>Ga0118677_10010091_pt1 | contig 14550 bp, 18 predicted proteins | sample AliMusrvi5mmetaG_FD_86154 | JGI IMG/M metagenome (GOLD analysis project Ga0118677, IMG submission 86154) | reverse complement strand
ATCATACATCATTCATTATCTATTATAGATAAGAGAATAAGCCTATTGTGTGTAATAGCTATTAGTCATCAGATAGACCGGCACTATGACCTACGCATGGTCCAGGGGGGTGGCTGGAGCGTGCACCCCACAAGCAGTTCCCCCCAAAAAATATTTCGGTTATAGTGTGCTTCTTATTGCAATGGAGGTTCTGATGTCATTTTCTGATCTGGTTACGAAGGTAGAAGGTTTGCTTAATCTTAAGGCTGATTGGGCTAATGCTAAAGCTGCGCTTGAAGGCACGGTAGCTGAGTTACAGGCTAAGGTTACTGACCTTGAGGCGCAGGTAGCTCAAGCTGCTCAGAATGCAGAGGCGGCTGCTGAGGCGGATGTACAGGCATTGATTGCCAAGATAGACGCTGCTTGACACATCAGGTAGTATCAGGCATATCTGGTTACGCGGGGTAGAGAAGTCCGGTATCTCGACACGCTCATAACGTGTAGGTCACGGGTTCAAATCCCGTTCCCGCAACCAAGAGGCTCTCATAGCTCAACTGGATAGAGCAATTGCCTACGAAGCAATAGGTTAGGCGTTCGAATCGCTTTGAGAGCACCATCAACAGAAGGGACGCTGCGATGGCAATGGGTGGCAAGGTAAGGGGACCGACGGTAGCTGTAGTGACGGCTACGACGGGTAGAGATACGCTACAGCAGACGATTGATAGCGTGGCGAAGCAAAGTTACCCGTGTGTGCACTATGTGTTCTCGGATGCAGATGATTTGCCTTCCGACATCAAGTTTGGGCCGAATGTTAAGTTTTGCCGGTTGCCAACCAAGACGGGCGGTAAGGGTTACATGAACGCTGGTATTGTGGCGGCATCTGTTTATCTGGTGACTGAGGACTGCATAGCCTGGTTGGATGACGATAACTGGTATGAGCCTAACCATATTGAATCTTTGATGGACCGGCTGGAAGATCAGACAACCATTACCCAGAACCAGTATGCGTACTCGCTCAGAAACATTGTTAATGTTGACGGCTCGTTCTTTGACCAGGACGATTGCGAGAGTCTGGGGCCATATTCCAAGTTCATTGACTTGAATTGCTATTTGATGCGCCGCAGTCTGGCCTTACAGCTTGCCCCTGCTTGGTACCATACGACTGGTACGTTAATGGTGGGCGACCGTTATGTGTACAACACCTTAGAGCAGAACAAGGTGCTCGGCGCTGGCAATGGCTTGTATTCGGTCAATTATAGGCTGAGTATGAAAAACGACCTGAGAGCCATGTTCTTTGAAGGTAACATTAAAGTACGCGCTCAATTCCCAGACGGATTACCTTGGAGAGCCAAATGAATGCCGACGAAGCTATTCCGTTAATGCGCGGACCACGGAACATGCACATCATTTGTATTGATGTGACCAACAAGTGCGACCTAGCCTGTTCCAACTGCACGCGCCTGCTTGAGAACCAAGATACGTTCTGGGACATGACACCTGAGAACTTCCGTCTCGCCTTGCAGAGCCTAAAAGATTATCACGGAATTATTGCCATGATTGGCGGCAATCCCTGTATGCACCCGAAGTTTAAAGAACTGTGCCAAATCTTTGTTGAGGAAATCCCTAACAAGATGCAACGCGGCCTTTGGACCAATAACTTCTTTAAACACGGCAAGCTCTGCCAAGACACATTCGGCACGTTTAACCTGAACTCGCATGGCAATGACCGCGCCGAGCCACATCTAGAATCATTGCACAACAATGCCAAAGCTGCCGGTGCCTTGTCTTGGTTCTACAAAGGTCAGTCCGACCACGCGCCTATTCTTACGGCCATAAAGGATCTCTACCCAGAAGATGAGATGTGGGAAAAGATCACCAAGTGCGACATAAACCGCGAATGGTCAGCCAGCATCGTGCAAAACAACGGCGAGCTGCGTGCGTATTTCTGCGAGGTCGCAGCATCGTTTGATCTGGCTCGTAAACAAGACCACGGCAAGCCCGTTGTCGAAGGCTGGTGGAAACAGAATATTACGGAGTTTGGAGAGCAAATTAAAAAGTTCTGCCCTGGCTGTGGTGTAGCTGCTAAACAAAAATCAGCTAAGGACATCGAAGAATTAGATACCTACACGCGATCAAATGCCGACATTGCCACTGTCAGAAAAGACCGGCACGTCGTTTACCTCGCGCCTAACCTTGGTACTGAATACACATCCCGCGTCACCAAATACAACACGTTGGCTTCTTCATGAAGTTTAACCTTCAACAGTTTTACGCATTTTGCCGCCAGCTTGAGATGAATGTGACCTCGGTTGGTTACGGCGTTGCTAAATATCAGGCAAAGTGATGAAATTTAACCTGCAACAGTTCTATTCGTTTTGCCGGCAGCTCAAGATTGAAACCAAAGAGCTGGGCCTTCAGAAGATGGATAAACTTTTGGGCACGCAAACCTATGTCATGGAAGAGATTGCAAAGGGATTGGAAGATGACTGCCATTTTTACGTTATTCTTAAGGGTCGTCAGCTGGGCATTACCACTATTAGTCTGGCCCTTGATTTATATTGGCATTTTATTAACCCAGGCTTACAGGGCACCTTAACCACTGACACGGAAGAAAACCGTGACATGTTCAGGTCTACGCTTGCCATGTACATGGACGGCTTGCCCAAGGAATATAAGATTCCTTTGCTAGCCCATAATAGAAACCAATTGTCACTGAAGAACCGCAGCCGTTTGTTCTATCAAGTAGCAGGCTTGCGAGCTAAGGGGAGCTTGGGACGTGGTAAAGCAATCACTTACCTACACGGAACAGAGACATCTTCATGGGGTGATGAGGAGGGGCTTGCGTCCTTGCTGGCATCCTTGGCTGAAACAAACCCTTTACGTCTCTACATGTTCGAGTCAACCGCCCGTGGCTTCAACATGTTCCACGACATGTATGCAACAGCTAAACGCGCTCGCACCCAACGGGCCATTTTTTGTGGTTGGTGGCGCAATGAGTTCTATTCTGTAGAAGCAGACAATCCGATCTACAAAGTCTATTGGGACGGCAAAGTAACACCCGAAGAGAAAGAATGGGTGCGCGACATCAAGAAGCTCTACAACTTTGAGATCAACTCTCGGCAGCTTGCTTGGTGGCGTTGGAAGCTCGCGGAAGGCATCAAAGACGAAGCCCTCATGTACCAAGAGTTTCCTCCCACGGAAGACTATGCGTTTGTGATGACCGGAAGCTCGTTCTTCTCAAATACCAAATGCACCGACGCTATGAAAGAATCCCGCAAGGCAATTCCTGATTGCTATCGCTATGTGATGGGCCACAACTTCCAAGACACGGAAGTAATGAAGTCAAACCCTAAACTCGCAACCCTCAAAATATGGGAAGAACCAGATGATAATGGATACTACGTTATTGGAGCAGATCCTGCTTATGGCAGCTCTGATTGGGCTGACCGTTTTTGTATTCAAATCTTTAGGTGCTACGCCGACGGACTCGACCAAGTCGCAGAGTTCGCCACCTCAGAACTCAACACCTACCAGTTCGCTTGGGTCATTGCCCACCTCGCCGGAGCTTACAAAAACTCCACCCTCAACCTCGAAGTCAACGGCCCCGGCCAGCCGGTCATCCAAGAACTCCGCAACCTCAAAAGACAAGCCGTCAACATCGCGTCCCAAAGCGAAACCCGTAAGCAAGGCGAAGCGTTAATGGCCGTGCTCTCCTCCATGCAGAACTATATCTGGAGGAAGAACGATACCCTTGGTGGCCTAACCAACTCTATTGGCTGGGTCACAACCCAAGCCTCCAAAGAGCGTATGTTGTCCTATTACAAAGATTACTTTGAACGCGACATGATGATCGTCAAGTCCGAAGACCTTTTGGAAGAAATGAAAACCATCCGTCGTGACGGTGGATCTATTTCCGCGCCTGGACGTTCTAAAGATGACCGCGTTATGGCTGCTGGCCTAGCCGCCGCCGCTTACGCCGAGCAAGTGCAGCCTCAACTCATTGCACGCCGCATCACCCGTGACCTACAACTCAAAACCGAAGACCGCACAGCCGGAGAACTGGCCGTCGGCAAGAACGTATCCGAATACCTGAAGCGCATAGGATTTGGGCCAAATGGATAAAGTCTTAAATAAATCAGAGATTTATCGGCGTATGGATCGTTTCCAAGAGGACGACAAGACGCCGTGGTCATGGCCCATGTTGGCAGAACTAGCAGGCTACGCACCCGGTCATATGCGGGATGTCTTCGTCTACAAGTCCCAACCCATGACCGAAACCATGCAGATCCGAGTCAGCCATGCTCTTGTTAAGATTGAACGCGGGGATGTCACCGTTATGCGGAATAAGGACAAGACCCGCTTCATCCAATACAACCAAAAGCCAGAGCCTCGCATGGCTAGAGGCAACCGAATCATCCTTGAAAACGGCGCTTTTAAAATAAAACCAGGTATTATTAACCGTAATGACTATTCCCAAATCACCCTAAAAGAGCAGTTGGAGGGCTAAAATGGCCGTATTAAGATCATATCAATGCACAAAACACGGGTATTTTGACGCTTGGGAGGCTGAATGCCCTCATGGATGCAAAAAAGTCACACAGGTCTTTTTGAAGCCATTTTCCATCAAATCCGACCGTACCAAAGGCGCTGACAAGACTTTGAAGGGCTTGGCGTCCAATTTCCAAATGACCAACATCAAGTCAACCCGTGAAGGCGAGTTCCAGACCGGCTATCACACCCGCAACAACAAACCTGAGCTTAACAAAGGCCATGAAGCGGCTAACGGCGGCGTTATGTGGGGAGGTGCAGGGCGCTTTGACATGGGTAGCGCGTTGGCCGGAAAAGCTGTACAATCAGGAAATGGCGAACCGGCTGGGTTTGATCCCAAGAATCTTGGCAAACTAACCGGACCGCGTGCGGCAAGTTATCAAGCTGACCATCAGGGATTAAAGATCAATGCGGATTCCAACTAAAGCAGATGAACGCGAGTTCTTTTACTTAGACCTGATTAACAAGTGCGATGTGTCCAAGCCAGAGCGTCAGGGTGATTACTCATCCTTGCGCTCTAACTTTTTGTTCGGCGCCGGTCCTGAAGAGTCACCTGCACCGTTCAACAAGATTGCTTCGCACATTGACCAGTTAACTTCGTTCCTCTACTCCGCAGAAACGACGCGTTTTAACATTGCACTCGGCGCTGGCGCAAATGACATTCAACATCGTTACGTGCCGCCATTAAACCAAGCGCTGCACGACGAATGGAACAACTCGAATGCCGATCAGGTTTTCTCTACGGCCCTTACTTGGTCCTTGGTCTATAATTCGACCTTTATCAAGCTCATACCCTTCAATACGTCTATCCATCCTTATTTGGTAGACCCAGGTTCAATGGGCGTCTTACGCGAAGACGTACCCTACACCGACCGCCAACAAGCGTTGACCCAGACCTACTACATGACCAAACAGGATTTGTGGGCGCGTCTGTACAATCATCCAAAACGCGACAGCATTATCAATCGCATCACAACCGCCAACTATCAGCCAACACATGTGCCTGAAGGCGTTGATCGTATTGTGATGTCGCAAACCAATCCAACTCTGTACGGCACCGTAAACCTCGACCTCTACGGCTACAACCGCATGAAAGCGCGTATTGCCGAAGACACCGTCGAAATGACTGAGCTGTATGTTTGGAATGACGAAACGCAAGACTATCAAGTCGTTACTCGCGCCGCGCCAGATGTCATCATCTACGACCGGCCTAACGAAGAATTATTCCTCAAGGGCGAGCTGCCATTCATTCAGATCTGCCCTAACCCGCAATACGACTACTACTGGGGACAATCCGAAGTTTCCAAGCTGATCTACCTTCAGCAAATGCGTAACCGGCGCATGACGGAAATTCTGGATCTACTATCTAAGCAAGTGAACCCGCCAACAGCTTTGACAGGCTTTACCGGCATCTTGGATGAAAAGAACTTTGCATTGAACCGCGCAGGCGGCTTGCTGTCGTCTGACATGCCGAATGCAAAAGCAGAACGTCTGGCACCAAACATCCCGCAAGATCTTTACGCACAGCTTAAAGAAATTGATGCAATGTTCGAAGAAGTCTCAGGCATTTCATCCGTTCTCTCTGGCCGTGGTGAGCAAGGTGTGCGCTCTGCCGGTCACGCTTCTCAGCTTGCACGTCTTGGATCTTCACGCGCCAAGAAACGCGCTATGGTTGTCGAAGATTCACTAGAAAAAATGGCGACGCTGTATCTTAAGATTATGCAAGCCTACGATCCGTCTGATCTCAAAGACACCGAAGGCAACAAGTTCATCCCTGCACAGTTCACCAAAGACTATGTGGTCAAGGTAGACGCGCACTCGAACAGCCCGATCTTTATGGAAGATCTGCGTTCTTTGGCTTTCAATCTGTTCAAAGCGCAGGCCATCGACAAGGAAAGCCTCATCGACTTGCTTGACCCGCCAATGAAGCAGCTTCTCAAGGAGCGGCTCAAGAAGATGGATGCCAAAGCAGCGGCAGCTCAAGCGCAAGGCGGCGGCGAAAAAGTAGTGCCAATGAGCAAAAAGCAGGGCTAAAATGGCTAAAGGACAGCAAATTAACCCAGTTCGGGGCGACCAACCAAGGGCTTCAACTAGCCAGTTGTCTAGAGACGTAAAACCCGCTACTATGGATTATAGAGTAAGTGGTGTGAAGTCTTATACGCCTCGCACTACTCCACGATCACCGGCAAGGAGGCCATAATGGCTTACAAGTCTGTAAAGCGTTCGCGTCGCGGAAAGCGTCGTTGAATAAGTTGGGGACGTTAACTTTAACTGATGGAGGCCTTCAATGGCTCGTAAGTCTCGTAAGCACAAGCGCTAATTGGCGCTTTCACCCTCCCCTCAACCCCAGCAACAGGAGCGCATCATGCGTCGCAAGGGTCGTAAGGCACGTCGCTAACTAATACACGGGTTAGACCCGTTATTACTGCGATTTCCCTGAAGGGGGGGAAACCTAAAAATACCCCTTCACCTATTCAAAGGGAACGGACATGGCTGATAACGCACAACTTATGGCATTGATGCAGGGCACTGGCGGTGAAACCCCAGGTGGCGTATCTGTCGGTGAGGCTCCTCCTTCTTCGCCTCCTCCCATGCCAACCCCTATGTCTACCCCAGAACCTAAAGCTGGTGTTAAAGAAGCAGCTCTCGTCAACGTCTCAATGGCGATGGATTTGATCGAGCAAGCTCTCCCAGCTATCGGTTCTGAAAGCCCAGAAGGCCAAAAGCTCATTAACGCAATTTCCGCACTGACGACGGTGCTTGGGCCTAAGAAACAAAAGGCCGGTGAATTGCAAAATGCTGAAATTCTTCAGCTTCTTCAAAACCTTCCTCAAGCCGGTGGCGGCACTCCTGGTTCTCGTATGATTGCTGGTGCGCCTCCAAATCTCGGATTGATGAACCCTCCAGGCGCTCCACCTATGCCTCAGGGCGGCGGTGCTCCCGGTGCTCCTCCAATGCCTCCAATGTAAGGGTCATATGCGGCGAGCAAAAAGTTTGGTATTAGTAGCAAAACTGCCCATGATATTGTGTCAGGGAAGTTATGGAAACATGTAGCATAGGAGGCTACTTTGGAACTATTTAAACCTCGGGGCGCATCGGCACCCCGCAATCCTACGACCAATACTCAGCAGAACGGGCAGATCACGAATCCTCCCCGTTATGAGCCTTTCGGTGGCCTCTCAACGGCTGCTAAGATTGGCGGAAAAAACCAGTTTGCCATTAAGCCACCAGGCGACGGCAAAAAAGTTATCTAAACCGAAGGATAGGGGACAACAATGCCTTCATTAGAAGATCTCACACCTGACGCCCGCGACGAATTAGCGTTATTAGCCCGTCAATTGGCTGAAAACCCTGATACGCGGGATTCTTTTTTGCGTTTGACGAAGAAAGTTAAGCCAAACTTAACAATCGACGCCATCGACATTAAAGACCAAGTAGACGCTCGTTTTGCTGTATATGAGGCCAGAAATCAGGCTTTAGAAGGCAAATTAAGGGAAAAAGACGCCCTTGAAGAGCTAGAAAAGCGGCGTCAATCCTTGGTTAAAAAGGGCAAAGCAAAGTCTGAAGAGGACGTTGCAGAGATTGAAAAGGTCATGCTCGAAAAGGGCATCACAAATCACGAAACGGCTGCGGATTATTACGAGTTTATGAGAAGTGCGGCGGTGCCTACATCGCCAAAGGTCTTTAATAATTCGTTTATGAACGAGTCAGCACGCGACACGCTGGCTAAGTTCAGAACAAACCCCGTAGTAGCGGCCCGTGATGAAGCGGCAAAAGCTCTGTTTGAACTGAGGAAAAATCCTCGGCCAATCGGCTTTTGATTTTGGGGACTTAACGAAGCAAAGGAACTAAGCGATGGCTATAGGTGGTGGTATCGTACCAGCAACCGGCACTTCGCAGTACAACGAATTAACGTACGTCACGCGGCGTGCGTTTATTCCGAAGTTGGTGGTGCAGCTCTACAATAGCACCCCGCTGATGGCTGCGCTAATTGCCAACTCTCAAACTGCTACGGGCGGTGTCTCGTCCGTTACAGTCCCCGTACAAGGCGCTCAGTTTGTGAACGCTCAGTGGTCGGATTACTCCGGCTCGTTTGCTCAACCTGCTGTTCAGCAGGGCGCATTCAACGCTGAGTTCGATCTCAAGCTAATGATTACGCCAGTTCCGTTCCTCGGAATGGAAGGTGTTGTACAGCAAGACCATGCAATCATCCCATTGATCGAAGCTCGTATGAACGACGCTACGAACGTGATGATGGATGCAATGTCCTATTCGCTTTACAACAACACAACGAACACTCAACAGTTTACTGGCTTGCCAGCCGCTGTTGACAACGGTGTATCTGTTGCAACTTACGGCAATATTAACCGTAACACCTATACTTGGTGGCAGTCTGGTCAGTATGCCGCTGGTTCGGTTAACCCAACCCGTCAGAACGTCCTTCAGTACATTTCCGGCACAGTCAAGAAGGGTGCGGAAGTTCCGACCTTTGGCGTCTGTGGCTTTGGTACTTGGACGCTTCTCGCACAGGACTATGTTGGTCAGGAACAATATGTCATCACCCCAGGCTCCGGCTTTGACGGCGATGCAAACGGCCCACAGGCTGCGTTCCGCGCTCTCATGGTTGCTGGCGTTCCGATTTACCCAGATCCGTACTGCCCAGAAGGCACGCTCTATCTGCTCAACACCAATTACCTCTCGCTCTACATCCATGAGCAAGGTCAGTTCGTGTTCACGGGCTTTGAAAGCACGCTTCCTAACTGGCAAATTGGTTATGTCGGCGCAGTTCTTACCATTGCTGAATTGGTAAGCACCAAGCCGAAGTCCATGACCAAGGTGACGGGCTACAACTCGCTCACGCTCTAAGGAGGCATTCATGGCTGGTGGTTTTTCTAAAATTATCGTTGCAAATACCAATCTCAACACCCCTGGCGGTACGTTTCAAAACGTAAGCGTCACAAGCGTTGGTATTGGTAACGCAACCTCAATGAACGCGGGTGTTTCATCTGCTCAGTATATTCCTGCTGGCGTTTATATTCTTCCTCCGACGGCTAACGTCACGGTTGAAATCAACGTCTATACCGGTTCGGCTAACGCTTGGACGACCTGGTATGCAGCTAATACTGGCGGCTGGATTGAGAGCGATGGCTATGCTGTTCGTGCAAACGCAGCAACTGGTTCTCAGACGCTTACACTGTACACGGTCAATGGCGGTCAGGCAGCTACCCAATCAACCTACGCAACGTCGTAAGGAGGATTGAATGGCTAATCCTGACTCAGTAGGCCAAAATACACAGGACAGCTTTGGCAGCTTTCGTATTGCCAATGCTGGTCCCGTTTCGCTTGCTGCTACCGGCAATGCTGTCGTTGCTCTTCCCATCCTCAAAGGTGGGACGGGCGGAACTACTCAGTATGTTTTACGCCGCATTACGGTCGCTAACCTTTCGAACTCTGCTGGCGGTACAGCTCCAAATGCTGCAACTGCTAACATTTCGATTGGCACAACCAGCGACGGTGCAAACCTTGTAGTGAACGCTGCTGCAACCACTGCCTTAACGGGTGCTGGTACGTTTGCGGATCTCACGCTCAATGCAACAGCAAACGCAAGCTCGTTTACTGCCAATGCCTTGTTCGTGAACGTGAACACCAGCGTAGCTAACGCTCAAGTGTTTATCTCCGTTTATGGCGACGTAGTAGTGTTCTAATGGTCTGGGTAACAAATACGACAGACGAGTTTTTTGTAACAAATTGGGATGGGAAGCCTTACAATTTCTCTCCCAATAAACCTACAGAACTATCTGACGATTTGGCTCGAATCTTTTTTGGGTATGGTGTCGATGACAAGGTACCCGTATTGGTTAGGCTTGGCTGGACAAAGTTCGCAACTGACGTTCCTAAAGCTATGGAGCGTCTCAATAAGTTTGTGATCTCTGAAACTCAGCCTCAAACCTACCACAATGCGTCCCCAGTGGTAGACCGAGTACCCTTCCCTGCGTCGCGGCAGGGCGGGGGAAAGGGCTTAAAGTGATGTTGGTGTTCGATGACTACAACGCTTCAGACTTACATCACATTGACGCGCAGGCTTCTGCACGACGCTAACGCAAACTTCTGGACTGACCAGGAGCTTACAGACGACATTAACAATGGTCGTAACCGTCTCATTCGTGATACGGGCGTTAACCGCGTCATTCAAAACACAGTCGCTATTCAAAACCAAGAATTGTACACGTTTGATAACTCAGCGGGTACAGTGTCTGGCGTTTTAGTAACTAATCCTGGCTCTGGTTATAACACCGCGCCAACCGTGATTTTAACGGCTTCTCCAACCGGCAATAACGCAAGTGCGACTGCAACGGTGAGCCAAACGGGTGAGTACGGTTCCAACGCAGCCGGATCTATTTCTTCTGTTATTATTACAAGCGGTGGTTCAGGTTACACGACCGCACCAAATGTATCGTTTAGCGGCGGTGGTGGCACGGGTGCGGCAGGTCAAGCATTTTTGACGGGTATGCCTCAAGGCTTGCTCACGATGGACATCATAAATATCAATCTCTACTGGGGAAATACTCGCGTTCCATTGCGCTATTTGCCTTGGACGCAATTTAATGCCGAGTTGCGGTTCTGGCAAAATTATGTAGGTCGTCCAATAGCTTATAGCATGTATGGACCTAACTCGTTTTATCTGTCGCCTGTGCCAGATCAAAACTATGCTATCGAAGTTGATACGGTCGTGCGGCCTGTGCCTTTGGTTGCCTTGACGGATGTAGAAACTAACATTCCAGAACCTTGGCAAGATCCTGTGCCGTTTTATGCAGCTCACATTGCTAAGTACAAAGAACAATCTTACGGCGAAGCAGAGTTGTTTAAAAATCAATACCTTGCCAAGACGCAGAACGTATTGTCGTCTACGTTCACTCGTCGTATGCCTGATCCTTATTCGAGGCCATACTAATGGCAGAAAAGTCACCTGAGCAACGCAAACAATATCAGGTGGTGAAGGCTTTCAAGGCACTTAACACGAAAGCCAACCGTACTGCGATTGCCGACGAAGAGTTTAGCTGGATTGAAAACATTCAGCCAATCGGCTTTGGCAATTTAAAAGTTGTGCCTCAAGTGGCTAATGTCACCATCAGTGGCAACACGGTTACGTGGACAAGCTCGGTTTCCACGCTGACAAGCTGGAACATCAACAACCAAGACTATGTCTTTGCGTTTGAAGCTGACGGTTCGACTCAGTATTACAACATCACTGCCGGCACTCAAGGCAATTTGGCTGCTGCGGGTACGTTTTCTGGATCTGGCGTGCGCGTCAGACAGTGGAAAAATGATCGTATTATCATTAGCGACCCTGCAAAGGGTTATTCAACGTGGAATGCAACGGATCTTATTACGGTTGGTTGTATCAGCACGATTGGTATTACAAATGCCGGTGCAGGTTATACAACTGCGCCAACTGTAACCATTTCGGCTCCAAATCAGACAAATGGCGTGCAAGCAACCGCTGTGGCCTCTATTTCTAACGCTTCTGGCACCATTATTAGTGCTCAAGTAACCAATATTGGATCTGGTTATACGTCATTGCCGACAGTGACTATTGATCCTCCATCCAGTCAATTTGGCGTTCAAGCTCAAGGTTCACCGACCATTTCTGGCAGTACTGTTGTTGCGATTGCAATTACTAACCCTGGTTCTGGCTATACAACAACGCCTAGCATTACAATCACGGGCGGGGGTGGGTCGAGCGCTACAGCAAATGCCGTCCTTGGTTCTGGTTTGGTATCGGCTATTACGATCACTAACCCTGGTAGTGGCTACACGGCTACACCAACGGTTACAATCAGTGGTGGCGGTGCAACAACCAACGCTACAGCGGTCGCAGGTTTCTTGACGTTCAACACGGGTGCTGTTGGCATTCTGCTAACCAACGGTGGTACGGGTTATACGACAGCTCCAACTGTGAACATCACAGCAGCTCCGGGTGGCGGTACAAATGCAACGGCAAATGCCATTGTTAACGGCGGTGTTGTTACCCAGATTGTAGTGACTAATCCAGGTGCCGGTTATACGTCAGCGCCTACGATTACGTTCTCTGGTGGCTCTGGTAACAACGCGGCAGCTACGGGCGTTTACACGGCAGATAGCAGCGTGGATATTGCCTCGTTCCAAGGTCGTGTGTGGATTGCACAGGGCCGTACCGTGTTTTACTCGGCGGCTGGCTCCTATAATGACTTTGTGACCGTCTCCGCCGGTAACCTGAACCTGCAAGATGATACGCTGCACAGCAAGATCACGGCACTCATTAGCGCTAACAACTTCTTGTATGTGTTTGGTGACGACTCGATCAACGTCTTTTCGGACGTGCGCGTTGGCACAACGGGTTTGACCACATTTACCAATACAAACGTGTCGGCATCTGTCGGATCGCGTCGTATTGACGCTATTTTCCCGTATTTCCGGTCATTGTTATTTATGAACGACTACGGCGTATACGCACTTGTCGGTGCCACCACGACTAAACTGTCTGATTCTCTTGACGGTATTTTCCCGTTAATTGACTTTACACAGCCTGTTTCGGGCGGTCAGGTGTTGCTTAACAACATTTTGTGCGCTGCATTCAGCTTTACCTACAATGATCCGATTAACGGTGCTCGGCAACTTCAGGCTGTTTTCTTTGATAAAAAGTGGTTTTTGACGAGCCAAGGTACGTTAACGTATATTACATCCGCGCCATTGGCAAACGGTATCAATATGTATGGCACGGGTGGCACCAATCTGGTCAAGCTCTACGGAGATTCCACATCCAACATTTCTACCATGCTTCAGACGGCTTTGTGGCCTCTGACGGACATCATCAGAGACAAACAAGCTTTAAAGTTTGGCGTAGAAGCGACGTTAACCAACGGATTGTTACTAAATGTTACGGTCGATAGCCAGTCCAACACTAGCCCTACATATTCTCTGACAAATGTTGTATATTGGGTCAACAATTCAGGCGCTACAATCACTTGGACTAACAACTCGGCTGCGACAATTGGTTGGTATGGCGGTGCTGGGTATCAGTTGTACAAGTCTGACGCGCAGCAATATGGTAAATATTTGGGGTTGACGCTAACATCTACAAGTCCGGCGTTTACTTACAACACGTTTGAAATGGAATACGAACTAAGAGCGAGGTTCTAATGGCTGTCCCGTATACCTTTGCAACTGCAACAAGCGCTATTCCGCTGTCCCAGTTGGATAACAATTTTGCCACTGCCATTACGATGGGCAACACGGCGGTGCAGCTTGGTAATACGATTACCACAATGAACAACATGACGTTGCCAAATGTGACCATTTCCTCGGTTGCAACGACGTTTCCAAATTCTTACCTTGCCAACTCAACAACAACTATTGGCAATGCGACGGTTACTCTTGGCAGCACAACGTCTACCATTGGTAACTTAACGCTTCAAAATCCGGCACTTGGTACACCTGCATCTGGCAACCTTACCAATACGACGGCTGACGGTACTAACAGCGTTGGTTTCTTAGCTATCCCTCAAGACGCTCAGACGGGTAACTACACGTTGACGTTGGCTGATACGGGTAAGCACGTTTACCATGCCGTTAATTCGGCTGCGGCAACGTACACCATTCCGGCTAACGCTACCGTTTCGTTTGTTACCGGTGCGGCTGTGACGTTTATTAACATGTCGGCTAACGCTGTCAGCTTGGCAATTACAAGTGACACGCTTTATTGGTCGCCTACGGGTGGTACAGGCACGCGCACACTTGCACAGTACGGTGTTGCAACGGCTGTTAAAATTACTGGTACTTCTTGGATTGTTTCGGGACTTGGCCTTACATGAGCGGTATTCTTCAAGCCCTACTTATGAGTTCTGTATCGTCTCGCGTGCTTGCCAACTACTTGTCGGTCGCAGGTGGTGGTGGCGGCGGCTATGGCGGCGGTCAAGGTGGCGGCGGCGGTGCAGGTGGATTGCTGGCCGGAACAGCGTATTTAGCTAGTGGAACTACATATAC
>Ga0118677_10007175_pt1 | contig 14552 bp, 8 predicted proteins | sample AliMusrvi5mmetaG_FD_86154 | JGI IMG/M metagenome (GOLD analysis project Ga0118677, IMG submission 86154) | reverse complement strand
ATGGTTATGATTTTTACATTAAATTAAAAGCACAAATTTAATCTGATTTACTGAAATACCTCATAAAAGCTTAACTTTTTGTAATTTTGTAACTCAAAATAATAGAAGATGTTACGTACAAACACCTGTGGAGAACTGACTATCAGTCATGTTAACCAGAAAGTAACCCTTTGCGGATGGGTTCAACGTTCCAGAGATCTGGGCGGAATGACCTTTGTGGATCTACGCGATCGTTATGGCATTACACAGCTTGTTTTCAATATGGAGACACAAGCAGAATTATGCAATATAGCACGTAGCCTTGGCCGCGAATATGTCATAAGCGCTTCCGGAACTGTATCCGAACGCAGCAATAAAAACTCAAAACTTCCAACTGGAGATATCGAAATCACGGTTGAAAAGATTGAGATCCTCAATGTCTCGAAGACTCCTCCCTTCACCATTGAAGACAATACCGATGGTGGTGATGAGTTACGTATGAAATATCGCTATCTGGATCTTCGTCGCAATAGCCTCAGAAACAATATGATGCTGCGTCATAAGATGGCTTTTGAAACCCGAAACTACATGAACGACAATGGATTCCTTGAAATAGAAACGCCTTATCTGATTGGTTCAACCCCTGAAGGTGCACGAGATTTTGTGGTTCCCTCTCGCATGAACCCAGGCGAATTCTATGCCCTGCCCCAGTCTCCTCAGACCTTCAAACAGATTCTGATGGTGGCCGGTTATGATCGTTACTTCCAGATTGTCCGTTGTTTCCGTGATGAAGACCTTCGTGCAGACCGTCAACCTGAGTTTACACAGATCGACTGTGAGATGTCATTTATCACACAGGAAGATATCCTGGTCACTTTTGAAGGATTGGCGCGCCATCTCTTCAAAAACGTAAAAGGCATAGAGGTCAATGCATTTCCAAGAATGTCCTATGCCGATGCAATGCAACAATATGGTTCCGATAAACCGGATATCCGTTTTGATATGCGCTTTACAGAATTGACAGATTTGACCCAAAACAAAGGATTCAAAGTTTTTGATGAAGCCGAACTTGTGGTTGGAATTGCAGCAACAGGTTGTGCTGAGTATACACGCAAGCAGATGGACGAACTGACCGACTGGGTGAAGCGTCCACAGATAGGTGCTGCCGGACTGGTTTATGTTCGTTGCAATCCTGATGGAACTTACAAATCTTCTGTCGACAAATTCTATAGTCCAGAGGATCTGAAACAATGGGCCGACCGTGCCAACGCTCAACCCGGAGATATGTTACTGATTCTTTCGGGCAAGGCTGAGAAGACCCGTAAGGCATTGGGTGACCTCCGATTGGAAATAGCTTCCAGACTTGGACTTCGCAATCCGAATGTTTTTGCACCTTTATGGGTTGTCGATTTTCCTTTGCTCGAATGGGACGAAGCAACTGACAGATTCTATGCCATGCATCATCCGTTTACAGCTCCAAAACCCGAAGACGTTCCATTGCTCGACACCAACCTGAAAGCAGTCCGTGCCAACGCCTACGACTTAGTCATCAACGGTTCTGAAATCGGTGGAGGCTCAATCCGAATCCATAACAAAGAGATGCAAAACCGTATGCTCAACATTCTTGGTTTCAGCAACGAAGAGGCTCAGAAACAATTTGGCTTCCTGATGAATGCCTTTGAATATGGCGCTCCTCCTCATGGTGGTATTGCTTTTGGTTTCGACAGATTCTGTGCCGTCTTTGGCGGACACGATTCTATCCGTGACTATATTGCCTTCCCAAAGAACAATTCAGGCCGCGATGTGATGGTCAATTCACCCTCAACCATTCACGAAGATCAACTGAACGAACTGCAGATTAAATTGAACCTGTCAGGTCCAAAATAATTCTGATTTAAGAGTATAATTTGTAGAAAAGACGGGATTTATTAAGTCTCTTTCTGTTATCATGACATGCTTACAGTATTGGAGACTAATACTTTAAGCATGTCATGATTTTAGTAAATGATAATCCCAAACAGCTTAGTCCTGTAAAAAGGCTATATCATTTCAAATCAATTCTAGGTATAGTTATTATAAAACTACCCTTATAGTCATTCTTGAGACATGATATGATTTGAGCTGTGGATATGAATGCCCTACAGGCTTAAAACATTAGCCTGTAGGGTTAATATATTTATTTTGTAAGTTTAAGATTTACAAACCGTTAAAGTTATTTAATCGGTTGTTTGAAGTTTCTGATCTGCCACTTAACTTTGCCAGGATACGGATCGTTTGTAATAGATTTACCCGATACTGTGATTTTGTGAAGGATATTATCAGAGGGGAGACAGACAAGACCGGAGGCTTTTTGGTTTTTGAGAGAATAGGAAACCAATTCCAGAGATGACCAATCCATCTGCATGGTGGACTGTGCAAGTTTGATATGAGGGATAAGGGCACCTTCTTTGACCAGAATAATAGCTTGTACAGGGCCTGCTTTGATTTTATTCCATCCTGTCTGAAAAACCTGTCCGGATTGGTAATCAATCCACAGTCCGGGTGGTAGATATACATCACGTTCCTTAACATTTTCAAAGAGAGGGGCAACAAGGATGTCAGAACCAAATAAATATTCATCATCGATCAACCATGAGCCCGGATCTTCAGGGAATTCTACAAACAATGCCCTTACCATTGGTAGTCCACGTTCTGTACAATCCTTGGCCTGTGCATAGATATAAGGCATGAGCTTGTAACGCATCTCATCGGTGACACGGAAGGTATTCAGGAACTCGGGACTGTAGGCCCATGGTTCTTTGGGAGGTGCACCGTGACTTCTTGAGTGGGAGGAGAGTAATCCAAAAGCAGCCCATCGAGCATAGAGGTTCTCGGGAGACTTTTTCACAAAACCTCCGATATCGTGACTCCAGAATGCAAATCCTGATAGCCCGAAAGAAAGACCTCCACGAAGTTCGGCTGCCATGGCTGTGTTGGTATTGGCTGCATCTCCACCCCAATGCAATGGATAGCGTTGACTACCTGCCCAGGCACTACGAGCCCATATGATATTATCACCTGTAATCTGCTTTGTAATGTCGGCTACGGCTTTATTATAGCGCAAAGGATATAAGTTATGTTCGTAAAAACCAGTGCGTCCTGAGTGATATATGCCATTATTGGGGGCGGCTTCACCAAAGTCAACTTTGATGACACCTACTCCAAGTTTCAATAAACCGGCAATCTTATCCTGATACCATTTCACTGTAGCCGGATTAGAGAAATCGAGAACTGCATCTTCGTAAGGCAGATTTCCTTTACCATCTTTAACAACCAAATCGTTCTTTACCAGTTCATCAAAGAATTTATTCTTAGGTGTGAAATAAGGCAGTTGCCACAATGATACATGGAATCCATCCTGTTTCAGATCGGACATCAGCTTTGCAGGATCTTTGAATCGGTTGGGATCAAACTGATAATCTGTCCGCCAGTCTGTGGTAAACCATCCCGTATCGTAATGGATTACATCCGCAGGGATCTTGTTCTCACGAAGCTTTGCAGCTACTTCACGGCCATCCTTTTCTGAAGTATAAGTAATACGGCTCATCCAGAAGCCAAAGGACCATAATGGTGGCATGGCTGCCTTTCCTGTTAAGTTGGTGTATTCGTTCAGGATGTCTTTGGGGTCACCCAGGAAGACAAACAGATCGAGTTCATCATCACCAATCATCAATGATGTGACACCACTAAAGTACTTTCCAAAGTCACAGGTGATGGGTGTTGAGGTGTGCATGAACATACCATATCCACGGTTGCTCATGAAGAAGGGAATGGGTTTATAGATGGATTCGTTCTGGACCCCATTGGCATCATCGATCCATAAAACAACTTTCTCACCTCTTTTATTGAAGGATGTAAAGGTTTCTCCACAGCCGAATATTTTCTCTCCGGGAGAGAGGGCAAAGACGGCAGACATGCTTCGTGAATAATCTGAAGCTCTTCTGACAAAGGAAAAAGGCAATATGGGAGTGTAAGTTGAGTCAGTATCCTTATTGTGAATAGTTTTAGTAAGCAATCTTCCATTGGCATCACGGAATTCGATATGCCAGGGGTTTGTAAGAACTGTGACAGATCCAAACTGGCTCTGGTAAAGATATCCTCCATTTATTTTGGTGTATTTCCAGTCATTTTTATCTACTGGTGCATAACCATTTACCAACATGAGTGATTCCTGGTCGGGTTTGACCTGGAAACCGGACACTGCACGGATACGAACAGTACGGGCAGAGACAAACTGGATAGAAAAGGGGAGGGATGGTGATTCCTCATATTCTGTCTTAGGGAATTCATTGGCTGCCACGGGTTGAAGAACTCCAAGCATATTGTCAAAAGCCTGTCGGGTAGAATATTGATAACGTTTATAGATGATTTTACCCGTTGCTGTCTCAGGATTAAAATCACCTAAATGGTCTGCTACATAATAGGTATTGGTGAAGTCCCTGAAATCGTTACTGATATCAATGGGTGAATTGAGTAGTTTCATATCCTGGATCTGTGCTGAAACTTTTGACACGATGCATGTCAGTATAGCCACGCTAATGGATATGAGTTTAATTCTTTGTATAGACTTCATTTCTTGTTGTATTTTGTTAGAATTTTTGAATTACTTCGATGGTTGTTATGACAGATGTAAAAATACAATTAAATACATGAAAACATTCCGGAAAAACAAAGTGAAAGTGAAGGAATTAGTTTTAAGTTTGAAAATATTTGCAATTGTTTAAAATATAATTCTGTTTCATTCGTCTACTCCATTAAAGGCCTTAAAATTTAATAAACTGAAATTATCAAAACGAGCGTGACACAAAAACTAAATGTGCCAGAAATCATCCGAGATTACTCAGGCCGGCTGAAAGGATATATCCAGCTTCGTGTAAATTCTGTCGAAGATAGTGAAGATGTACTGCAGGAGGTTTTCTATCAACTGGCTTTGACAGATCAATTGATGAAACCCATCGAGGAGATTGCAGCATGGTTGTTCACTGTTACCAGAAATCGTATTGTTGATTTTTACAGAAAGAAGAAAACAACTTCATTGCCTGAAGAAGATTTGGATTTTGATGATGATATTGCAGTTGAAGAATTGAGTTCAGTACTGTTTGATAATGGCAGTACTCCCGAAACGGAATACCTGCGATCGTTGGTCTGGATTGAATTAGAAAAGGCATTGAGTGAGCTTCCACAAAATCAAAGGGAGGTTTTTGAAATGAATGAATTGGAGGGGATTTCTTTTAAGGAGATTTCTGAAAAGACCGGAGAACCTGTCAATACACTGATATCGAGGAAAAGATACGCGGTGTTGTATTTAAGGGAACGGTTACAGGACTTACACGACGAATTATTAATCTTTTAAATTTTTAAAACAATGAGAACTAAAAACAGATTTAAATGCTTTCTTTTTGCTCCACTGATCCTTGTGGGTGTAGCTTTATTCAGCTATGTGACTATGCTTCTTTGGAATGAACTTTTGCCGGTATTGTTTCATTTCCCGGTGATTACTTTCTGGCAGGCTCTGGGGTTGCTGATACTGGGACGTTTATTGTTTGGTGGTTTTGGACATTGCGGACGCGGACATCATAGGATGTGGGGCAATGAATTCAGAAATAAATGGGAAACCATGACACCTGAAGAGAGAGAGCAGTTTATGAAGATGAGGCATATGCACAGGGGACCATGGGGTCATCATTGCTGCGATGATAAAAAAGAAGAGGGAAATGTTGAGAATCCGAAAGGATAATTGAATTTAATTTTTCAAAAAATCCCGTAAGGATGACATGTTAATAACTATGTCACCCTTACGGGGTTTTTTGTTATATGATGTTGTTTGCTACAATCATGACGTGCCTACGGCACTACAATCATGACGTGCCTACGGCACTACAATCATGACGTGCCTACGGCACTAAAATTAATTTTCAACCAATGGAATCGGATTTGCATTTTCATGCGAACTGATTTCGATGGTTAATGATTTTAGATTTGGTGATGATGCCGTAACTTTAATGCTCCCTTTGACTGTTGTAGACTGAACCACTCCCAATGCCAAACCATTGAATGCATTACGTTGACTGCTTTTCATGGATGTATGATCAACGGGATTGCCATTATCAAAACCAATCAGACTACCATTGCCTTCAATCGTTAGCTGGATCGGATTATTGGCATTGGGAACGACATATCCGTTTGCATCAATCACCTCAACCTTGACTTGTGCAACATCATGAGCATCTGCATTGATATCATTACGTTCAACAGATAACCTGATTGCTGCAGGAGCTCCTGTAGTGTGGATCTGCTCTTCAAAGGCAATTTTTCCACTTTTACGACCTACAGCTTTCAATGTCCCTGCTTCATAAGGTACATCCCATGTGAGATGAAGATCTCCTGTAGTTACACTTACTGGGGTGTGATCATATTTATTCCAGCCTCCTGAATTACCCTGACGAGGGAATTCCAAAGCTTTGATTCCATATGATTTTCCATTCAGGAAGAGCTCGACACTATCACAATTGGTATAAACTAAAACGGGAATGATTTTGCCTTCACGACCCTTCCAGTTCCAATGAGGTGCAATATGAATCATTGGTTTTTGAGTCCACTGGCTCTGATAGAAATAATAGGCATCCTTAGGGAATCCGCAAAGGTCAATGATTCCGGAACCTGAATTCTTACCAGGCCAACGGGATTCACCAAGATAGTCTATACCTGTCCACATGAAATCTCCGATGACATAATCATGGGTGGCTACAAACTTCCAAAGTTGTTCGGCACGGATTAATCCTGACATATTTACTGGCCTGATGTTGGTAGTATCAAATGGTGAGGTATAACTCCCACGTACTCCTGGAATGCTGACACTTTCGGTTCCAACCATTTTCCATTCAGGATGATCATGACGGTCGATGCTGTAAAACAGTTCACGCCGTTCGTGCCAGCGGTCTACATAATTGTAACCCACAATATCAAGCATATTGAGGAAAGGTATTTTGGCAGCACCACCATCGGCAACAATGTTATCGTTACCAGTAGTCACAGGTCTTGTTGGGTCTTCACGATGGAATGTTTCAATCAGGGGACGTAAGATATCTACACCTTTTTCCTGTCGCTGTTCACCAATCTCATTGCCTGCACTCCATATTACAACGGATGGGTGATTGCGATCGCGATGAATCAAGTTGACTAAATCAGGTTGTGACCATTGGTCGAAATAGAGATGGACACCATATTTTACTTTGCCACCCTTCCATTCATCCAGGAATTCGTTCATGACAAGGAAGCCCATCTTATCGCAGAGATCAAGGAATTCAGGGGCTACAGGATTATGAGAGGTACGGATGGCATTGCAACCCATATCTTTCAAAGTCTGTAAACGACGAACCCACATGGCTTCAGGAACAGCTGAGCCAACACTTCCGGCATCCTGATGGAGGCATACACCATTCATTTTGACTCGTTTTCCATTTAAGAGAAAACCTTTGTTGACATCGTATTTGATGTCGCGGATGCCAAAGCAGGTAACCTGTTCATCGATTACTTTTTCATTTTCAATTACCTGGGTTTTTAAAGTGTAGAGATTTGTTTTCTCTAATGACCAGAGTGATGGTGAGGAGAGGGTGATGGTTTGATCTGTTTCTTCATTCTTTCCATTGGATATTGATATTGGGGATTCTGTTTTTCCAACTTCATTTCCTTTGGGATCAGAAACAATACATCTGAGAACAGCATTTTTGGTAGCAAGTGTGTTGTTTTCGATGGTGGTTTTGATCTTGATAGTTGCTGAAATAGAGTCAGCTTTTGGAGTAGTGATGTATGTACCCCACTGTGCAATGTGAATAGGTTCTGTGATATTCAGCCAGACATGACGGTAGATTCCTGAACCGGAATACCATCGGGTATTGGGTTGGAGGGAGTTATTTACTTTGACAGTGAGGATGTTTTCGCCTTTCTTGATGAAAGGGGTGAGGTCATAACAGAAGCTCATATATCCGCTTGGATAATGCCCCAGGAGGTGTCCATTGAGCCAGACATCGCTGTTTTGATATACACCATCAAATTGAACAGAGATGTTTTTGGCCTTGGGATTGGAGACTTTGAAATGTTTACGATACCAGCCGATACCTGTTGGGAGATATCCACCACCGCCACCTGTTGGTGCATCAGCTTTGAATTCGTTTTCAATGCTCCAGTCATGAGGGAGATTGAGGTTACGCCATTTGATATCATTGAAGATGGGTTTATCTGCACCGATTGTATCAGTTTGAGAGAATTTCCATCCAAAGTGCATTAACAGATGTTGACGGGGAGGTGGAATGATGCCGAATGAATAGGTTGAAAAGGCAAAAAGTATTGCAGTTAGCAGTGTTATATTTTTATATTTCATGGTATTATTTTGATAATCAAGATATGTCACCCCTACGGGGCTAAATTTAGATAATTTGTTTTTTGCTATTATCATGACATCCCTTCGGGACTGAAGAAAATTATTTCCCTTTAATAAATTGAGCATTGACCTCATCATAAACACTCATCAGATCTGTGGATTTGCCTGTGTTGTCAAAGATCCTTTCCCAGGTACTCAGTGGTTCCCAGATGCATGTACCTTTGCCTTTTCCATTGGGTGCTTCGAATGCAATCTTATTTACCTCCTGTTTGCGGGCAGAATACTCTACGACAATCACATCCTTGTTATATCTTCTGATGAGATCGCTGACATTGTCACTCAAATCATCCAATGTGCCATGCCATTTTGGGTAAAATGAGAGGCCGATTACATCAAAATGAACCTTACGTTTCAACATCTGATCCATGAAGAATACCGCTTCATGATTTTGTCCACCCAAGGCAACATGCAACATGATGACAATAGAAGGGTCTACAGACTTGACGGCTGCAACTCCAGCTGAGACAAGCTGTGCAAGACTATCGGGATGACTGATACTTCCATTGGGCCACAGTATGCCATGATTGATTTCATTTCCTATCTGAACCATGTAGGGCGCTGTACCTTGGGCTTTCAGTTCCTGAATGGCTTTACGGGTGAAGTCATAGAGTGCCTTCTTCTGATTTGTAAAAGACATGCTTGCCCATGCAGCCGGGACGAATTGTTTTCCGGGGTCAGCCCAGGTGTCACTGTAATGGAAATCGAGCAGGAACTTCATGCCGGCAACCTTTATGCGTTTAGCCATTTGCTTTGTATGTTCCAGATCGCAGAAGCCTTGTTCGGGAGCATAACCTCCTTTACCTGCAGGGTCATTGAACAAACGGAGACGGATATAATTAAATCCGTGATCCTTCATGATCTGAATAGGGTCTTTGGATATACCTTTATCTGAAAACTTCATGCCACGGGATTCGAGTTGGGGCAGGAAAGAAATGTCTGCTCCAACCATCTTAGGGGCTTCATGGGTCTTTGCTGCAGCACCCTGAAGTTCATAGGTCTTGTCGATATGAACAGCATTGGTATTTACAATTGGAACGGTCAGGATATCTGTAGAACCTGTTCTCAAGCCAACTGACTTAGCCTCAAATTTTATAGCACCAAGATTTTTAGTTCCCTGAACAATGACCTGACAATGACCATTGAACAGACTTCGTTGCCAGGCTCCATCAGCACATTTATCGGCTTCATGACAACTTGGGTCACCATTGCCTACTCCAATAATTTTGCCTTCACCTGAGATAGAAAATGTAATCATGTTATTGGCATCGGGAACTTCGCGTCCCTCTTTATCGACAACACTGATATTAATGACAGCAGCATCTTTTCCATCGGCAAGGATAGTGGTCTTGTAGGGTGTCAATACTACTTCATCGGGAGCTCCGGTAGTTTCTACTTTAGAAGATAACTTCTTACCCTTCTTATATGCTACGGCTTGGAGAGTTCCGGGAGCATAATCTACTTTCCATGTGAGATGACTGTTGCGGGGCATGTCTTTCTTACCCAGGCTCTTGCCATTCAGGAACAATTCAACATTGTCGGCGTTGGTATTTACCCAGACGTCAATGGGTTGACCTATTTTATTGGGCCAGTTCCAATGTGGAGAGATATGCAGGACATCTTTATTAGTCCACCAGGATTGATAGTAATAATAGATGTTCTTTGGGAATCCACAGACATCCATGATACCAAAATGTGAGTTGACATTTGGCCAGACATATGGAGTAGGTTCTCCACGATAATCGAAACCAGTCCAGACAAAACCACCCATCCAATATGCATTAGGGCCTGCCAACGACCACCATGTCTCAGCAAGACTTGCCCACCATGGCGCTGTGAGATCCTGATCAGGAAGATATCCTTTGATGGTGTCTTTTGTATAGATGCCACGTGTTGATACTGTACTGCCCATCTCAGTTCCAACGATTGGTTGTGTAGGATGATCACGATGATAATCGGCAACACCAAACTGGCGATAATTAAAGCCACGGACAGGAATCACTTCATTGACACCGGTGAAGACATTGGCAACATCGGCAGCATAGGTTGCAGTACGACTTGGGTCCAGTTCTTTCTGTTTGGCAAGCAAGGTCTGTGCAATTCGTTTTCCGGTGCTGTTGGTTTGAATCCATCCTTCTTCATTGGCAATAGACCACATGAATACAGAAGCACGGTTACGATCGCGAAGAAGTAATCGTTCGAACTGATCCATGTATTCGGGACTGCTGTTGAGTAATCGGTTTTCATCTAAGACCAGCATTCCAAGACTGTCACAGGCATCAAGAAACTCAGGAGTGGGTGGGTTATGACTTGTTCGACAAGCATTCACACCCATGTTTTTCAACAGATTGATTCTGTAATATTGCAAGTAATCGGGAAGAGCACTGCCGAGTCCGGCATGGTCCTGATGGTTGTTGGTTCCCTGAATCTTAATATGTTGGCCGTTCAGGAAAAATCCTTCATTGGCATCAAATCTGAAAGTGCGGATGCCAAATCTTTGTTTTACTACATCGAGGGTTTTTGTTCCTGATTTTAAAACAGAAACAACATGGTATAGATAAGGATCATCGAGTCCCCATAACCTGGGATTGGTGATGGTTATTTTTTGTTTGACAGTTGCTTTTCCATTTACAGATAAAACCATAGGTTGTTCTGTGGTCTGACCAATTTTGTTTCCGTTACGATCGGTGATATAAGCAAAGGCAGTACATTTTGCAGATGTGAAGTTCTGGTTTTGTACTGTGGTCTCAATATTCACAACGGCGGTCTTTCCTGTAACATCAGTATGTACATAAACACCTCCATCGGCAATGTGCAGATTCTCATATTTGTTTAACCAGACATGACGATAGATTCCGGCACCTTCATAAAACCAACCTTCATACTGAGTGGCATCCACACGGACTACTATAATGTTTTCTTTTCCATAACGCAGATAATCAGCGATGTCGTAGGAAGCTCCGATATAACCACTGAAGTTATTGCCAACATAGAAACCATTGACCCAGATTTTAGCATCACGGAATATGCCATCAAACTGGATTTGAAAACGTTTACCTGAGTCGGCAGCAGGGACTGTAAAATGCTTCCTGTACCAACCGATACTGGTTTCGGGGTAACTCCCTCCGACAGGTTTAAAACCATGTGAGATGACGTCAAAATTGTCAGAATTGACAAATGGGAGCTCTACTGCCCAGTCATGAGGGAGGTCTAAAGTCCGCCATGAGTCATCCTTGAATTTGGTATCGATGGCTGTGTTAACAGCTCCACCTGACTTGGCAAAAATAGTGGCAATGCTGTAGTTGAAATCTTTTAAAGGATCTGAAGCATTACCAAAATGAAACTTCCAGTTATCATCCATATTGATATGATTTCGGACAGAGGTCTGTCCAAAACAATAGACGGATAATAGAAGAAAAGCCGGTAAAATAAATAATTTGAATTTGCGCATGGGTATATTGGGTTAAGCAAAGTATTTAAGAATCAATTTATTTATCAAGGAAAGCATCCAGTGCTTTATTTGGTTTTCCATCTTCACCCCAACAGCTTAAAGCATATTTACTCCAGCTACGGGCGCCTTCGGGTTCCCAGTAAATCACTCCAAGGCCTTTACCGTTGGGTACTGCTTTTACTTTTTGCTGGACAGCAATCAGCATGTCGTAAGTGTTCTGTGCTTTGGTATCTTCACCACCCACTTCAACAACCATCACTTCTTTACCATAACGTGAGGCCATGTCGTTAAGGTTGTTGGCCAGGTCATCAATGGTGACAGTATAATCGGGTTTGCCGTTTAGCCAGAAGGGATAATAGGAAAAGCCAATCACATCATATCTGACATTATTTGCAGTAGCATTGTCGAACCAGGTTCTGAATCGCTTGTTGTTATTTCCCTGATCGATATGCAGAATGACTTTGGAAGTAGGACTGACAACTTTTATGGCATCATATCCTTTATTGAGAAGTTGCGCCAGCTGGGGCCAGTTTTTGGTACTTCCTTCAGGATAAACCATTCCACCGGGGATTTCATTGCCCACCTGAACCCATTCAGGGGTGACACCTGCTTTTTTCAAAGCACTCATTACATCAAAGGTGTAATCATAGAGATCTTTTTGAAGCTGCGTAAAGTCGTGACCTTCCCAGGCGGCAGGTTTTCTTTGTTTTCCGGGGTCTGCCCAACTATCACTGTAATGGAAGTCAATCATCACATGCATGCCCCATTTCTGTGCTCTGAGAGCCATGGCCACAGTTTCATCTTTGCTGCAATGACCACTGGCTCGGTTATCTGATGGGTTTACAAATGTCCTGAGACGAATCGTATTGATGCCATGATCTTTTAATATTTTGAAACAATCCTCTTCGATTCCATTGTTATTGTAAAACTTATAACCGGTTGCTTCCATTTGTGGCAGCCAACCGATATCAGCTCCTTTTACAAATTCATTGGTTTTCGGTGTTTGTGTTGTTAGTTTTCTAGGTGAACAACCATACCCGAAAAGGAATAACAGAAGTACAAGGATAAGTGAGCATTTAGTTGTGTTCATTTTGAGATAAAGTTTTAATTATTAAAATCTTTTCAGATATCAAAATTAGGAAACTTTATGAAAAAAGCCCTACAAAAATTTGTAAGGCTTTTTAGTAAAATGGACACTCTGAATTATAAAACTACATTATTCCCTGGCTTATCATGGCATTGGCAACCTTGATGAATCCGGCAATATTTGCACCTTTAACATAATTTACAAAACCATCGGCTTCTCTACCATGATCAATGCATTGTTTGTGAATGTTTATCATGATAGTATGAAGTTTTGAATCAACTTCTTCACGAGACCATGACAAACGCATTGAATTCTGACTCATTTCAAGACCTGAAGTGGCAACACCGCCTGCATTGGCAGCTTTACCAGGACCGAACAGGATCTTAGCATCGAGGAATACATTGATAGCACCTATAGTTGACGGCATATTGGCTCCTTCGGAAACACAGAAGCAACCATTCTTAACCAATGTCTTGGCATCAGTTTCGTTGATTTCATTCTGGGTAGCTGATGGTAATGCAATCTGGCATGGAATATCCCATGGAGTAGATTTACCTTCGAAATACTCACATTTGTACTTAGTAGCGTATTCGCTGATTCTACCTCTTTGATAGTTCTTCAACCATTTGATGTATTCCAGTTTCTCATGATCAATTCCGGCAGGATCATAAATGAAACCATTGGAATCTGACATAGTCACAACTTTACCACCCAATTGAGTAGCTTTTTCTACTGCATACTGAGCAACGTTACCTGAACCGGAAACAGTAATGATTTTACCCTTGATACTATCACCTCTGGTCTTTAGCATTTCTTCTGCAAAATAAACCTGACCGTAACCTGTAGCTTCAGGACGAATTAAACTTCCACCCCAATCAAGAGATTTTCCTGTAAGAACACCTACAAACTCATTGCGTAAGCGTTTGTATTGGCCAAACATATAACCAATCTCACGACCACCAACTCCGATATCACCAGCAGGAACGTCAGTATCGGCACCAATGTGTTTAGAAAGTTCTGTCATAAAACTCTGGCAGAAACTCATTACTTCGCGATCTGATTTAGCATGAGGATCGAAATCTGAACCACCTTTACCACCGCCCATAGGAAGTGTTGTCAGGCTGTTCTTGAAAACTTGCTCGAAAGCTAAAAATTTCAGGATGCTTAAATTAACTGAAGGATGGAAACGCAATCCGCCTTTATATGGACCGATAGCATTGTTCATCTGAATACGATAACCACGGTTGATCTGGACTTCATCCTGATCATCAATCCAGGCTACTCTGAAAGTGATAATTCTATCCGGCTCGGCGATACGCTCCAGGATTTTTGCATGTTTATAATGCGGGTTTTCTTCAATAAATGGAAGGATTGATTCGGCAACTTCCTTAACAGCTTGATGGAATTCAAACTCCCCGGGATTTTTAGCGATAATGTGTGACATAAACTCCTCAACGGGGTTTACCTTTGTTGCATTTAGGTTACTCATAGCTAACACTTTAGTTAAATTAATAAATCAATTGTTTTGAATTATTCTTTTTTTTTAGTTAGGTGATTAT
>Ga0118677_10010089_pt1 | contig 14553 bp, 8 predicted proteins | sample AliMusrvi5mmetaG_FD_86154 | JGI IMG/M metagenome (GOLD analysis project Ga0118677, IMG submission 86154) | reverse complement strand
CGTGGTTCTGCGCGACTTCTCCATGCTCAAGGGAGGCCACTTCGCCATCCTGGTCACAGGGGTCGACAACCTCACCATCGACAACCTCAGGATCGACACCGACCGCGACGGCATGGACATCGACTGCTGCAAGAATGTGCGCGTCTCCAACTGCACCGTCAACTCGCCCTGGGATGACGCTATCGTCCCCAAGGCCAGCTTTGCGTTGGGCTATAACCGCTCCTGCAACAACATCAACATCACCAACTGCTACGTCGCCGGCTGCTGGGAGCTGGGCAGCGTGATGGATGGCACCTGGAAGCGCAGGCCGAACAGCGGCACAGGACGCATCAAGCTGGGCACGGAATCCAACGGTGGATTTGTCAACCTCACCGTCTCCAACTGCGTCTTCGAGGGCTGCCAGGGCCTCGCGCTTGAGACCGTGGACGGCGCCCATCTGGAAGATGTCGCCATCTCCAACATCACCATGCGCGACATCGGCAGTTGCCCCATCTTCGTGCGCCTTGGCGCGCGCCTGCGCGGCCCCAAGGGCGCTGTGGGAACGGATCAGAGCACCGTCCCAGGTACCCTCAAGCGCGTGTTAATCTCCAACATTTCATGCCACAACACCGTATCCAGGTTCGGCTCCAACATCACCGGTATTCCCGGCTTCCCTGTCGAAGACCTCAAAATCTCCGATGTCTTCGTCGAGTGCGTCGGCGGAGGCACGGCCGATCAGGCCAAGATCGAGGTTGGCGAGCACGAAAACTCCTACCCAGAGCCGTCCATGCTGGGCCCGCTGCCCGCCTACGGCTTCTACTTCCGTCACGTCAATCGCCTGGAGATGAGCCACGTTGAGGTCGCACCCGTCGCGCCCGATGCGCGCCCCGCCATCTATCTCGACGAAGTCCATCGCGCGGACTTCTTCGCCATCACCGCGCCCAGCTCGCCGCCTGCCTTCTCCATCAACAAGTCCACCGACGTGCGCATCCTGATGAGCCGCGCCGCGCCGGACTCTGTCACTCCGTAATCCAGCAACGCTTTGCTGGCTCGGCATACTCAAAGGAAATAATAATCTGTCGTGACAACCCGTCCAAACGGCATACTGGTTGAGCGCAGCTATGCAAGGAGGCGTCATGCGCATCGTAGACCTGCGTGAAATTACAGCGCCCATCTCTAGCCCGATTGCCAACGCATACATCGATTTTTCGCGGATGACCTGCTCACTGGTCGCCGTCGTCACCGATGTAATTCGAGACGGCAAGCCTGTCATCGGCTATGGATTCAACTCCAATGGTCGCTACGGTCAGGGAGGACTGATCCGTGAGCGGTTTGCGCGCCGCCTGCTGGAGGCTCCGCCGGCCGACCTGCTGAACGACCCCGGCGACAACCTCGATCCCGACCGCATTTGGTCTGTGCTGATGCACAACGAGAAGCCCGGCGGGCATGGCGAACGCAGCGTCGCGGTTGGCACCATCGATATGGCGGTGTGGGACGCCGTAGCCAAGATCGCAGGTATGCCGCTCTTCCGTCTGCTTGCGGAGCGTCACGGTATGCAGGCCGATCCGCGCGTCTTCGTCTATGCCGCCGGTGGCTACTACTATCCCGGCAAGGATCTCTCTGCCCTGCGCGCGGAGATGCGCAGCTATCTCGACCGCGGATACACCGTGGTCAAGATGAAGATCGGTGGCGCCACCATCGACGAAGACCGCGAACGCATCGAAGCCGTGCTCGCGGAGATCGGCAGCCACGCGCAGCTTGGCGTCGATGCCAATGGCCGATTCAATCTGGAGACCGCGATTGCCTACGCCAAAATGCTGCGCCAGTATCCTCTCTTCTGGTACGAGGAGGCAGGCGATCCGCTGGATTATGCGTTGCAAGCGGCCCTTGCGGAGTTCTACCCCGGCCCCATGGCCACTGGAGAAAATCTCTTCAGCCATCAGGATGCGCGCAATCTGCTGCGCTACGGAGGCATGCGCCCAGACCGCGACTGGCTCCAGTTCGACTGCGCTTTGTCCTACGGCCTGTGTGAATATCTGCGTACCTTGCAGGTGCTGAAGGTGGCAGGTTGGTCGCCGCGCCGATGCATTCCGCACGGCGGGCATCAGATGTCCCTCAACATTGCAGCCGGACTCGGACTTGGCGGAAATGAAAGCTATCCCGACCTCTTCCAACCCTATGGGGGCTTTCCGGACGGCGTCCGAGTCGAGGGCGGATACATTGCCATGCCCGATCTGCCCGGCATCGGCTTCGAAGGAAAATCAGACTTGATTCGTGTGATGCGTTCGCTTGCGGAGTAGACCCACTATGTCTGGTCAAGATGTCAGCACAGCAACTCCGGCCACACGCCGTCCCCTGCTGGGGCCGTTATGGCTGCAGGTGCTGGTGGGCATAGTGCTCGGCATCCTCATGGGAGTGTTCTTCCCTCACCAGGCCGTCACGCTCAAGCCGCTGGGCGATGGATTTGTCCGCCTCATCCGCATGACACTTGCTCCCATCATCTTCGCCAGCGTCGTCATCGGCATCGCGCGTATGGGCGATCTCAAGGAAGTCGGACGCGTCGGAGCCAAGGCGCTGCTCTACTTCGAGGTGGTCTCCACGGTCTCACTCCTGATGGGGCTGATCGCCGTAACCCTGCTGCATCCCGGACGCGGAATGAACATCGATGCGTCCACGCTCGATACCAAAGCCATCGCCGGATACACCGCCTCCGCCCAGCATCTGGGCTTCGTAGACTTCCTGCTCAATATCATCCCATCCAGCATCGGCGATGCCTTTGTCAGTGGCAATGTGCTCCAGATCATCCTCTTCGGCGTACTCTTCGGCCTGGCGCTCTCGCAGTTCCGCGAGGCCGCACGCCCGCTGGTCAATATGCTGGACCTCTTTCTCCGTGGTCTCTTCGGCATCGTGCGTTTCGTCATGCGCCTTGCGCCCATCGGCGCATTCGGCGGCATGGCATACACCATCGGACAGTATGGCCTGCGCAGCCTGAGGCCGCTGGCGCAATTCACGGCCGAGGTTTGGATCGTATCCATCGTATTCATAGTTGTGGTGCTGGGCGGCATCGCGCGAGCAGCGGGATTCAGTCTCTTCAAACTGCTGCGATACTTCCGCGAAGAGATCCTCATCACCCTTGGCACCTCCTCGTCAGAGGCGGTGATGGCGCCCTTGATGCTCAAGCTAGAGCAGCTCGGCTGCGAGAGGTCCATCGTCGGCATGGTGATGCCCGCGGGCTACACCTTTAACGCCGGCGGCACCGCCATCTACCTGGCCATGGGCGCAATCTTCATCGCCCAGGCCACCAATACGCACCTCAGCCTCGCGGACGAGATCGCTGTCCTGCTGGTGCTCATGCTCACATCAAAAGGGTCAGCCGGGGTCGCCGGAGCGGGCTTTGTCACACTGGCCGCGACCCTGGCGACCATGCACCAGATTCCTGCCGCGGGCCTGGTCCTGCTGCTCGGCGTGGAACAGTTCACCAATGCTGCGCGCGCTGTCACCAACATCATTGGCAACGGAGTTGCCACCATCGTAATCGCCAAATGGGAACATGCATTCGACGATCAGCGTGCCGCGCTCATCCTCAATGGCGCTTCCTTGAGCTCCGTAACATCGGAATCGCCCGCAGGCATACGCGAGCAGTGAAGTGACCGCATCATTTTGCTAGCCAGACAGTTCAGATTCCAGCAGCAAGCGCGTCAGCGATCGCCTTGCCCGCGGCGGATGTATTTGCCGTGCCGCCAACGTCGCGGGTGCAGAGCGATTTATCAATCAGCGTTCTCTCGATTGCTCTGAGGATCGCAGCCCCTGCCTCCACTTCACCAAGATGGTCCAGCATCATGGCGGCGGACCATATCTGGCCAATTGGATTCGCGATACCCTGGCCGGCAATGTCCGGTGCGGAGCCATGCACTGGTTCGAAGAGCGATGGAAAGCGGCCTTCCGGATTGATGTTGCCGGAGGGTGCGATGCCGATCGTTCCCGCGCACGCCGGTCCTAGGTCGGAGAGAATGTCACCGAAGAGGTTCGACGCTACCACCACGTCGAACCGGTCGGGATTGAGAACGAACTGCGCGGTCAGAATATCAATGTGATATTTGTCCCATGTGACTGTGGGGAAGGCTTTGCCAATCTCCACCACGCGCTCGTCCCAGAATGGCATCGTGATGGAGATACCGTTCGATTTCGTGGCCGATGTCAGATGTTTCTTCTCGCGCCGCTGCGCCAGGTTGAATGCAAATTTCAAAATGCGGTCCACACCGATTCGTGTCATCACGGTCTCTTGCAATACGACCTCGCGGTCGGTCCCTGGAAATATTCTGCCGCCGATGGAGGAGTATTCGCCTTCCGTGTTTTCGCGCACCACAAAGAAATCAATGTCGCCGGGCTTGCGTCCGGCCAGTGGACACGGCACACCGGGCATCAGCCGGACCGGCCGCAGGTTGACATACTGATCGAACTCCCGGCGGAAGGCAATCAGCGATCCCCATAGCGATATGTGGTCGGGAATCTTCTCCGGCCAGCCCACGGCCCCGAAGAAGATGGCGTCGTGGTGGCCAATCTTCTCCTTCCAATCGTCCGGCACCATCTTGTTGTGCTTCAGGTAGTACTCGCAGCAGGCGAAGTCGAACTCATCGAGTTGAAGCTTGAAGCCGAATCGCGTTGCGGCGGACTGCAGCACGCATACACCCTCCGGCACAACCTCCCCGCCAATTCCATCACCGGGGATAACGGCAATTCTGTAGCTCCGGTTTCTTGCACTGTCATGGGGCATGTTAAAGCGCCTTTCGGGTTGGAGGGTTCTGGTTCGTCTCGCCTTGTATCACGAAGCGCAGAATGAGGATCGTCACAGCCGACACTATCAGCGTACCGCCAACCATAGTAAGTCCGCGACTGAAATGTCCGCCGCCACCGCTGTTTGCGCCGACCATGATCGGCCCAACAAATCCGCCTAACGTACCCAGCGAGTTGATCAATCCGATGGAGGCGGCCGCCGCCGTGCCGCCAAAGAACATTGTGGGAAGGCTCCATAGCGGCGGTTTGGCAGCGCTCACCCCGAACGCCGTAAGTGAGAGCCCAGTGATTGCCAGAATCGCCGAGGTGCCCGCATGTGCAGCCATCGCCATTCCAATAGCGGCGACCAAACACGCAATCGCTGCGTGCCAGTAACGCTCGCCCGTGCGGTCGGAATGGCGCGACCACAACACCATGCCAATCACCGCGATCAGATTCGGAATGGCAACCAGGAACCCGACGCGGAAGACCGAGAAACCCAGAGATCTGACGATCAGCGGAGCCCAGAATCCAATGGTGTACAGCCCGGCGGAGGTCCCGAAGTAGGCCAGCGCCAGCGCCAGCACCTTCCAATCCATCATGGCGCGCCACACGCTGTAGCTGCGTGGATCTGTGAGGGCGGTCTGCTCCTCGACGATTGCCTGCGTCAGCCACGCGCGCTCCTCCGCATCCAGCCACTGCGCCTCCGCCGGCCGGTCCGTCAGATACCAGAACGTGATCAGCCCCAGCACCAGAGCCGGTCCGCCCTCCACCAGGAACAGCCATTGCCATCCGCGCAGTCCGAGCATGCCGTTCATCTGCATCAATGCACCAGACACAGGCGATCCGATAAGTCCCGCGGCCGGTGCCGCAGCCATAAAGAGTGCTGTAGCAGCCGAGCGGTGGTTCGCCGGAAACCAGTAGCTTATGTAGAGAATGATTCCAGGGAAAAATCCTGCTTCCGCCACGCCAAGCAGAAATCTCAGCACATAGAAGCTGATCGGCCCACGCGTGAAGGCCATTGCAATCGACACAAGGCCCCAGGTAATCATCACCCGGCCAATCCAGAATCGCGCCCCCACTTTGTGCAGTATCACCGTGGAGGGCACTTCAAACACAAAGTAGCCCAAAAAGAAGATCCCCGATCCAAGCCCGAACATCTGCGCCGTCAGACCCACATCCCGGTTCATCGTCAGTGCGGCAAATCCAACGTTGATGCGGTCCAGAAAAGCGACAAAATACAGCAGCATCAGAAACGGAATCAGCCGCCAGGTGATCTTGCGAATCACCCGTTCCTCCAGGAGGCTGGAAGCTGGCGCAGATGTATCGCTCATACTCTCCCCTTGGCGGTCTGTTGTTCTCTATGGATTCGGTGCAGTAAACAGGCGATCATAGTCGCGCCAGTGCGCGTTCATCACATCGATCTTGTGCTTGATCTGCGCCGTAATGTTGGGACCCAGGCGCATTACCGTCTCGTCCGTGGGAGTCGGCGCAAGGTCCAGTATCGGTTCTTTCGTGCTTTGCAGCAGGCGATTCAGATCCACCATGGTGTCAATCTCCCTGCGCGCCAATTGCATCAGGTCGGTGCGGTCCCAACCGGACTGGACGCCCAGCACAGGATTTGCATCGGGCTTCGCGCCCATCGCCTTCACGCGATCCAGTTGGGCCTGGTACTCCACCATGTCGTCCGCCGATTGCAGCAGATAAATAACTGCTTGCAGACGCTTGCCCATCATCTCCCATTGCTTCTTTGTAGCATCGTCCTTCGCCGCACTTTGAATCCCTTCCACCAGGCTCATGGCTCTGCGAGCACGAGGCAACGTGATCTCAATTGTCCGCTGGAACAGCATCCGTGCGCCCCACCCCTCGTACATTCGCATCGCCTGGATGTCGATCAGATCGCTGGCCTGCTCGTCCCCCTTCGCCTGGAACAGGAATGGGCGATAGTCCTTCGTATCCGACGCTCTCAGATCCTCTGGAAACGGCACCATGGGCCGCGTAATCCAGCGATTCAGCACATGCCCCATGCGCAACATGCTGCCAAAGTCCAGCACCTGCAGGTTCTGCTGAACGTCGTTCAGTGCACTCCATACATCTACTAAGTTGTCCGCCTGACCTTCGCCCACCTCGCTTGCGGCGAAGGCGCGCAGCGTCGTTACTCGTTCAGCCAGCGTACGCATCGGCTTGCCTGCGGTGAACTTCAGCAGGCGATCGTTGAAGTCGATGGTGGTCGCGTCGCCAAAGTTAATCATCCGTCGTGCCGCCGCAGCCGCTCCACCGCTGCTAAGCGATGGCACAACGATCCCCACCACTGGGTAGAAAGCCCCCGCGCCTCCTTCCTGTGACACGCCCGCATAGGCCCGGCCATCGGGCCCTTCGCGACCCTCCACCGCCAGTCCGCGAGGCAGCTTGCGCACAAGGCTGTCCAGCAAGTCCGCCGAGAAAGTGGGCACCATCCACTGTCGCGCCGTAATCGGATTCAGGCTGATCTGGATCTCGTGCCCCGTTTCCCGTGCGGCCTGCTGCGCATTGATCAGAAAACCCGTGACGCGGTCCGACATGGGCCGGTCTTTATAGTTGCTGTTGCCGTTGATGCCCGGATAAAGCGACGGAGCCCAGTCAAATCCCGATCCCGCATCGATCGTGACCCAGTTGAACTGCTCAACCTCCGGGCACGCCTTCAGCAACCGCTGCATCGACTCGCGATAGATCCGCAAAGTCTCAGGCTCATCCACGCTGGGGGCGAAGTACACCGTGCGCGATCGGTTCGGCTGATCGATGCGCGGCCCGCGCAACTCCGGGTGCGCCGTAAAAAACGCCTCCGGCAGCACCTCCGGCTCATTCGCATTCCACACGCCCTTCAGTCCAACCTTGCCCAGTACCTCGCACCGCTGCTGCAATATCCCCGACACCTCAGCCGAGTACTTCGCGTCCACATACGGCTGAAGTTCTTCCGGCGGAAAGATCGTCAGCAGACCGGCGTGGTGTACAAACCACATCGGGTAAGGATCTGACGCATCCATCTCCCACGTGGCCAGCGGAAGCCCTTCAGTAACCAGCATGTGGGTTGCGCCCAGTTCCTTTGAGAGCGCCGCCTTCCGCTCGAACAGCGCCAGGTCGGCAGCTTGCTGGGTTACGCCGCGCGCTGCGGCCGTCTGCGCATGCGAAGTGGCAACCAGCAGCCCCATCGTCAGCATTGGCACCATCAGCAGGAAATGCATTTTCTTCATCGTGTTTAGAGAGAGATCCTTCATCACGCGCCGCCATCGCCCGCTGCTGGAGTACCGCCTCCGCGGCCTCCGCCACCGAAACCGGCGCCAGCAAGTGCGGCATCCTTCAAAAATTCCCGGCGTGTTCTTTGCCCCACAATCATTCTCCTTGAAGCCTTCAGGCGGGCCCTGTTCTTGATCGCCCATTATCAGCCTCCCAGACTGCGGTTGTGAAGCTGCGTGCATTGCAATCACTCCCCAGAAGCCTTCGTGCCGTCCCCACAACGTCCCTGTGTCGGCGGAGGCCGTCACAACTCCTCAAGAATCCCTCCAGCTACTCCGGCAGGAGTGGTAAGCTGGCGCTGTCCAAAACACGGTGTTTTTTCACGTCTGTAGACAGCTTCAGGGCAGGAGATGTCCGGTTGTCGCAGAACAAAGAACGTGCAGGCAGCCATTGGGCAAGGCACATCCATGAGGACTGACAGGCAAATGAGAAAGTACAGAATATTCGCGGCAATTTTACTGGCATCGGTTATAGGCTTCGCAGCACAGGCCCAAACGCAGGATAAGGCGCAGACAAAAGCAAACCCCATCCCCAGCATCGTGCAGCAGGATGGCCGTTACGCCCTCATGGTCGATGGCGCTCCCTATCTCATGCTGGGCATGCAGACCAACAACTCCAGCGATTGGCCGGCAACCCTCGCGCAGGTGTGGCCCGCCGCCCAGGCCCTGCACGTCAACACCGTCGAGACGCCTATCTACTGGGAGCAATTCGAGCCGAAGCCCGGCCAGTTCGACACCACCCAGATCGATACCGTCCTCGCCCAGGCGCGCGTCCACCACCTGCATCTGGTGCTGCTCTGGTTCGGCACATGGAAGAACGGCAGCCAGCACTACATGCCCGAATGGATGAAGCTCGAGCCCGAAAAGTACTCCCATGTCGTCAACAAGCGCGGCGAGCCGGTCGATTCTCCCTCGCCCTTTGCCCAGGCATCGCTCGACGCCGACATCCACGCATTTACAGCGGTCATGAAACATCTGAAGTCCGCCGATCCGCAGCACACGGTGCTCATGGTTCAAGTCGAGAACGAGACCGGAACATGGGGCACCCTGCGCGACTACTCGCCAGCCGCCGAGAAGCTCTTCGCCGCGCCAGTCCCAGCCGAGGTTCTAAAGGCCATGAACGTGTCGCCCGGATCGCGCACCGCCAGCTGGCAGGATGTCTTCGGCACGGAAGCCGAGGTAAACTTCCACGCCTGGGCCATCGCCCGTTACGTCGGGCAGATCGCCGCCGCCGGCAAAGCAGTCTATCCGCTCCCGCTCTACGTCAACGCCGCACTGCGCGATCCCATCAAGCCCGGCGCGCCCGGTAGCTACGAGTCCGGTGGCCCCACAGACAATGTGCTCAATATATGGAAGGCGGAGGCCCCCGCCATCGACGTCCTCGCGCCCGATATCTACAACAACGACGCCACCGCGTATCTCAAGATTCTCGACCTCTATCATCGGCCGGACAACGCTCTCTTCGTCCCCGAGACCAGCAGCTCCGCCTCCACCGCGCGCTTCTTCTTCTCCGCCCTCGGACGCCAGACCATCGGCTACTCGCCCTTCGGCCTGGACTACACGCGGGCTCCCGCGCCACAATCCGGTTCGCAGGATAGCTTCCTGCAACCCACCGCGCAGAACTACATCCTCATCGGCCCCATGATGCGCGACATCGCGCGCCTCAACTTCGAAGGCAAACTGCAGGCCGTGGCGGAGGAGACAAGCCAGCCCACCCAGACGCTCCACTTCGGAGAATGGGACGCCGTGGTCACCTACGGTTCGGGCCGCGGTGCCGCTCCCCGGCAAGGCACCGACCCCTCAGGTCGCGCCCTGGTTGCGCAACTCAAGGACAACCAGTTTCTGGTAGCTGGATTCAATGCCCATGTGGACTTCCGCCCAGCCGGCACCGAGCAGCAACGCAAGTCCCAGCAGATTGTGAATGGCACTGGGCAGACTCCCTCCGCCCAGATCGACGGCAAGTGGATTCACCGCCAGTTCCTCAAAGTCGAAGAGGGAACCTACGAAAATGGTGCCTTCAAATTCAAGCGAATCCTGAACGGCGACCAGACAGACTACGGCCTCAACTTCTCCTCCGCGCCTCTGGTCCTGCGCGTCTCGGTTGCAACCTATTGAGGTCCAGCAGAACCTGAACTCAGGCAACATAGGAGTACCGCACCATGAGCCGTGAACTTACGCGTAGAGACTTCCTGGGCGATGCGGCCCTGGTTGGGGTTGCTTCCGCAATCGGAATGGAAAAAGCCCTCGCCGGCCAGGCAACTGCGCCAGCCAATCCGCCCCGCGCGCGTCGCTCCAGCTTCGACGACGGCTGGACCTTCACCAAAGGCGATATACCCGACGCACAGTTGCCGCAGTCCACTGTAGGCTCCTGGACGCCCGTCATCATTCCCCACGACTGGAGCATCAGCGGCCCCTTCAGCGAGACGGAGCCATGCGGAAGCTCGGGAGCCTACCTGCCCACCGGCATCGGCTGGTACCGCAAGTCCTTCCAGCTTCCCCGCGCCGATGCGGGCCGCCGCATCCTGCTGCAATTCGATGGCGTGTACCAGTGCAGCGATGTCTGGATCAACGGACAGCACCTCGGCACGCGGCCTTACGGATTCACCACCTTCTACTACGACCTCACGCCGCACCTTCACTTCGGCACACAGCCCAACGTCGTCGCCGTGCGTGTGGACAACTCGCATCAGCCCAACCTGCGCTGGTACTCCGGCTCCGGCATCAATCGCCACACCTGGCTCATCGACACCGGCCCTGTCTACATCGACCAGTGGGGCACCGGCGTCACCACTCCGCAGATCACACCGCAGACAGCCATCGTCGAAGTCTCCACCCGCGTGCGCAACAATACGGCGCAATCCGCATCCTGCACACTCAGGACAGCGCTCCTCGACCAGAACGGTTCTGCCGTGCAGTCGGCAGAATCAGCGGCAGAGATTCCCGCCGGCGGGGACCATCTCTTCGTCCAGCGCATCGCCGTGCCCCAGCCCAAGCTCTGGTCGCACACAACGCCGAGTCTCTACTCCGCGCGCCAGGTGCTGCTCCAGCGTGGCGCGGAGGTAGACACCGCAACCACTCCCTTCGGCATTCGCACCATCCAGTTCGACGCGGACAAAGGCTTCCTCCTGAATGGCGAGCGCGTCAAGCTGAACGGAGTCTGCCTGCACGACGACGGTGGCGCGGCAGGCACAGCAGTACCGCAGCGTATATGGGAACGGCGCTTCGCCCTGCTCAAAGAGATGGGCTGCAACGCCATCCGAGCCAGTCATAATCCCCACACTCCCGAGTTCTTTGACCTGTGCGACAGCATGGGTTTCCTCGTCATGGCCGAGGCCTTCGACGAGTGGCGCGAGCCCAAACAGCCCGCTAACGGGTATCACCTCTACTTCGACGAGTGGGCTGTACGCGACATGACCGACATGATCGCCCGCGACCGCAACCATCCCTCCATCGTGATCTGGAGTGCGGGCAATGAAGTCCCAGACCAGGACGTGCCCCGTGGTGTGGAGACGCTGCGTGCCATGAATAAAATCCTGCATGACAACGACCCCACCCGACTGGTCACCGTGGCATGCGACCAGATCGTCGCGGAGCCCCGAGGCGCGTTGCCGGAGTTCCTCGCCGAACTCGACGTCGTCGGCTACAACTATGTTGGCCGATGGCGCGATCGCCGCGAAAAGTTCTACAGCATCGATCGCCACGACTTTCCCCAGCGCCGCTTTATCGGCACCGAGAACGGTGCCATGCCTAGCTTCATCCCCAGTGCTAACCCCACTGCCAGCCAGTTTCGCCCCGCATCCAACCAACGCATCGAGGTCGAGCAGTTGCAGCGCTTCACCCAGGTCTACGACTACGTCTGCGGCGACTTCATGTGGACCGGCATCGACTACCTCGGCGAGGCGCGTTGGCCCTCCAAGTCCTCCCGCTCCGGTGTCATCGATACCTGCGGCTTCGCCAAGGATGGCTTCTACTTCTACCAGAGCCTCTGGACCAAAACACCCGTGTTGCACCTCTCGCCGCATTGGAACTGGGCGGGCAAGGAGGGCCAGATCATTCCCGTCATCTGCTTCACCAACTGCGATACCGTCGAACTCTTCCTCAATGGCAAGAGCCTCGGCGTCCAGGGTTATATGTTCCCCGAGATGGGCATGGAGGGCCGATACTCCAACTTCCCGCCCCGCGACAACGCAATTCAAACCACCGGCGACCTGCATCTCGCATGGTATGTGCCCTATCAACCCGGTACGCTGCGCGCTGTCGGCACCAGGGATGGCAAGGTTGTGCAAACCGTGGAGCAAACCACCATCGGCGCACCGGCAGCCATTCGCCTCACTCCTGACCGAACGAGCATTAACACACGGTGGGACGACCTCTCCCACGTCACAATCGAGATCGTCGACAGCCAGGGCCGCGTCGTGCCAACCGCCGATAACGAAGTGGTCTTCGCACTCAGAGGCCCCGGTCGTATCCTCGGCCTCGACAACGGACAGGCCGATAGCCACGAGAGCTATCAGAGCGACCGCCGCAAGGCCTTCGCTGGCCGTGCGCTGGCACTCGTGCAATCCTCCGGGCAACCGGGAGAGATGCGCCTCACCGCATCGTCCCCATCCCTCACCAGCGCCTTCGTAACCATCACCGCGCAGTCGCTCTAACTGGGTGCCCCATTCATGCGGCTTCATCGCATGAGTGGGGTTTTTGTCTTTCCGTATTAACGTGGGATTTACCCTGCGAATAAACTCAAATTAATGGGGGCTATAGAGACTACTGAAAAACTCTCCGTTTTTGTCTTTCCGGATTAGCCGGGTGCCCCATTCATGCGGCTTCATCGCATGAGTGGGGATTTTGTCTTTCCGTATTAACGTGGGATTTACCCTGTGAATAAACTCAAATTAATGGGGGCTTTAGAGGCTGCTGAAAAACTCTCCGTTTTTGTCTTTCCGGATTAGCAGGGGGCTTCAGCCCCCTGAATTAGCCACGTAAAATCATGGGGCTTTAGCCCCGGGCCTTCTTCCTCCATTGCCACAAGTCTTATTTCAGCTTTCCTCTATGGTCCGCTTTGCTTCAACATCTGGATCGCGTCTCTATACTTCAATCCAGCCGCAACCGGAGCAAACTGACTCGCCTTCTCTTGGATCTGAAAGCTCAACGACTTCAACATCAGCGCCTTGCCTGTCACATGCAGAGTCAGGCCTGTAAGCTCCCAGTCGTGCTCGCCAACATCGCTCTGTTCCAGCAGCACCGTTCCACCTTTGTTCAGCTTGCCCAGAATCCCAAATCCAAACTCGACATCCGCAATAAAGTGGCAATCCAGCCGCGCCAGCCGCTCCTGCGTTTCGTCGATCCACACTTCGCCTGCCACGCCGCGCATCAGCTCCGACTCCAGGCTGGGCGGGGTGAACTTCGGATTCGGTGTAAAGCTCAACCGAATGCACTGGCCCGCTCCGCAGGCGGTCATCCCTTCAAACCGGTAGAGAAACGCATCCGGCAGCAGTGCCAGCATCCGGTCCACGCGCTCTGCATCCTTCTGCTCGCTCTTCTGGCGGCGCTCCTGCATCTCCGGGTGCGCAGCCAGTGCGTTCAGGCGGTCCATCTCCGCCCGCTCTGCCGTGGCGCTCAGCGGCTTGCCATCCACTTCCATCAGGCGCGCAACGTCGCCGTCCACCGTCTCTATAATCTCCTTGGTTGTAACGCGGCGCTCGTCGCGCCGCTGCACAACATAGCGAATCAGCGGATGGTTCTTCTCCGCGTCCAGCCTGTGTTGCACCGCGCGACGGACCAGCGCCGTCGCATCCATCGCCGCAGAAGGTTCGCTCTGCGCAGACAAAACCGGCGCAAATGCAAGCGATAGCAGAGCTGCAAACACAACGCTTCTCCTGCTTCCCGACAATGGCAGAGCTGCGCGATGGATGGGTATCTTGGTCAAAGTCAAGGACGTAGCATCACCTGCACTCAAGCATACCGAACACGGCGTCCGGTAGGTTGCCCTCCTCATTATGTCAATGCAGGATGCATCCAGCCCCACCCCCACCGCAGCTCTGAGTCTTCAGGCGGGTGGGCGGGTGGCTCACCCTAACTCACTCCCAAATTTTGGGTGCCCCATCCTTCGCGTTCTTTGCGAAGGGTGGGAGACGATAAATCCACATTGACCATCTTCGAATCACCACAAAATTTTGAGTGTCCCATCCTTCGCGTATTTTGCGATCGGGGTCCCCACCAGCTTTGCTGGTGGGGTGAGGAAGGGTGGGAATGCACGCATGGCTGAAATTCTTTCCCCAAAAACCTCAGCAATTCCGCGTGTCAAGACCCTCGAGCCTCCAAATATCCAATAACCCATTCCCTCCCAGCAACTTACCTCCAACAAATACTTGGCATACTAGTTATGCCCAAACGCATACAATTTAAATAGGGTGGAAGAGATAAAAGGTGCCCCGGTCGTATACCCCCGGTACATAGTCGGTATACCACCGGTACATATACTTTTCTCTTTAGTTTGAATACTTTGCATAAATAGGGGGAGGGGGGTACCCCA
>Ga0118677_10010085_pt1 | contig 14558 bp, 12 predicted proteins | sample AliMusrvi5mmetaG_FD_86154 | JGI IMG/M metagenome (GOLD analysis project Ga0118677, IMG submission 86154) | reverse complement strand
TGTGTGTAGATAGTTTTGGAACTCGAACCGCGCCGCTGGACAATGCCATACGCCGAGAGTTCATTTCTATTTCAGAATGGTGGGACGAAATTATTATTGGCACGAATAACAGACCATCTCGTAAAGATGTAATTTTAGGAGCAGCGGATAAAGATGGAGGGGCGCATGTTGATTCAAAACTTGATGAAAAAACGAAAAGTTTGATTGAAGGGGTTGGAAAATTCCAAGTTACATATAAAGGGGTAACGAAGAGTTTTTCTTTGAGTGATCAACATTTTTATCTGCTTCGTCAATTTGCATATGAAGTGTTAAGCAGTCCAGATATTACAAAAGGCTTTTAATGCAGATACATCATGTGATGCAAGGACTACAATTTTTGCCTGGGAAATCAGATTTTTGATTCTTGTGGATGCCTTATTCATAAAAGCTGCATCTCCTGCTCCTATCACTTCATCGAGGAGTAAAATATCCCCTGAAATAATAGTCGAAATAGCAAACGCTAATCGAACAAGCATTCCTGCAGAGTATGTCTTGATTGGATAGTCAATAAATGAGCCAATTTCTGCAAATTCAATAATTTCTTTCTGAAGACTCTTCATTGTTTTAGGAGTTTGCCCCAGCAAGAGACCTCGATATAAAATATTCTCCCTGCCGGTAGCTTCAGTCTCAAATCCCAAAGAGAGTTCAAAGAGAGAGCGAATTTCTCCATCTATTCTTCTTACTCCTTTTGAAATTGGGTATAGACCTGCTATTACTTTCAAAAGCGTAGATTTCCCAGCTCCATTAAGACCTAAAACTCCAACACGCTCCCCTGAATGGATCGTTAATGAAAGATTATTTATAGCGTGGACATCTTCGAGCTTTTGCTTATTACCCTTTAAGGCTTTAAAAACATAGGACTTAAGTGAAGTTTCTCGAAATCCCCGGCTGCTATAGTGCAAATGAACATTTTCAAGTGAAATCATAAGTAAAAAATCACCCTTTTCTCTAAAGATTTAAGAGCTAGCGAGGCAGCGAGTGTAAAAAGTATGATGGTATAGAAACAAAACAAATAATTAGTCAAGTTAGGCAATACTCCATTCAATAAAGGAGCTCGAAATAAGCAAAGGATGTGGTAAATAGGATTATAGTCCAAAAGAAATCGAATTCCTGTTTTTTCAAAAATTGAGGGAAGAAAGAATACGGGGGATACGTACCAGACAGCCTGCATTAATAAGACTATCATCTGTGAGAAATCGCGAAAATGAACGGTAAGAAGCGCTGTTAATGTAGCAAGAGGCCATGCTATAAGAAAAAGAAGTAAAAATGCTATAGGAAGGACCAGCCAGGACCCATTGATATTTTCAGGATGGCATATAACGACCCAGAAAAGGAGTCCGATAAAAGCAAAACATAGATTGATAAAAGTAGTTAGGGTGCTACGAAGAGTATAGATTGCTAACGGATGAGCAAATTGGCGTATATAGCCTTCGGCATTAAGAAATGCGTAGCACCCGTTCACAGCTGTAGAAACAATAAATTCCCATAAAATAAGCCCTGAAAGGATATAAGGCGCATATTCCGCAAATGGAGAATTAAATATTCTGCTCATAACGAATCCCAGTAAAAGGGTAATGCATAAAGGGTGCAACATTGACCAGGAAATTCCTAAATAAGACCGACGATATTTTGTTCTTAGATCCGCTAGGACAAGATTACTCCAAAAATAGCGGGCTTTTGCAATACGTAAAAAGTAGCTAGACAAAGAGATTAACATCTAAAAAAACTCCGAATAATTTTCGATATTTGCTCTACATCATGTTTAGTAAGGCTTGGATAGCTAGGAAGATTCATTCCTCTTTCTGAGATATGAGTGGCTATTGGGTATGATTCCTGATTTGCATACATAGGCATTTGATGTACCGGATAGAATAGAGGTCTCGTTTCGACTCCTTCTTTTAGAAGATGAGTCCTAAGAGGCTCTCTCTCTTCCGGCGTATTTAATAGAATAGAACACATCCAATAGGAATGAATCACATTTTCAGTTTCTTGGTGAACGGTTAGAGGGAGATCTGTTAAAAATTCTTGATACCAACTAGCAATAAGTCTCTTTTTGGCAATCAGCTCATCCGCATTTTCTAATTGAGCCAGACCGATAGCTGCACAAATATTTGTCATACGATAGTTATAACCGATAATATCATGCCAGTATTGGGTATGAGAGGAGACACCTTGCGTTTTTAACCGTAGAGCCATTTCGTAATATTTAAGTTGTTTTGTTACAACCATCCCTCCTTCGCCCGTAGTGATTGTTTTATTGCCAAAAAAACTGAATGTAGCGATATCTCCAAAAGTTCCCACGTGGCTTCCTTCGTAATAAGAACCAAAGGCTTCTGCACAATCTTCTATTAGCAATAAGTTGTATTTTTTACAGAGTCTCGATATTGCAGCCATGTCACACGGGTGTCCATATAGATGAACGGCCATAACAGCTTTTGTACGGCTTGTAATTTTTCTTTCAATATCCAGAGGATCCATTTGCCAGGTAGAACTAAGGGAGTCAATAAAAACAGGCTTTGCACCTACGTGAACAATAGAGTTAACTGAAGCTATATAGGTGAAGGTAGGTACAATCACTTCATCTTCTGGCCCAATGCCAATAGCGAGGAGCGCGAGGTGAAGAGCGACAGTACCATTAGATACGGTTGTTGCATGCTCAACGTTAATATATCTCGCAAAAGATTCTTCAAAGCGAAGAATGAATTCCCCTTTTGAAGAAATCCATGTCGAAGATAAACATTCATTAACGTATTTTTTTTCATTCCCATTTAGCATAGGACTGTAAACAGGAAACCTCAAACTTGTATTTGTTATAACGCTCATAGATACGTCTCATGCTACATTTTATAACCGGGAATCTTAAAGTGTCTGATGCTTTGAATTACAGACTTTACCTACGTAAGCACATGCTCGGGAATACTATGCTCCTTAATAATATTCCGCAAACAAAACTTATGAAGCCTAAGAACAGATCAAGAAGTCCTTCTTTAGGCTGTTGAGTTTATGAGGAAATGGTTTAATTTTTTTTGCTGGGCACCCAACGTATATACCCGGGTCAGTAATGTCTTTAACAATTACCGCCCCTGCTCCTGCGATGACATTCGAACAAATAGAAATCGAATCTTTTACCACTGCTCCAACACCTATAAATACTCGATCTCCAATTCTAGATCTTCCTGAAATAACTGCTCTCGGTCCAATATGACTATACTTTCCAATGACAACTTCATGCTCTACAATGCACCCATTATTTAATATTGAATTTCCCCCAATCTGAGCCTCCGGGCCAATATGGCAAAAATTACCAATGAATAACCCATTTTCAAGATGGGAATTTTTTCCCAGACTTGCTTTTGGTGAAATAATAGAGATAAGACGAGAAGAGCCAATTCGCTGACAAATTTCTTCTCTCCTTTCATTGCTGCCAATTGCAAAAAAATAAGGAAGGTTAATGCTATCTATATGAGTTATAATATCAAAGCCATATAAGGTTTCCTTTGGTTTCGCTTGGCTATCAACAAATATCAATGAAATCCCCGGCTTATAAGAAAGAAGCACATCGACTACACTTCTACTATGCCCGCCACAGCCAAAAATAATAACGCGGCTGTCTTCTTCTAAAACTACATTCATCCCAAACCTCTTATCTCTATATGTTCGTAGATTTTTGGGTCCATTGAGAACCTCCATACTATGAATAGAAGATCCTACAGCAAAGATCCCCTCTTAAGCTCACCCTGAAAATACTCTACAGTCACCTTAAGACCATCTCTTAAAGCAACCTTAGCAGCCCAATTTAAGTTTTGCTTAGCAAAGGTAATATCCGGCTTTCTTTGTCTTGGATCATCTTGAGGAAGATCTTTATAAATAAGTGGAGAAGCCGATCCTGTCATCTGAAGCACAAGAGCTGCAAGCTCTTTGATAGTAAACTCAACCGGGTTGCCAAGATTACAAGGCCCTATAGAGTCACTTTCCATAAGAGCAATTAGCCCGTCAACAAGATCATCTACATAACAGAAAGATCTTGTCTGGGAACCATCCCCATAAATGGTTACTGGCTGGCTTGATAAAGCCTGCACAATAAAGTTCGAAACTACCCTACCGTCTTTTTCCAGCATGCGGGGGCCATAGGTATTGAAGATTCGAGCCACTTTTATGGGAATGCCATGCTTGCGGTGAAAATCAAAAAACAGAGTTTCGGCAGCGCGCTTGCCTTCATCATAGCAAGAACGTATGCCAATTGGATTTACATTTCCCCAGTAGTCCTCTTTTTGAGGATGAATAAGCGGATCTCCATAAATTTCACTGGTCGATGCTTGTAAAACTGGTATATGCAGCTCTTTAGCAAGCTCTAACGCATGCAGCGCCCCTAAAAAACTCGTCTTCATCGTAAAGATGGGATCGTACTGGTAGTGGAGTGGTGAGGCCGGGCAGGCCAGGTTAAATATTGCATCGACTTTAAAATGATACGGGAGACAAACATCGTGCTGAACAAAGGTAAAATTTGGAGATGTTAGTAAGGCAGAGATATTTTCTTTTCTTCCGGTAAAAAGATTGTCTAAACAGATAACATCAAGACCCTTCTCTAATAGCTTTGCACAAAGGTGTGAGCCAACAAATCCCGCGCCCCCTGTTACTAAAACCTTTCCTTGTAAAAATCCCATGTTAACTTTCCCTTAAAACAAATGTGAGGCAATCTGATTTTTTTCTCTCTTTCCACTGGCAAAAGTTTTCTAAGTCCTCAAGGGAATCTTCAAAGCCTGCGGCGATCACACAAACATCTGAAACAGACTGATAGATCATAGCTTCAATGGAGCTACTACTGACTCCGCTGTGTATGATAACAAAGTCGTACTCTTTTTTCTTCTCATTTATAAAACTGTCGAACTTTTTCTGCGAAAGAAGTTCCACAAAATTCCTGGAGTATCCCCCAGAATTAATAAAATCATAGGATTCACATCGAATAATTGTTGGAGCCTCTGACTCCCCTTTAAGGAAACAGAGCAGTCCTTTTACACTTTGAGAAGATATACCTTGGAATGTGCTGTCAATAAGCAATACTCTTGATCCCATCTGGGAAAGAAGTTTTGCTAGATTTTTAGAGTAGTTAGAAGGACTGCTTCCAAGTAGTCCCAAACAAAGTCCTGAGGAAGAAGATTTTTGCAAATGAGCAAAGTGGGCTACCTTTCGGATAGTCTCTAAATCACTTTCTTTTATCTCAGAAAGTGATCCATCTGCATAGGAGCTTACCTGCCCACTGCAGTGAAAATTGTAATGATGTAACAGCTCAAGAGATATTGGGCTGCCTTTAGAGACTCTTCTAAAGAATGCATACACATAGACAAACATCATCGAAAGAAAAGCAAAAAGTGTCGGGTAGATAAAGAGACCTGGCACCTTAATTTTTCGAGGAATGAAAGCCGGATCTATTATCTTAAAACTGAGCGGTAGAATATTTTGATCGAGCATCTTTGATTCTTCGAGCTGGGCAATACCCTCGATCATCTTTATAAAAAGCTCTTTTTTTAACTGGAGCTGATTTTCAAGTTTCCACTTTTGCGGAAGAGATGAGCTCATGCTCTTTCTGAGCTGAGATAGCCTTTCTTCTATAAGCTGTTTTTCCGTGTTTAGAAGGTGGACCGATGATTGCTGCAAGGAATGGATCTTGTCTTCTATGAGTTTCGCTCTCATTTTCTGCACATCGATCATTTGCGCTATATGATGGAGCAGAAAGCTCTTCTGTGTTGAAAGGCTGTCTTTCAGCCTTTCGTGTTCTTTATGGCTCCGGTTAAAATCATCTCTGAGATCTAATGCCATTTGTCCAGCTTTTTGGACCATCTGTTGACTTATCGGATCTGTAAGGAGATTGCAAAGGGAGCTGACATCAACACTTGGATCAAAAATTTGGTCTTTCACGTAACATAGTTGCTCAATATTGAGCCTAACAGAATCGAGCTCATGATTATATTCAAGATAGAGCTTTTGAGCGGTTTCTGGATTAAGACCTTGAAATTCTAAGGTATCATCCCGCTCTAATAGTGTCTTATCCAAAAGAGCGCTATGTTTTTTCTCTATCCCTTTAAGAAAATCTACTAGTATAGCTTTTAAATTCCCCCGTTTCTCTTCTAAAACATTTTTAGCTTCGGCGGGATTTTCTGCAGAGGCAGCTAGGTATTTCTGCTGATCAGCTTTTAGCTGAGCTACCCAAGTAGATACAATAGAGTTTGGAGAAAATGGACCTACGGGCACATCTAAAGAAGTCGTATTTTGAGTTAAGCACTCTAAAAGACCTTCTGCTTCCCGCTTAACCTGAGTGAGCTGCGTTAAATCATCTTTTAAGCTAGCATTTGCAAAGGCTAGTATTTCCGATCTTGCTTTAGACGTATTCTCTGATTTCCCTTGCAAGCTAGCGTTTAGCTTCTCAGATAAATCCAAAGAACTCTCTTTCAGGATCTTTTTTTGAGAGTTCCGGCCTCCGATTAAGGCTAGTTTTTTTTGGATAAGCTCTGTTTCCTCATTTTTAGAGCTACTTGCTACTTGGAGTTCCTTAGTAACAACAGGACGCAACCGATTTAGTTCTAGTTCTACATCATAGAGTTTTGTGTGGTAGTCTTCGTAGGGCTTTTCTAAGATCTGCAGCTCTTGCTTTAGACCCATAAATCCCTCTCTTTGCAAACTACCCTCCAAATAGACAACATGGTCTCCCAAAAAATCGGAATATGTCTCTTCTAAATCTTTTCGTCTTCCCTCTAAAAATGTTAAGTGATTTTGTAAAAGATCATTTTTTTCCTTTTTTACCAAGGCTATGTACTCGCCCATGATAAAATTCAAAAAGTCCATCGAAAGTGCCTGGCTACTAGAGGAAAAATTCAGGAGAAAAACTTTCGAATCAGTTTTATCCTCACGAATGGCGAAATTTTTCTGCACTTTTTTAACAGTTTCTTCCCAGGGGAAAATTTTTATACTGTAGTGTTTTTGTTTAGATAGATTAACCGGCACCTTCTCTAAAACAAAACTTGCCTCAGGAAGATTTACGAGCGCACCGACCCGTCCCTTCGAAAGGAAAAGACCCTTTCCATCAAAAACCTCATACTCTCCCTCCTCTAAAAAATGCAGAGAAAGTTTTAAGGTGTCCATCCCTTCATAACTCACTTTTACAAAAGAAAATCCTTCTTCCCTTTGGACTTTCTGTCCTAGCTCCCCAGCAATATTGGAGCATGTATTTGCGATAGCTCTAAATATAAATCCCTTTTCTCGGACAGTTACTTGGAGGCCAAGTTCAGATGCAATGTCTTTGAGGAAAGATTTCGATTTCATTGTGGAAATAATACTTGATTGGTCACTGGGAACAGAAACAAGACTCGTTAGATTTTTCAGAGATTCAGGAATATCTTTGGAAGATTCAGCCTTCTTAAATTTTGCTTCAGCTTGAAATACAGGTGTTTTTAAAGAGATAAAGACAAAAACCACACACAAGCTTATCGCTCCTGTCTGGAGAAGTACCCTTTGTTTTTTTTTAAATAGGACCTTGAAATCACGAAGAGAGAAAAAAAACTGGTCCACTTGCAACTTACCCATAAAAAGCTCACTTTAAAATTTAATTAAACGCTCAAGTTCCTTTTAAATACCAAGGACGGTCCCTACACATGATAAAAACAGGCTCTCCCGTTAAGGAACATTTACTCCGATAGCTTTTACCCCTTTGCTAACAAGATCTATACCGATCAGGGTAGGAAGAACTTGAGTGACAAAACGGTTCCATTCTGTAATAGGCTTTGCAGCGACATAAACGATGTCGCCAGGAATAAGGAGCATGCTGTCGTTGGGCAGATGAATGACGTGCTGCCAATTAAGAGAATAAATCTTAGGATGGAGCACATTGCCACGTATTACCTGAATATACGATTTGTCCCCTGTAAAAGGGATACCACCCGCAACAGCTAATGCTTTGCGCAGCGTCATAAAGCCGCTTGGAATATCTATTACCTGCTCCTTACCTACTTCACCCAGAACCATGATAGTAGAATCTGAGGCCTCAGCAATATACACCTTGTCTCCACCGCGCATGACAATATTTTGGCTCATATCGCCACCTTTCATGAGCTTATAGAGATCAACTGGCACCATACGATCATCTCGTACTACATAACTTTTAAAAAAGTTGGCATTGAAGGGGACTTTAGCAATGGCTAGCGTCTCAAAAAGACGGATCCGTCCATCAATCGGAATAGTAGGTACTGCAACAAGACCTGCTAGCTCGACTTTTCTCTCAATTCTATCCTTAAAGGCGATAAAGATCTGGATGTCTCTTATCTGCTCTTGGTAGCTGGATTGAATTTGCAACCTCGCTTCTTCAAGCGTCATCCCTTCAACCTCAATAGGTTCCAGATCGGGAAGGATCACCTTCCCCTCATTTACTCTAAAACCGACTGTCGAACTAATCCCTGCAAATGCAGCAACAAGATCCGACCTACTCGGATGGAAAAGAGAAATCACTAAAAGGTCCCCTTCATGAACTATATCTGTATAAGGCTGCAGATATTCCTGAGGAAGCTCCTCGTGCTCGCACCCCTGCATCTCTAAAATAGAAAATTTTCCCTCGCGGATCCTATAAGAATCCATAACAAATTCATCAGCACCTAAAACATCACCTCCCGTATAGGGGGCATTGGAACAGCTAGATAATAGCGCCACAAGAAGGCCGAAAGATACGAATAAAAGAAAGAGGCTTTTACGGTGGAGTAAAACGAGAAATCTGCTAAAGTAAAAGTTCATGGTAAAAAGCTCAAGGTAGCGAAGTAGAATTTTTATGGATCATACTCTGCAAAACTCTTTTTCATCGAGGAAGAAAATTTTCTTAACCGGCATCGCCGGTTTTATCGGGTTTCATCTTGCAAAATTTCTTACCGCAAGAGGAGATCTTGTCATCGGATGTGATAATTTTAATGACTACTATGACATGGGTCTTAAACACGATCGAGCAGCTCTTCTTAAAAAGGAAGGGATAGAGGTCCATGCAATAGATCTCAATGACAGAGCTAAAATCGAAGCTCTTTTGCAAAATGCCGGCATCACCCATATTGTTCATCTTGCCGCGCAAGCAGGCGTTAGATACTGCATCACTCATCCAGAGGCCTATGTACACAGTAACCTAGATGGTTTTGTGCAGATCCTTGAAATATGCCGCAAATTCGGTCCCATCCCTTTTATCTACGCTTCCTCTTCTTCCGTATATGGGATGAATAAGAAAATTCCTTTTTCAGAAATAGATCTCACCGACAGCCCCTCCAACTTTTATGGAGCTACAAAAAAAAGCAATGAACTTATTGCAAGGTCCTACCACCACCTCTATAAGATCCCTGTTACAGGTCTTCGCTTCTTTACTGTATATGGACCTTGGGGAAGACCTGATATGGCCTATTTCTCTTTTACCAAAGCTCTATTTGCAGACAGCCCTATCCCTCTTTTTGCTGAAGGGAAAATGAAAAGAGATTTTACTTATATCGATGACATTGTTGATGGAATAGCCTCAGCTATTGACCTCTCAGCTCAAGATGAAATTTTCAATCTTGGACACAACAGTCCCCATGAAGTAACCGAGCTTGTACAGCAGCTGGAGCTTGCAACAGGGAAAAAAGCGACATATAACCATTTCCCCATGCAACCGGGGGAAGTTCCTGTTACTTATGCAGATATTTCCAAGGCAGGTCGTATGCTTGGATTCCAACCTAAGACTCCCCTGTCTACTGGGATTAAGAACTTTGTAGATTGGTATAAAAAATACTATCACGTGTAAAGATCGATTCTTACCATGTTTACATTAAGGTAAAAGCTCCTTATACTAATAGAGCAAATTCAATCTACCGATTCTTCTAGAAGAACACTGGCTGAAATTCATAGACAAACCGCTCTAGTAGCGCAAATTTTTTCAATCATTCTTTTCTTAATCCCTCCTTAACCTTACACTGATAATTCCTTCATTAGAAGAAATAATCACAAACTCATCCTCCTAGGAGACAATGTTATGACATTTCAACCAAATTTGCGGGATACAATTCAGACTCAGACTCCCTACACACACCCAATTCAAAAAAAACCATCAGAAAGTCAGGCGATTGGTCCAACCGCTCCGAAACCACAACGTAAAGACGGTGGTTACTCCAGTTCTTCGATAAGCTCGCCCGCAAGAACATCTTTGCCTCCACAAAGTAGTTCAATGAGTATAAACGGTTTTATTGCATGGCTGTGTAATTGCTGCACAACAACAACAGCAAATCCACTTCGAAGACAAGCTGCTGAAAGGGAAGCCTCTCAAAAATCAGATGAAAGAAGTAGACGGTATAGCAATCAAGATAGACGAGAAAGTATACCTGCTCAGACAAAGGTAATTCTAACTGACGAGAGAACGGAAAGTCTACCTGTTGGACCTACTGGGTTGGGTATTATTTTTGAGACTAATGAATCAAATGATGGTTCTCTTCGGACAAATGAGTCTCTAAACCGCTTTATTGACACTCTTATGCGTGAAGACACATCTAATGCAGGCTTACCACCTCCACCTATTGACCAAAACGCTCCTGAACAGCCTGCTCTACAGCCAGGCAATCCTTGTGATCTAGTTACAGAGACAGCGCCTGGTAGAAGTTCCTCTGCTCAACAAAGAGTCGTAGCTGTAGAATTGGAACAACCGGCCCAAGATTGAATCTCAGTTTAATTACCTATAAGAAAACTTCTTTTCTCACAAAAATGAGGAAGAGAAGTTTTCTTATTGAAGATCCCAAACACAAGAGCATTCGGATCTAAATTTTCTCGAATAAATCATAACTAAATATTGCTACCCAGTCCACCCCAACCACTCTAAAGTGTAAATCTTTCCTTGCATTTTCATTCGAAACAAGCTAAATAAAAATCTTTATAATTGTTTTTTGGTTCTACTTGAGCTCTAGGAGACTTTTTTGCTAAAGAGACTTTCCCTTTCCCTATTACTGATTTTGAGCGCTCATACTTTTGCGAGCACTCTCAAAGACGAAACCTTTGATAACCCTACGCTACTCACCGTGGGTGCTGGAGTTTTTGATATCATCAAAAACCCCACACACGCCATGGTCCAATTCGAATATAGATCCACTCTTACCCATTTCAAAAAAGCGCGTCCCATTGTCGGTTTATTTGTCACTCAGCAAGGAACAACCTATGTATATGGGGGAATGGGGTACGACATCTTTTTTGGTAAAAGCGTTGTCCTTATGCCGAGCTTTACACCAGGGCTATATTACCACGGCAAAGGAAAAAAACTTTGGTTTCCTTTAGAGTTCAGATCAGCTGCAGAACTAAGCTATGTATTTAAAAATAAAAGCCGGCTCGGCGCGCAGTTTTATCATATATCCAATGCTTCCCTTGGAAAGAAAAATCCGGGCGTAGAAGCTCTCGTGCTTAACTACTCATTTGCTCTTTAGAAGAGATTTAAACGCTTTGGGAAGAAACTCTATGATATCAGATGCAACCATACAGTAAGACGTTCTTGAGAGTGAGGCATATTCCCCAGCTTTTGCATGAAGATATACCCCAAGTATTGCCGCCTGAAAAGGTTGCAATTTTTGCGCGAGAAGGGCAGCTATTATCCCTGTAAGAACATCACCGCTGCCAGCGGTGGCCATCCCTGGATCTCCATAGGGAATGATAACAGGAGTTTTTCCAGCACAAAAGACAATAGTGGGAGCCCCTTTTACCACTAGCACTACGTGTTTTGTTTCAGCAAATAAGGCGCACTCTGCAAAAAAATCCCCCTTTGCAGATTTTGCATCAAAGTTCGAAAGCAGATGTTTCATTTCTCCAACATGGGGAGTAAGAACGGATGCTTTAGGAAGGATCCATGAGGGATTTTGTCCAAGAAAAAAAAGGGCGTCAGCATCGATCACCGCAGGAAGCGACACCTTAGCAAGAACCATCTTTAGCATTTTTTTTACTTCTTTTTCCCGGCCAAGACCCGGCCCGATAAGAAGACTTGTAGCTTTTGTTAATTGAGAGGAAATACTATCCATCCCCTCGAAATCCCACTCTTCTTTGATTACCTCAGGAGGAGAGCAGCTTAATGACTCCTCCATTCCAAGGGGATGGTAGAGACGAACCATGCCAGCGCCCGCATGGAGTGTTGCTGCACAAGATAAAATAGCAGCGCCCGGCATCGACTCTGATCCAGCGATGGCTAGGACATAACCCGCCTCATATTTATGCCTTGTTCTCTTGATGGTTGGGAGCATATCTTTCATAGCTGGCTCTATAGCAAGAGAAGCCGACACCTTTGCTTGCTCCAAAAAGGGTTTGGGAAGACCAAAAGAAACAGGTATCAGCCGACCTACGTAATCCCATCCTTTATCTAGAAAAAAACCAAGCTTCGGAAGCTCGAGGTAAATAGTAAAATCAGCGCGCACAGCCATAGATCCGACAGCACCTGTATTTCCACAAAGGCCTGAGGGGATATCTATAGAAAATACGGTGGCTGTTGAGGCATTTATTTTTTCTATGACGTCAGCGAGAAGTTCGGTTGCTTTCCCCTTAAATCCTGTCCCGACAAGGCCATCGATGACTACTCCCTTAATAGGGAGTAACCCATCATTATAATTTTGCAAGGGGTGTATTACTCCACCGAGTTTTGCAAATCTATCAGATTGAACCTGGCATAAAGGGCTGCATACATCGTATCCATAGAGCTGAAACACCTCTACAGGATATCCTTTCTGCAAAAGGTGGACGGCGGCAACATAGGCATCCGCGCCATTGTTTCCTTTGCCTGCAAAGACGGTTATTTCTTTTTTCTCTGGGTGGATCGAGAAGAAGTCCGCTACTGCATTCGCTACACCGATACCCGCTTTTTCCATAAAGGCCGCTTCTGAGGAACCGGCTTGAATGGATAGCTTTTCCACCCTTGCCATTTCGTCAGAGGTAACAACCTTTATAAGGCTCGTCATAGGTGCTCTTCTTTGATCTCTCTTTGCAGTAGCGCTTTTACTGCTTCATGAGGATTTAAATCATCATAGATGATGGCATACACAGCTTCTGTAATAGGCAGAGGGATGTGGGCTTTTTCTCCTAGCTGCAAAGCGGATACTGCAGTGTAAGCTCCTTCAACTACCATCCCGATTTTTTCTTGGGCAGCTTGAGCAGATAGCCCCTCTGCAATAAGCCTGCCGTAGGTGTAATTGCGACTGAGCGTAGAAAGGCATGTTACACAAAGATCCCCCATACCGGACAGGCCATTAAGAGTTTCCCCATTACAACCTTTGGTTACAGAAAGTTTCCGAATTTCATGTAGCCCTCTTGTCATAAGAGCGGCCTTTGTATTATCCCCAAATCCGAGCCCATCAGAGATACCGCAGGCGATTGCTATAATATTTTTCATAGCGCCACCAAAAGCTACCCCATTAAGATCAGCGTTCGGATACACCCTGAAATTTGAAGTATTAAATGCATCGCGAATAAGAAGCATTAAATCTGGATTATAAGAAGAGCAAACAACTGATGTAGGCAAATTCTGAATCACCTCTTCTGCATGGCTTGGGCCACTTAAGCAGCCCACTTTATTGCGGTAGCTCTCTCCCATCACCTCTAAGACAACTTCTGGAAGAAGAAGACCACTATTTTGCTCGATTCCTTTTGAAGTAAGTATGATCGGAGCCTGGCAATTACCAAGAGATAGTACCTGTTCAAATACAGGGCGTATCCCTCTTGAGGTCACGGACTCGACAATAAGATCAGCTCCTTCAATGGCCTGTTTTAAATCACTTGTAAAGGTGACATTATCACTTACGCGGAAGTGAGGCAGCTTCGGATGCTGCCGATTTTTTGTAAGGGTCCTTGCAAAGTCTGGATTAGATGTCCAAAGAGTTACAGGGTATCCTTTCGATCCTAAAAGGGAAGCTAAACAAAAACCCCATGTTCCCGCTCCTAAATATCCAACACGCATTTAACCACCTGTAATTTTCACCTTTTTTTGAGAGTAACATAGCTCACACGTCTTTACAACGACATAGGCTCTATAATTTCTTTTTCGGGTAGAGTCTTACCTTTCCAATAAGTTCTCATCTCATCCGTAGGATACCAAAACATCTGATCTAGCTCAAATACCCTTTCCGGTGCTTTTAATCCCGAAAGATCGGAATAGATCTTTTGGTATTTCTTAAAAAGAGCATTTTGAACAGTTCCAATGCTTTTCTCTCCAGCTGCATTTTTTAAAGGAGCGTAGCAATCCTCTCTACATCCCTTGATAATCGATACGGAATTTGAAAGAGGCAGTAAATCAAAAATAAAATACTCGAATTTCCACATCTTCTTTAGAGAAGAATGTATATGGGCATCTTTATATGCTAGATGCCAAGGCATCTGCGCCATCTGCAGCGCGCATCTTTGAATAAATGAGACAGAAAAGGACATGAGACCGATATTTGCAAGGGGTAGGCGCAATTTATTCTGAGCGTCTTTTTCAGATCGAACCTCACTGTCCAGATCGGAATATTCAACGA
>Ga0118677_10010084_pt1 | contig 14562 bp, 9 predicted proteins | sample AliMusrvi5mmetaG_FD_86154 | JGI IMG/M metagenome (GOLD analysis project Ga0118677, IMG submission 86154) | reverse complement strand
GTTCATGCTGCCGCCCGTGCTGCTGTTATCAAGCACGCCATTCACATAAAGCCGTGCCTCGCCGGACTTATACGTGTGGGCCACGTGATACCATTGAGACAGTGCGATCGTGCTGCCGCCGGCAACATTTCCTCCCCCCCAACAATTCATGTTAAGACGTGGCGGACTGGCCACCTGCATCACGACGATGCCTTGGGGTATCGAGAGACCCCAGCCCAGCAGGGTGTTACGGGTCGCGTTGTCCCGGAACCATGCTTCCGTGGAATGCGGGTTGGAGCCGGCAGGGAAATTCCTGAGGTCGATTCCGCAGTTGATTCCCTGTCCCGCCACGAAGTGCCGGCCCTGGCCGACCACTCCCGCGCCCGCCGTCGTGCCGGCGTTGACGGGAACCGTTGAGCCGGCTGAATCCGTCATGGCGTCGTCGAGATGCAGGACGCTCACAAATCCATTATCGGCATTGAATACGGCGGAACCGCTCGATGTGTTGAGCGCGTCGCTGCTGCCCCAGCGCATCTTGATCTCCTGTTTGGTGTTGCCCTGAATGAGTGGAATACGCAGCCAGATGGCGGCGGTTCCGTCGGACGGATCCCATTGCTCGATCTCATGCGCCAAGAAGTTGCCATCGGTTGTTGCAAAGCGGATGTCTCCGCCATCGCTTCGGGCCTGACTGAAGTCAAAGAAGTCGGCATTCAGCCGGACCAGCACCGGGAAGTTGGCCTCCGAGGCCGAAGTTGCTAGATTCGCCCCGTCGGGCGTAGTGATAATGAAAAGGGAAGCGGAGTGTTTCCAGGTCGGAAAGAGCACCCGGCTGCTGACCTGGGCGGAATGAGCGCTCTCGCCCGTCACGTTGCCCGCCGTGATCACGTAGTAGTAGGTCGTGTCGTTAGTCACGAGGGTGTCCGTGTAGGCCGTCTCCGCGGAGTTGCCGATCACAGCATAGGGCCCGCCTTGGGTCTGCGAGCGCATGACCTTGTAGCCGACGGCTGCAGTTGACGCGTTCCACTTCAGACTCACCTGCGAGTTGTTTCCTGTGATCGCCAGCCCTGTTGGTGCGGCGGGCACGGGGGGCGCTATCGGTGTGGCGCTGGCCGCTGCCGAGTTCGCGCTCTCTCCTGCGGTATTGGTGGCGGACACCGCATAGTAATAGGTTGTGCCGTTAACTAGCGAAGCGTCGGAATACGCCCGGCTTTTGGTCGTTCCAATGACAGCATATGGGCCGCCATTGGCCAGCGCCCGCTTTACGTTGTAGCCGCTGGCGTATGGTGCCGTCTTCCAGTGCAGAGACACGGATCGATTGCCCGGCGAGGCCGTCAATTCTGTTGGCGTGGCGGGTTGGTTCGTGCACCCCAGCAGCAATTGGTTCTGCTCGAAACCGCCGGAGGGGAAGGTGAACGCGCGCAGTCGCTCGACGACGGTGCCGAGTGGAAAATAGGTGACGCCATTGAAGTTGTTATCACCAACACCGATGCTGGAAATCTGAATGCCGCTGGTGTCGTCAGTGGTGCGACTGCCGATCTCGACACCGTCCACATAGGCGTGCAGAGTCAGGTCGTCAAAGCGCACAAGGGCCATGGCGTGCCGGCCCTGAAGTCGAATGTCTGAACAGGTTAGAGTCGTTCGGGTCAGATTCTCGCCCCCGGTTCGGTTGTAGTTTTGATTCAACCAGGCAGCTCCGTCCTTGACGGCGTTACCCGGTCCGGTTGGTGCTCCAAGGCCAAAGCAACACCGAAAGCCGGCGTTATCCAGCGAGATGTATTGCACGCCGTCGCCATTGCTGGCGGTGGTTGTACCGATGAAGATCATCTCCACCCCGGAGTTGATGAAGCTCAAACCCTTGGGTGCGCCGTGGCGCATGATCCCTCCCCCGGCACCCGGAGTGCCTATTTGAATACCCGCGGGGGTGAGGGTGGTGGTTCGCTCCAATGACCAGCCCGGATTGACTGAGTTGGCAAAGGACCAATCGCCGACAATGGTATTCTGTGCGCGGGCGGAAACTGCGGCTAACACCGCGATGAGGACACCGGGGAGGCAAGAGGCCAATCGTGTCCGAATAACAATTCTGCGTGTTGGATTCATAAATCTCTCGTAATGGATTGTACTGTTTTGACTTGGTGAACTCATAGGATACTGGCTTGATATTGGGCCGAAGCCGAAGCTAACATGGCAAAATGGACGATTGCACGGATTATAAGATCTTTGGTCATTGTGTTGTTGGGCGGTTGATGTGATAACGAGGTGAGGTCCGCCCGTCTCTCAACGTTTCGGAAGGTGTTGTTTCTTTCAGATATTGCGGTGTATCATTTTTTCGCGCCGGGCACGAAGATCAGCTTGTTTACCAACGCGGCATGGACCGTCGTGGCGATGATCGTCTGGCCGGCATCATTGGGATGACCGCCATCGCCATTGTATGCCGCCTTACTTCCAGCATGATTTCCTGCGCGCCTTGCGTCTTCAGCGCGGCGGTAATGTCGAAACTGAACGCATCGTAGCCGCCACGGTGGACGCCAAGTTGCTTGCCGTTGATAGACACCTTTGCCTCCCAATCATTGGAAATAGCAAATAGCAGCCACCGGAAGGTTTCGTTTACAGGCCGTATTGTCATTTTGCAGATGTCGGTCGTTTTAGGTTCGATTGATCTTTGTAGTCCGCGACGGCGTCAAACATGGCAACGACGTTTTCGACCGGGGTTTCTTCGAGGATGTAATCGTGGCTCGCGCCGGCCACCTAGCCGCCGCCGGGCGACATGATGTCGAGGACTTCGCGCGTTTTCTGCCGCACAAACTCCGGCGTGCCGTTGATGAGAACGTGATGCGAATCAATCGCGCCGTTGAACAGAATTTTGTCGCCGTAGTCCATTTTGAGTTTCGCGAGATCCATGCCGCCGCAACATGGCTGGACGGCGTGAAGACCGTCGAGACCGGCGGCGATCATCGCGGGGATGAGCGGTTCGTAGCCGCCACAGGAGTGGAGCTGCACCTTCAGATCGTATGCGTGGCCGAGATCAATCAACCGTTCCAGATGCGGCAACATGAAGCGGTCAAAATGTTTGGGGCTGAGCAGCGGACCGTTCTGTCCGCCGAAATCATTTCCGATAAAAAAAATATCAATCGCGTCCGCGGCGGCATCGAAGATGCGCTCGCTGACAGCGGCGTAGTAATGAACAATGTGCTGCAAAATCGCGTCCACAATTACGGGCTCGTCGTAAAGTTTGAGGTAGAGATTCTCCATGCCGAGCAGGTCAATCGCGTCGTGCCAGAACGGAGACCAGTCGCCGCCGAGAATCGCGTATTGCCGGTTCCACGCGAGCGCGTCGGCGCGGATGTGCGACACGTCCTGCCACGCTGGATCGGGCCACGGATGATGGTGAACCTGTTGGAGCGTCGCATTGGCCAGCGGATGACTCAGCGGTTGGCCGTAGCCGTAACCGGCGCGCTGAATTCCGAAGACCGTGCGATAAACGCTTCCGGGGTCGAGCGGAAATTCCGGGCCGACATATCGCGCGATAACACGCCGAAAATCATCGCCGATCCGGACGAAGAAACTCTCGTCGTCCGGCAGGTTCAGTTGCCGGCGCGCCTTTGCCAGAAACTCTGGCGACGCCCCGCACCACCGTGGCACGATGTCCGGTTCGACGTGAGCAAAAGCAGCCAACACTCGTTCGCGTGAGTTCATGTTCATTCCTTGAATAACTTGAATTCCCAGATCGTGGGCACATCGGTCGTTTCAGTTATTCGGTGTATTGCCAGCGCAATGCCGGCGACCAATCCATACATCATCAATCCAACTGTCAGTATTCGCTTCATTCCTCGGTTCTTTTGTTAGTGAGTAATTACGGCTTGCCTGCCAACGCTGGCACAACACGTTTGTCATGGTGTGTGTTTTACTTGCGTGACAAGTCGCCGCCGAGGCGGACCACAGTCCCCGGTTTCATCGTCAGCTCTATAGTCTTTTCACCATAGCGCACCTGGCAGACCTTGCCGGCAAGACTGCGTATCGTCACCGAGGTCAGCTTGCCGTCCGCCCACGCCATGTCCACCTCGTAGCCGCCGCGGGCGCGCAGGCCCTTGACCGAACCGGTGGGCCAGGCGTCCGGCAAGGCCGGTAGCAGGTGGACGAATCCCATGTGCGATTGGACCAGCATTTCACACACACCTGCCGCATAGCCAAAATTGCCGTCAATCTGGAAGGGTGGATGGGTGTCGAACAGATTAGGCGTAATCTGGCTTTTCAGCATTCCGTTCAGAATCTTGTGCGTCCGGTTTCCGTCCTGCAGGCGCGCCCAGATACAAATCTTCCACGCGCGGCTCCAGCCGGTGGCACCATCGCCACGGGCATTCATCGACACCTTCGCCGCCTCTGCGAGTTTGGGCGTGGTTAAGGGCGAGATCTGGCGGCTGGGATGGACCGCAATCAGGTGCGAGAGATGCCGGTGTTCTTCCTTCGGATCGTCGAGGTCAGCCATCCATTCCTGGAGTTGGCCCCACTTGCCGATTTGCGGACCCAGCAACCGGTCGCGTAGCGCCATGATTTTTTTCCGGTATTCGGCATCCACATTGAGTGCTAGAGAGGCATCGATATAGTTGGTGAAAAGATCGTAAACCAGTTGTTGCTCATACGAGTTGCCTTGTGCCTTCGGGCCGTGCTCAGGAGAGACGCTCTCGGGGCTGACCAGTTTTCCGCCCGGTCCTTCCTTCAGGGAATCATCCCAGAATTCACACAGCTCCTTGATAATCGGATAGGCCCTGGTTTGGAGGTAGTCCTTGTCCATGGTGAACGCATAGTGGTCCCAGATGTTTTGCGCCACCCAGGCTGCATCGCCGGGAACCCAGATATACGACGCCCCGCCGAATACACCGTTTTCAGAGCGCGTCATCCAGCCACGCTTGGTGCCGAATTCCGCCTTGGTCGCGTCGCGTCGCACCGGGATCACCGAATACAACCACTCGGCCAGCGGGCTAAAACATTCCGATAGATTCGCTTGATCGACAAACCAGTAATTCATCTGCACATTGACGTCCGTGTGATAGTCGCAGCGCCACGGGGGATTGTTGTTGTTGTTCCACAACCCTTGCAGATTGGCCGGCAGGCGGTTGCGTGATGAACTGATCATCAGGTAGCGCGCATGCTGGTAGAGCAGCGCTTCCAGTTCCGGATCCTTCGCGTTGGCTTGCCTGTAGCTGGCCAGCCGCTTGGAGGTCGGCAGCGCCGCAATGGCGGCGTCGGTTTTGCCGAGGTCCAGTCGCACCCGGTTGAACAACGATTGATAGTCCTTGACGTGGGCCGCCTGCAAATCGGCGTATTGACGTTTGGCAGCCATATCAAGCAGTTCTGTCACCTTGCGGTGCGGCGCTTCGCCGGTCCGCCAGCCCTTAGCGCGCTGGTTGAGGTAGTCCGTGCCTGCACCGACCGCGAGCGTCAGGCTGGTGACGTTCTGGAAAGCAATGCCCGCAGGCGTCGCGGTGAGCGTGCCGCCGTCGTTGATGACCCGGATTTGTGATTCATATTGCAGGCCGTTTTTCAACTGGCCCGCGGTTGTCAGTCTGTCAGGCGCGATCACGGGTTTGGCATCGTGCCCGTCCTTGAAGGTGAGCGTGCCGTTGTGGCTGCCCGGCTTGTCGGCGGTGAAACGGAACACCATGACCTGATCGGGAAAGCTGGCAAAGGCTTCGCGGCGGAACGTCACGCCGTCGCTCGTATAAGTCACCGTATGCACCGCCCGGCTGATATCAAGTTCGCGCCGGTAATTCGTCACGGGCTTGGCCAGCGGCAATACCACCTCGAACTCGCCGAGATTCTGATACATGCCCGTGTCTTTTTCATCGCCCAACCACAGGCTGTCCTCGTTGATTTGAACCGTCTCCTTTTCCGCCGCACCGAAGATCATCGCCCCCAGCCGGCCGTTGCCGATGGGCAGCGCTTCCGCCTCCCAGTTTCCTGCCGGGCTGTCATACCACAGCACCTGGCTGGCGGGTGTAGCGGTCTGGACCGTCTGGCCAAGAGTCGGCTGTAACAGCAACATCGCGGCGATGCCACACGATCTAACGTATTTATAGTTCATGGGTGTGTGTTGTTATGGCGTCACGCACAGGTTGTCGAAGCAGTTGGGGTCGTAGCTGGACATCAGGTAGATCATGCCGTTCTTGCGGCTGTCATTCTGTACGCAGGCCACTTCTTTCCCATCCACGCTGGCGCGGATTTCACCGCCCTTCAGACCAAGTGCCAGATGATGCCATGTACCCGGAGTAAAACCGTCAAGCTTGCCGGTGGCAAGAGCGGTGTCCTGTATCTTCTTCTCCTCTTTTCCATTAACCATGCTCACAATCTGTTTCGGCCCCATGAGTGACCATGTTCCATCCTGTTGCAGTACCAAGCTGTAGTCAGACTTGGTCCCGCCATAGGGACCCCAACTGCTGTAGCGACCGCCGATTCCAGCATGTCCGCCCGCAACCATGACATCAGCCTTAACGGTGTAGTCGCTCCATGTCTGATCGCCCAAAACGGTGAACGGAAAACCTCCTCGGGCGCACCACGTGATACCTTCTTTCGGCATGATTTGTTTCAGACACATGCCTTTGCCGTCTGGTCGCCGTGCGGTTTCAAACGAACCCTTCTGATCGGAGGTGTATTTCGGAATCACACCCGCAGCATAGCTTTCATAGTCTTCTTTGAACGGCAGCGGGAAAGCAACAGCGGGCGGCGGCACATAACAACCTTTCTTCTGACCCGTTGTGGTGGTGAAAGTATAAATGCTGTCACCCTCCAGCGATACACTGAAACTGCGGTTGATCGGACGAATGGTTTCGGCGGCAACAAATTGATTCGTGGCATTCGATTTCCAAACATACACTTTCTCCGCAATCAGTTTACCCTCGACTTGCACCTGGATATTCGTCGGCTTGTCCGTGCAGACGATCAGGCTCCAGTTTCGGTTTTTGGAATCGCGCAAGGCCACATAACTTCCTTTCCATGTCGAAGGATCGATCTTCGCGCAAGCCTTGTCCATGTAACGCCAGCCGAGCTCGGTAAACTGGGTTGTGTGCGCCGTTGTCCAGACCGCCGGCCAGACCTCATAGTGACCAGACCACGGTGTCGCCGCCTGCATTAATCCTGTGCCTGCCCAAGGAACACCGGGATAAATACCATCCAGCAAACTCCAGATCTCCGTCTTCGTGATGCGACTGCGGATGTAGTTTTTGTTAAAAAGCTGCGCAAGTAGAATCGATTTTTCCCATGTTTTGCCGCTGTATGTAAATTCTTCGCTGTCCCAAAGCGGCTTTCCGTTGGCGATGATCTTATCGCTAGGAGATCTTCCTTCCGCCTCGATCCGGGGAGCCCAATCGCTCGGATAGTGATAGCCGACAGCTTTAAGTATCTTGTCGGCCTCGGGATTTTTTTCCAGACCATCAAATATGCTCCAAGCATTTCCGCAGTCGTCCGGACCTTGCAGTTTCACGTCCGCGTAACCATGCGCGTCCATGGTTGGACGCAATGTCTTGACGATCCAGTTGAGATCGGTGCCTTTCTCGTTCCATCCCGCTGCCACCCAGTCCATCTTCAATCCGTGGTGCTTCTTCGCCGCATCGAGAAACGCCACGAACCAATCCGCCGAATCCTGTGTAAACGCGCCCGAAACCCAGCCGGGAAAACTCCAAGGTAGACAGTCAAGTTTCACCTTCGGATTCCGTTTTCGTGCTTCCGCCATCAGCCAGAACTCGTACCCGCGCGGCACCGGGTTCGCCAATTCCTCGCGAGTGAGGGCATGGGTCGGCTCGCTGCCGCAGGTTGAGTTTTCGCCGCCACCGATCTCGACCTTGAGGTGCTGAAAGTTCGCGCCGAATTTCGGCTTGAACATGTAGTCCAGGATCTCCGACTGCTGCTTCGCGGGGTAATCCGCCAGATTCCGTGTGGAGGCCCCCGCGCTCACCGCGCCGATGCCTTCAAATAACCGCCCGCTGTCGGCGTCATCCAGCACGATCTTCGTTTGGGCAAACACCGGCGGTACCAGCAACATCGCGGCGACGCCGCACGATCTCATGTATTTGTGGTTCATAAGTGTATTTTTTAGCGAAATCCGCAGTCACATCTGAACGTGTCGGGGACTTCGTTTCTTTCAGCCAGGGCGGAATGAAGGTGGTGGACGTGGTTACGGTTGCCGTTCCCACCGCACCCGCATCCCCGGGGGCGAGGATCGCGCCGTTGTTGACGACCACGCTGCTGGTATCGTAGGAGGCGTAAATAAAGGGTAAAATGATGGAAGATAAGATCAGAATTCCCGGGAACGGAAGCACAGTTCCGGTTCTTCATCATTTTACCCATGATCATTTTACCAACTACATTCAAAGCCAATATGGGGATTTTGTAAGGTTTATCCTCCCGACTAACTTGGCTATTACAGGCGGCGGGCAGAATGCCCGCGCCACGTGGCCAGGGCATTCTGCCCGGAGCCCCCAAACAAAAGTTACTCACGATTCCACACTCAACGCCGCGCGGGCGTGGAAAATTGAGGAACTTGGCCTGTAAAGCGGGTTCTCGCCGAGCTGGGGCTCGGCGTTCCCGGGGGCCTGTTCCTCGGGAGTTTTTAATTGTCGCTCACGTTCCCCACAGCTCTCGCGGATAGTCGCGGTAGAGATTGCGGAAGGCGCTCTGGAAGCGGTAGGTGGCGTGGGTCACGCGGATCATGTCGCTGATCGGGATCGGGTGGCGCTGGATGCGCAGCGGATTCTTCGCCCCGGCCTCGGCAAGTTGCCGGGCGTAGAGCGCACAGAATTCCTTCAGGGGCAGCTTGGTGGGCGTGAGCGGGTGCATGCAGTCGTGCAGATCGTGAGGGTTCTTCACCCAGATGCGCGACCGCATGGCCTTGTAGTCCTCCGTGCCCGGAGATGGAGTGCAGACGGTGATGCTGCACTGCGCCGGCGGCATCGCCTGCACGTAGTCGCGCAGGGTGGCGAACTCTTCGCGGGAGAGTTCCGGCATGAGCATGAACGCCGCATGCACCGCTACGCCGGCCGCGCGCAGGGAGGTGTGTGCCTTGGCGTTCTCCGCCACGGTCGAACCCTTTTTCACGCGGCGTAGTTGCTCGTCGGTGGGAAACTCGAAGCCGAGAAACGCCCCGTCGAGCCCGAGTTTCCTCCATGACTTGAACACCTCGGGGTGGCGGTTCACGGTCGTGGCGCGCGTCCACGCGAAGTAGCGTTTCTTGATGCCGCGCCGCGCGATTGCCTCGGCGAGCTCCATCGCGAAGTCGGCGTCGATGAAGTTCTCGTCGTCGCAGAAATAGACGTGGTCGGTGGGCAGTGAGCCGATCTCCTCGGCCACCTGATCGGCGGGCCGCGGGCGGTGTTCGCCGCCGCACAACTGGGGCACGATGCAGAAGGTGCATTTCATCCGGCACCCGAAGGAACTGCGCACCATGGAGGTGGCCGGGAAATTCGTAGCCCACGGTGTTCCCTGCTCGCATACCCACGCGCAGGTGTAGCGGCGATGATCCCAGAGATCGCGCCGGGGGATCGGCAGCTCGGAAGCGTCGGGAAATCGCGGCCACGTCAGCAGTGCCGTGGGATCGAAACGGTCGCCCGTGCCGAGGACTCCCTCGATTCCTTCCGCCAGTTCGCCGCGCACCGTAGCCTCGACGATCTCCCGGAAGGGCAGGCATCCTTCGCCGCGCACGATGAGATCGATCGCCGGGATGTTGTAATCTTCCGCCGCCACCGAGGCGTGGTGACCGCCGACCACGATCAAGGCCTTGGGTGCCGCCACGCGGGCGTGCGCAGCCAACTCCTTGACGATGGAGCCCTCGTGCGAGTAGCCGGTTAGTCCGATAATATCCGGAGCGAGGTCACGGATACGGCGCTGGAGCGCCGAGACGGGGTTGTGGCTGAAGCGCAAGTCGATCACGGCGACCTGGTGGCCGGCCGGAACCATGGCCGCGAGGTATCCGAGCTCGATTGGCTCCAGCACTTGGAACCGCTGGAGCGCGTGGATCGTGGCCAGCCGAGCCTTGGGCTTAACCAGCAGGATCGTCAGCGCACGGCGGGTACCGCGCATCGGGGCGGGGCTGGTATGGTTCAGCATGAGGGAATGGTGGATGCCATACGGACCGTTGGCAATCAAAAGTTCATTCCATTTTGCGACTTGTCAGGAGTCGTCCCGCACCGGCCACTCGCATCCGCCCACTTTCCATGCCCTCCGCAGCATCCCACTCCGCCTTAATGATCCTTCGGTGGTTTATCCGGGGTCATAGGTGTCTGGCGCCGGAAGACACCCAGCCAGTTATTGAACGGGGTGCGGCCCCACAGCGGTTTGAAGTCGCCGACCAGTCCGGCATCTTCGAGCAGACGGCATAACTCGTCGCGGGCGGGATAGTGGAGGGGGGGATCTTTCATCCAGTTGACCCAATCGGCCATGCGGTCGATGAAACGGGTGATTCGGAACCGCCAGGTATCATCCATGATTCCGGTGCGGATCACCAGGACTCCGTCATCCGCGATGCGCGCGGCACATTCCCGCAACATCCCATCGCGCACGGGCGGTGCGAAGTACTGCAGGATATCCAACACCGTCACACTGCCACGATGCGCCGGAAGGGAGGTCGCGGCATCGCCTTCCAAAAACTCCAGATCCGCCCCGAAGTCCCCAGCCAGCCGGTGTGCAGTGGCGATCTTGCGTGCATCGTAATCCACTCCGGTGATGGGGGAGCGCCACCCCCGCTGGCGCAAATAGAAGGCCAGCACTCCCATGCCGCAACCCACATCGAGCAGCGGCGCGGTGGTGGCCTGCAGCACCCCGTTCACCGCCGGATAGAGCGGATCGCTCGCCAATTTTCCCATCACATACCAGCGTTCCTGCACCGATGGAAACCGGCCTGCGAATTCGCGCAGCGAAAACCCGTGGCGTTTCATCGTCCGGCCCTCCTTGCGCGGGTCGTTCCAATCCTCAAGTCCGTGAAATGTTGCATCGATTCCATGATCAATGCGCGAGGGAACCACAATGCCCGCCGTTTGCAAACCCAAGATTGCCGCACGGCGAATTATCTCCCGGAATGCGCCCGCTGCGGACGCCAGAGGACGCCGCTCCAGCCATCATGTCACGCCGCAGCATGGCCTCACGTCCAGTCGCAGAGTGATTCGACATAGGCGGCGGAGCCGTCGCGGAGCCAGCCGTCGAGTTGGGCCGGGTCCTTGAGTTGTTGGCCGCGGAGGCGGGGCACGGCGAGGTAGCGGGTTTCGATGGACGGCAGGTGGCTCATGTCCACCCAGAGTTTTTCGAATTGGCATACGGGAAAGACGTCTTCCTGGCCGTGGCCCCAGCGTTTTTTCACCTCCTTGAGGGTGATATAGGTGGGCATTTTGGCGGCCAGGAGGCGGATGGCGGCGGCGACTTTTTCGGGATCGCGGAGGTCGGCGCGGGTGAGTTTGAAAGCGACGAGCAGGGCGTCGATATCGATCCAACAGGTATTGCTGTTATAGTAGGTGAGGCTGAATTCGTCCTCCTCGCGGGGCATGGCGAGGCCCTCGACGAGCTGAGGGTTGCCATTGACGCGGGCGAGGCCGCCGCCGCGGTCCTCCAAACGGCGGGTGATGACCTCGAAGGTGAGGCCCGCACCGCTCGATAGGTGATGGCCTAACAACGCCGGGTCCACATCCATGCCGACGGTGTCGATGTTATGCAAAACGAGGGTCTTCAAGTGCGGGCGCGTTTTTAACAATGATGTGAGAGTGCCGTTGCGCAGGAGATTGGGGATTTCATACCAATGGCCGACGGGATGGAGGCATTGGGCCGGGAGATTGTCGGTGTAGTCGGCGGTTTCGCCGGCGGATTCCGCCCATTGGATGAGTGCGGCGCGCAGGCTGTCGCGGACTTTCTGCTGCTGCACGTCGAGCGTCTGCTGGGGCATTTCCTCCCAGGCGAAACGCAGGTCGCGGGTGGTGGGGATGGTGCGCAGACCGATGGCTTTGCCTTCGGACAGCATGAGCGGTCCCTCGTAGCCGAAGTTGCCGTGTTGTTCGAGAAACCGGCGGGTCGCTTCGTGCGAGAAATAACTGGTCGTCAGGATATGGGGCAGCGCCGTTCCGCAGAGGCGGCCGGTGCGGCGGCTTTTGGCGAGGTGGGTTTCCACAAACGACCGGTGACGGCCGCCGAGTTTGCAAAACGGATGCAGTGCTTTCACCACGCCCGCGCCCTGGGTCCAGCGCGAACCCGCTCCGGCGGCGAGCGTGACCACGGCGACCTCGCCATTTTGCAGGGCGGTCATACCGAGATCGCGCACGTCGTCGGGCAGGGACCGCGAGTCTGTTAGATCGGACTCGAAAACATCTTCGATGACGGCATTGGCGGGCAGCCGGTTCTGGGCCAGGCCGATCCTCCCGGCCTTGAGATCCTCGCGGATTTGTCCGTGCATCACGCGGTCAAAGCCATAACGATCTAACAGCGAGTTGAGTGAATCGTGGCTGTCCGGGTCATCGTCGGTGGCAGGGAAGATCGCGTCGAAGAGGGTGTGGACCATGCCCTTCAAGTCCGGGCGGGTGCGGCAGGCGGCGGCGAAGCGGTCGAGTTCGGCGAGCCGCGGGGCACCGAGTTCGTGGCGGTCCATGCGGAGGAGTTTCGGGACGATGAAGCGGTAGTATCCGGACGGCATCAGTGCGGCCCCGCGCTCTAACAAATCCGCCCGGGTACCGTGTTCGTTGATGGAGAAATCATAGACGACGGGATCCATGGCGAACGGCAGGGCGGCGGCGAGGGTGTTTTTGGTTTCCGCCATGGTTTTGAGGAGGAAGCGCTGGCCCGGGAGCCGAAGGTCATGGCGTATCGGAAAGCCCTGGAAGCTGCCCGAGTGACCGCAGAGCGGAAAGTCCTGGCGACTGCGGAGCGGGCCAGAATCGCCAAAGCCGAAGCCACTGAAAAGGCCAGAGCGGAGAAACAAGCTGAAGCCGAAGCGCAACAAGCGACAAATAACGCACAGCAAGGAGGTGTGAATCCAGAGCCTGTTCAACCACGGCAGGTGGCTCCTGTGCAGAGCAAGAAGGGACCTCTACAGGAGGACCCGCTCTGGACGCCTCCTAAGAAGTAAGTCAGGAAAGGGTGCTTTAGCCTATCTATCCATAACCATGACGCTTTTCGACATCGAACGACTGGTCCGAAAGATCTCCGACGTTTTGCATGAGCCGGATCCCGCATCCATTTCCCCAAAACTGGCTGAGGATTTCGCTGCTGCTTGCCACGCCACAAACCTCCGTCTCCAGCAGTGTGAGGCTATGCTGCGGGCCGGAGACCGGCACCAGGCAATCCAACTGGCGGAGATGCCTCCCAATCTTCTCGACAGCGTCACAGCCCTCGAATTCCGGAACGCCGACCAATGGCGCGCTTATTGCCAGCAGCACGGTCTCCCATTGGCCGACAGGATCGACGCGCGCTCCGTCCACGCCCTCAACGAATGTTACTCTCAAGGCATAGCGACGGATCACCCGCTATACGCCGCTTACCGCAAGGCCACGCTTTCACGCAATGACGAGGAGGCTCTTAAGGCACTGGGAAGCATCACTCGGTTGAACCCGTCAGATGCCAATGCGTCCTCCGAACTAACGCGTCTCGACGGCAAGGTTCTCCAGGCCAAACTCCGCCACTTGGAAGATCTCTTGGCCTGTAGCAGTTCCGAGCTTATCGTTGCAGAAATCGAAGCTATCGAAGCGTTTGGCTTCAAGAATCAACCTGCCGGGGACTCCTGGCGCAACGCTCAAGCAATTCGCTGCGGCACCCTGCTCGGCGAGGGCGAAAGGCTGAAAGCTGCAGCGATTTGGCTGGATGCTCTGTCCAAACTGGATTTCATCCGCCGCCTTCAGTCAGAATACAAACTGCTGCTGGCCCCTGACCTGCTGCAAAGAATCGCTCAACTCGAGACTTGGGCCCGTGGCGAGCAACATAAGGACAGCCGCAACCGGGAATTTCAATCTCTCCTTGGGCAACTGCAGCATTTGATTCATCAGAGCGAAGAGAAAGACACCTCTGCCCGTGATGTCAAGCTCGGGGAGATGAAGGAGGATTACGAGAGCTTGCACAAGGTGTGGCGATCCATCGAAGGCTTCACCCGTCCGATCCCGGAGGACGCTGGCGGCGCTTTCCGCAAGCGCTCCGCGCTGCTGGAGGCCGAAATTCTCCGTCGGACCTCGATCCGCCGCCGGGCGCTAATCGCAGGAGTGGCGGCAGCGCTCGTGCTGGGGGGCATCGCCACGTGCTTACTCTGACCCAACTCAGGGCTCGTGAGTTTGTCAAGCAGTTGGACGAAGCGGTGGCGCAAAGAAAGGTCCGGACGGCGGAGAAGCTCCTTGAAAACCTGAATACGCGCAGGAGTTTTGCAGCTCCCGCTACGCTCAGCACCGCCGCCGCTGCCGCCGAAAACCTCGTCAGTAAGGAGCACAGCCTTCTCAAGGGTTTCGATGAGTCTTTTGCCAGACTCCCGAAGGATTGGGGCGCAAGCCCGTCGGCCACTGACCTGGCAAGGATTGCGGCACAGCTTGCCGCTGCGCAGGCCAGCCTGAACGCTCTAGCCCCGGAGTTGAAGGCAGAGCA
>Ga0118677_10010083_pt1 | contig 14562 bp, 9 predicted proteins | sample AliMusrvi5mmetaG_FD_86154 | JGI IMG/M metagenome (GOLD analysis project Ga0118677, IMG submission 86154) | reverse complement strand
ATATCCTCAAAACCCGGCCCGCTAAGAGATACGCATTCTGAGGGCAAGGTCAAACTGTCTGCTGTTGGGCCTACCACGATTCAATTTTGAGAATTGTGGCATTCAACTTTGCGCGGACTTCTTTCACTTGTGGATCGGTGGATGTTTGCGCCTTCTTCGTCGCTTCAGCGCGCTCACCGTTGAGAATCGTCAAGATTCCCTTCTCGGTTATATGCGGGCCGATCTCTGCGTGGTCTACCTTCCACTTTCCTTCAACGCGGGTGACACTGAATGTCACCTTCTCCTCTGACGAAGATGAGACAACCTCCAATTCAGAAGAAATGTGTCCAAGAATATGGTAGAGAACTGTAACCTCTGCACCGCCATTTCGTTGTTTGACTTCCACAATCTTAAAGTCGCTGACTATTGTTGACTCATCCCAAGCGGCTTCGACTGGGTTCACCTCGATACGATCAATTTCGCGACTTTGCCGCTGCTGGCTACTATATCTTGCCCCTTCACCGTCGAGTGAACAATAGAGGTTCACTATAGCCTTAGGTGTCTTCTGACAAAATGCGACCAATGTGGAAGTTGATATTAGCATCAAGATTGCTGCAGCGCGAAAAATTGTCATCATCGCTCCCCTACTGGATCAGCCTATAGAAAGTTGCGGTTCCGCTGGGACACCGTCCTACGGAGTCACTTCAACCGGCGTGACCTCCGTCGCTGCCTGTGAGAATCGAAACGTCAGCACCCACACGCTGGGTGCAGCCTGACCGTCAACCTGCGCCGCTTTGAACTTCCATTGCCGCGCCGACTGCAGCGCGAGGTTGGCAAAATATCTGCTTGGACCCGGCGAGTCCAACTCAGCATTTGAGACCGTGCCATTCAAATCGACGTTGGCGCGTATGGTTAGTTCAAAACTTCCGTGAATGGTCTGGATTGCCTTCGCAGGTATCTCCGGCATCACCCGCTCTGTGACTGCGCCCTTGACCGCCGTACCTGTCGAATCTGCAGCCTCCGGGGCCGGAGCTTCCGGGGGCGTAGTCAAACTTGCTGCTTCCGGGACCGGAGTTGGAGTTTGGGGGGACGGATTCGGTTTTGCAGCCTTCGGAACCGGCGCTTGAGTTTGAGGTTCCGTGATAGCAGGCTCCTCTCCTCCCGTTTGCAGCGCCGGTTCACTTCGGTGCGATCGCAACTCCAGAACAGCCACGATTACAATCAGGGTTACCAACGCCGCAACCACCGCTCTGATGCGAAACTTTCCGGCTCCCGTTTCTTGCGCCTTGATTGGCGGAACCACCTCTGGCACAGATTGCGGAGGTTCGAGAAGAGCCCGTATGTCGCCAATTGTGCAACGGCGCGGCGGATCAAGCTGCAAACATCTCCTCGCAATCTCGGCGAAGGGTTCTGGAACAGATGCCGGCACGATCGGTTCGCCCTTTGCAAATTCGTCCCACACCGGCGGATTTTGCGTCGAGGCCTCAACGAGTGTGACGCCGAGTGACCAGATGTCAGCCGCCGAAGAAATAATCTCGGTGGCGCCCTCCGGCGCATCGTGGATTTCCGGTGATGGAGACCGCCTGCCCAATGCGCCCGCGGCATGCAGGCTATCTGAAGAGATTCTCAACTGGTCGTCGACAACCATGATGTTTGAGGACTTCAGCCTGCCATGAACCAGGCCCTTCGCGTGTACATCCGAAAGCGCGTCAAGTACCGGTCCGAGCATCTCTCTGATCTCGGCCGGCGTGAGCGGCCGCTCCTGGAGAATCTCAGCGAGATTCTCTTCGGCATATTCCATCACTACATAGATCAGCGGAGTCGCGTCAATCTCGCAGCGACCGGCGTGCAGCATCTGCATCACGTGAGGATGAGACAGAGTCGCAGTCGTCGCCCAACCGGCGTAGAGCGCTTCCGCTCCCATTGCGTCGGCCGGAATCAGCTTGATCGCAGCCTTTTGCGATCCCTGCCCGCGCAATTCAGTCAGGAAAACATATCCACGCTCAGAGCCGCCCAAAGCCTGCAGCAGGGTAAATCGCCCGTCGATTACCCGGCCCACCCATTCACTCCGAATTGGCTCTACGGCCGTCACGTAAACCATTCTAGTGTCCCGAGTCTGAAATCCGCATCACAAAAGAGAAATGTCATCCTGAGCGAAGTCTGACGCGTTGTTTGCGTCATGGGAAATACACTTCCAACAAGGCAAGAAGTGTCAGGGCACGACTTCAGTCGTGCCGAAAACTGCCCGAAAAATGAGGGGGTTTAACCCCTGAGATTTCACGACTCAGATGCTGCCGCCATTTCCTTATAGAACATCCAGGCAACGCTTCCCGGGGAATCCCACACAAGGAATGGTCGTTATTCGACCCGCGTCAGCTCAACGATTTCTGCGCACATCGCATCCGCAGTCTCATTCGAAATCGAAAGCCCTGAAGGCTGACGTCCGCTTCCGAAATCAAATCCGCGCGCGCCAACACCGTTGCGGAATCCATCCGGAAAATTCTGGTCGGTGAACAATCGGTCAAACAAGCGCAGCACCCGGTATTGCAGGCGCATCGCATCTTCCAGCTTTCCCGCCATGAAGGTGTCGTACATCTTCCGCGTCAATTCCGGGGCAACATCGCTAACGGCATTCACTCCGCCATGCGCTCCTGCCATCATCATCGGAACCACCAAGGGGTCCCACCCGGTCAGAAATGTGAAATCGCTACGATGCGGTCGAATATTCTGAATCATGCGCATCATGAACGGCAAATCGCCGGAGGAGTCCTTGATGCCGATGATGCGCGGTATCTCCGACAGCTCTTCAATAGATTTCAAATTGATCGGATTCGCGAACAGCGGCATGTTGTAGAGAAGCACATCGATCATCGCTCCCTCGGCCAACTGCCGAAAGTACTCCAGCACTGACGCGGGTTTCAGCGGAAAATAGAACGGAGCTACGATGGCGACGGCCCTCGCGCCCATCTTTCGGTACGCCTCGCTGGCCTTCAGCGTCTCGTCTATCGATGCCTCCGCGCATCCAATCACCACCGGGACACGGCCTTGCGCCTGGTCGCAGGTAATGGCCCCGATCGTCTGTCTCTCTTCGCTGGTCAACCGCGTAAACTCCCCGGTTGACCCATTCGGAAACAGCCCGTGAACACCGGAAGCAATGAGCCAGTCGATGAAGCGGCGCAACTCCGGCTCATTGATCCGCCCCTTTTGATCGAGCGGAACCAGCATCGGTGTCCAAATTCCAGTAAGTGGCGTCATGTGTCCTCAATCGTTCGATCTGCTAAAAGAACTTCTGAATCAATCGCCGCTTTGTTCGGCACAAATTTGCACTTAGCGAAAAAGCCCGTCCCGAGTCGCACGAAGTGTCAGGGCACGACTTCAGTCGTGCCGAAAGCAGCTCAAAAGGATTGAGGGCTTGAGCCCCTGCGGCACACTTTCGTCGGTTCGGATCAAGTTCCGGCCTTCTTCCGCAGTTTCTGCCGCCATGCCGCAAACCCCACAAAAAAGCCGCGGCCCTCAGCAGAAACACGTTCCTCGCAAGAACGCCAAACGCAGCAGTCCCCCGTCAACGATGCCTTTACTATTTATAACTCCTCTCCGTATAATCCACACCCGAAGCGATTTCAACATTTGTAGGCGATGTAATTCATCTTTGACCGACCCGCCGGCCGACGATCTCCCAGGAGAAACCAATGAAATCCTCCGCTTCAAAGCTCGCCCTCGCCATCTTCTCAATCCTCTTTTGTCTTTGCGCCCTTCAGGCGCAGAACGCAGCAGACCCCCTGGTCAGCGGCTTTAAGAATCCCCCCAACGGAGCCCATCCGCGCGTCTGGTGGCACTGGATGAACGGCAACATCAGCCAGGAAGGCATCAAGCTCGACCTGGAGTGGATGCATCGCGTGGGCATCGGCGGCTTCCAGAACTTCGACGCCGCACTCGAAACCCCGCAGGTGGTCAAGAAGCGCCTGGCCTACATGACCCCGGAGTGGAAAGAGGCATTCAAATATGCCACCACTCTTGCCGACCAGTTAGGCATGGAAGAAGCCATTGCTGGCTCGCCCGGTTGGAGCGAATCTGGTGGCCCTTGGGTACCGGCGTCCGAAGGCATGAAGAAGTATGTTTGGAGCGAGACATTCGTTGAAGGCGGCAAGCCATTCACCGGATATCTGGCCCATCCGCCCGCGGAAACTGGTCCTTTTCAGAATATTGGTCTCCACGGCCGCGAGGCTGCGGAGGGCGGCAAGACCCCCCCGCAGTTTTACGCCGATGCGGCAGTGGTCGCCTATCGCAGGGCAACCAGCGACGTGCCTCTCGAGGCGTTGCATCCCAGGATCACCTTCAGCGCCGGCTCGCCCGATGTGGCTCCGCTGATTGACGGCGACCTGGAGAAGACGGCGAAGCTTCCCATTCCCGGGGTTGGAGAGAGCGCCTGGATTCAGTACGAGTTCGCCCAACCGCAAGCCATTCGCTCCGTGACCTTTGTCATGAATGACCCCGAAGAAATGGCCGCGGCCGCCTCCGGAGTAGGCACTCCCGAGAAATCCCTTGAGGCCAGCGATGACGGAAAGAACTTCCATCTCATCGCCGCGCTCTCCGGCGGCAGCGCGCCCCAGCACACTATCTCCTTCCCAACCGTCACGGCAAAGTTCTTCCGCGTCAGCTTCAAGCGGCTGCCTGCTCCGCCCATGCCCTGGTGGGCCGCCGGTGGCGATCCGGCGTCCTTTGGCATCAAGGTCGGGCCGCCTCCCACTGACTATGAGATTGCCGAGCTTGTGCTCCATCCTGGCGCCCGCGTCAACCGTTTTGAAGAGAAGGCCGCCTTTACCACTGAATTCGACCTCTACGGATTCGCATCGCCTGCCATTTCCGGGGACGATGCCATCGCAAAATCCAATGTGGTCGACCTGACCGCGAAGATGCGCGCGGATGGAACTCTTGACTGGACGCCGCCTCCCGGCGACTGGGTCGTGCTCCGCTTTGGTTACTCGCTCCTCGGAATCACCAATCACCCTGCCACCCCCGAGGCCACAGGCCTTGAAGTCGACAAGCTCGACCGCAGGTATGTGAAGAAGTACTTCGACGCCTACCTCGACAGCTACAAAGAGACAGTCGGCGCGGACATGATGGGCAAGCGCGGCGTCCGATACGTGATCAATGACAGTTGGGAGGCCGGCTCGCAAAACTGGACCGACCATATGATCGCCCAGTTCAAAACGCTGCGCGGCTACGATCCAGCGCCCTGGCTACCGGTTCTCGCCGGACGCGTGGTCGAGAGCACCGAAGCCAGCGACCGCTTTCTGTGGGACTTCCGCAAAACCATCGGCGACCTCATCGCCAACGAGCATTACGGCCAGTTGGAGGCCACGCTTCACGAGCGCGGCATGGCCCACTACGGCGAGTCGCACGAAGGAGGCCGCGCCTTCGTTGCCGACGGCATGGAAGTGAAGAAGTTTAATGAAATACCCATGAGCGCCATGTGGACCCAGACGCCCGGCGTCAACAAGGAGCAGTTCGGACTCAATGCGGATGATCGCGAGTCTGCCTCCGTCGCGCACATCTATGGACAGAACCTGGTAGCGGCGGAGTCCATGACCGCTGGCGCCGCAGCCTGGGCTTGGTCGCCCTCCACCCTCAAGCCGACTGCCGATCAGGAATTCCTCAACGGCATCAACCGCTTTGTAATTCACGAGTCCGCGCACCAGCCGCTGGTTGGCAAAGGCACCGCTCCCGGATTGACCCTTGGACCGTTCGGGCAGTGGTTCAATCGCAACGAAACCTGGGCCGAGCAAGCCGGTCCGTGGATCGACTACCTTGCCCGCACCAGCTTCCTGCTGCAGCAGGGCCACTTCGGTGCCGACCTCATCTACTTCTACGGCGAAGACTCAAACCTCACCGCCATCTTTGCCAATAAGGCTCCCGATGTTCCCGCTGGCTACGGCTTCGACTATGTCAATGCCGACGCCCTTATCCATGAACTCAGCGTTGTCAACGGCCGCATCGCCACTCCAAGCGGAATGACCTACAAGCTGCTGGGCCTCGATCCCTACAGCCGTCATATGTCGCTGCCTGTGCTGCGCGCCATTCACAAGCTCGTCGAGAATGGAGCCGTGGTTGCCGGTCCCAAACCGGCAGACGATCCAAGCCAGGCCGATGATCAGGCGGAGTTCAGCAAGCTGACCACCGAACTCTTCGGCGACGGAACAGGCGTTCACAAGGTCGGCAAAGGCTCGGTCTATGCGGGCCAGAACCTGGCCGATGTTTTTGCCGCGATGCACGTGGCGAAAGACTTCGACTACACCAAACCGGAGCCTGATGCGCGCCTGCTGTTTGTCCATCGCAAACTCGCGGACGGCGATCTCTACTTCATCGACAACCGCAACGATCGCGACGAATCCGTCGAGGCAACCTTCCGCGTGACTGGCAAGGCGCCCGAACTGTGGCATGCAGAGACCGGCACATCCGAGCCGGCATCGTATACCATCGCGACCGGTCGCACCACCGTGCCGTTGCATCTTGAACCATGGGGCACGGTCTTCGTCGTCTTCCGCAAGTCAACAACTGAAATGGCCCGCCAGATGCCCGCGGCGAAGCAAACAGATTTGTCAAAGCTGGATGGCCCTTGGACAGTCAGTTTCGAACCGGATCGCGGAGCTCCGCCTTCGATCAAGCTGAACTCACTCGCCTCCTGGAGCGATTCCTCTGACTCAGGTGTCAAGTACTTCTCTGGAATCGGCACCTATACGCGCACCGTTCAAGCCCTTCGCGATTGGTTCAAGCCCGGTGCGCACTTGTGGATCGACCTCGGCGACGTAAAGAACCTCGCTGAAGTGTCGGTTAACGGCAAGAGCCTCGGCGTCGTGTGGCACGCGCCCTACCGCGTCGACGTCACCTCCGCGCTGAAACCTGGCGCGAACGAGATTGTCGTGAAGGTGATAAACGCCTGGGTGAACCGCCTCATTGGCGACCAGCAACCCGGCGCAACCAAGTACACCTCTGCCGATGTGAAGCCGTACAAGGCTGACTCGCCGTTGCAACCCTCAGGTCTGTTGGGGCCTGTCGAAATCGTGCGATCCTCGACCGAGTAACGTCCATGCGGAGGCCAGCCAGAATCTGACTGGCCTCCGCAAATCATGATTCTTCTAAGAAACCTCTGAATAAGTCACTGCTTTGAAAGGGCACACTTTAGTCGTGTCGCAACCCAGCAATAAGAGCGCTGGATTTACAGTCTGCGTGAGAACCGGATTTTTCGCTGACTTGCTGACTTGCCATGCCGCGAAGCGGCGCTGACATGCTGCTTTTCAATAAAGCCTTCTTCCACCCACCGTCCATTGTTTCGTTCGGTGGCTATGGAAACTTTAAATTGTCTCCTTTTCCCAGGATCGCCAACCCACCTGCAAACAGGCCGCCCATGACCGGTGACGCACTATCTCGAGCCATCACCCGGGCGCGCCGCCGCTTGCTCCCATTTCTGTTGCTGATGTACGTCGTATCCTTCCTGGACCGTGCAAACATCAGCTTCGCGAAACCGCAATTCCAGGCCAGCGTCGGAATCTCAGAGACAGCCTTCGCATGGGGAGCCGGGCTTTTCTTCCTCAGCTATTCCCTGTTTGCCATTCCCAGCAACCTCATCCTCCACCGCATCGGGGCGAGGGTTTGGATGTGCGGGCTCATGGTCGCGTGGGGCCTCATCTCCGTCTTGAACATGTTCGTGCAAGGCCCCTCCTCGTTTTACGCGCTACGCCTTCTGCTCGGATTCGCTGAGGCCGGCTTCTTCCCCGGAGTCATTCTTTACCTCACCTATTGGTTTCCCGACCGCGTGCGCGGCCAGATCATGGGCCAGTTCTATTTCGGCGCGCCCCTGGCGTTCATCTTCGGTGGCCCGCTCTCCGGCCTGCTTCTCCTGCTCCATGGCAACGCCGGCCTCGCCGGATGGCAGTGGATGTTTCTTGTTGAGGGCTCTCTCGCCATAGTCGTCGGAGCCTGGGCCTTCTGGTACCTCTCTGACAGGCCACACAACGCGGCATGGCTGTCAGAAAACGAGAAGACCGCGCTTGAAAGTGCCTTGGCAATCGAAGAATCCGTGCGCCACGCACGTGGTCCGTCGGCATTTCTCGCCGCGCTTCGTGACCCTAAGCTGTTTCACTTTGCCGCCATCTACTTCCTCATCCAGATGAGCGTTTACGGTGTGGTCTTCTACCTGCCCGCCGAAGTGGCGGCTATCCTCGGCAAGCGCATCGGTCTTGAAGTCGGCATCGTCTCAGCGCTGCCGTGGACATGCGCGCTCGCCGCCGTCATTTTTGTTCCCTTGTGGGCCGGCCGCGTCAAGCGCACTCGCCTCCTCGCCGCCGCCGTGCTCGTGGTGTCCGGCATTGCCAGCGCCGCCTTCCTTCTCCCGAACGCTGCAATTGCCATGGCAGCCCTTTGCGTGGCAGCCTCCGGCTTCATCGCCGTGCAACCCGTTTTCTGGACCTTCCCTACCGGCTACCTTTCCGGACGTGCCGCCGCCGGAGGCATCGCCGTCATCAACGCAATTGGCGCCCTGGGCGGCTTTGTCGCCCCCAACATCAAGGTATGGGCCGAGCATCATTCCGCTTTCCCCGCCGCCGGGCTCTACGTTCTTGCCGCATTCACCTTGCTTGCCGCAGGCCTCGTCGCGCTTCTCGGCGAACAACGTTTCCGGCAGCAACCCGCCAAACCCAACTGATACCATGCGCTAGAGAAAGGTCACCCAATGGCAAACCACAAAATCCGTCAAGTCCGCGCCTACGTGTTTCATGGCGGCGGAGGCGACTATCACGACCAGGGCCCCAACCATTGGATCGACGACCACATCGCCACTCCCATGTCCAAATACCCTGCTTACCGCCAGAGCCGCCAGTCCTTCGGTTTGAATGTGCTGGGAACATTGGTCGTCGAGATCGAATCCGACAACGGCACGGTGGGCTTCGCAGTCTCCACCGGCGGCGAACCCGCAGCCTGGATCGTTGAGAACCACCTGGGCCGATTCCTCGAAGGCGCGCAGGTCGCCGACACCGAGCGAATCTGGGATCAGATGTACCTCAGCACGCTGTTCTATGGCCGCAAGGGCATCGTCCTCAACGCCATCAGTTGCGTCGATCTCGCGCTGTGGGATCTGTTGGGCAAACTCCGGCAGGAACCCGTCTATCAGATGCTCGGAGGACCTGTTCGCGATGAACTGGTCTTCTATGCCACCGGAGCGCGGCCTGACCTTGCACAGCAAATGGGCTTCATCGGCGGAAAGCTCCCCCTGCATCACGGCCCCGCCGCGGGCGAAGAGGGAATGAAGCAGAACCTTGCGCTGCTGAGCGAAATGCGGTTCCGAACCGGCGACGACTTCTGGCTCATGTACGACTGCTGGATGAGCCTCGACCTCAACTATGCCATCCGCCTCGCGCACGCCGCTGCGGAGTTTTCACTCAAATGGATCGAGGAAGCTCTTCCGCCCGACGACTACTGGGGCTATGCGGAATTGAAGCGCAGCGTCCCGCCCGGCATGCTGGTCACAACCGGCGAGCACGAAGCCACACGCTGGGGATTCCGCCTGCTCCTCGAGATGCAGTGCGCAGACATCATCCAGCCCGACGTAGGCTGGTGCGGCGGCATCACAGAACTGATAAAAATCTCTGCCCTCGCCGACGCCCGCGGTGTCCTCGTTGTGCCGCACGGCTCCAGCGTTTACAGCTATCACTTCGTGGTTACCCGCCACAACAGCCCGTTCTCTGAGTTCCTGATGATGGCCCCCGCAGCCGACAAGGTTGTGCCCATGTTCGCTCCGCTGCTGCTCGATGAACCGGTACCCGTCAACGGCCGAATGAAAGTGCCCGACACGCCTGGATTCGGCGTGCGCCTGAATCCTGACTGCAAACTTCACCGGCCATACAACCACGCGCAAAAATAGCCGTCCCTTGCTTCGGTTCGGCTTCAAATGAACTCTGTGTTCCAGCTTGCGGCAGAACTCATCCGGAGTAGCACGAAGTGTCAGGGCACGACTGTGCAGCTTGCTGAAATACTAGCGCGGGCGGTAGGCCGGGGATTTATCCCCGGTGTAACATGAATCAAATCAACTAGGGCTTTAGTGTCTGGGGTATGGTCTTCGGGCTTTCTCTCCAAACCCTCGCCTTTTTTCGCAAGCTGTGTAGTCGTGCCGTAGATGCCGCAAGAATTGAACCGGGCTTTAGCCCCTCAGCGGATGCTGAATCGGAAGTCGACGCCTTCTTAGACGCGCACCAAAACGGCCTCGCCAGCGCAGAGATGTTCGAAAGAACGGAGATCGCTTGACCCTAAGCATTCAGGACCAATTCGGCCAGATCGACATCTACCTCTTCGATCAGATTCTGCGCGGAAACATCACACCGGATATGTGCGTCCTTGAAGCCGGGTGCGGTTACGGACGCAACCTCGTCTACCTGCTGCGGGAGGGGTGTGAAGTGTTCGCGCTGGACCAGGACGCCGGTGGAATCGACCACGTTCGCCAACTCTCTGCATCGCTCGAAACCGGGCTTCCTGCCGAAAACTTCCAGGTAGGCTCCATCGAGCGGATGCCGTTTCCCGACAACCTTGCCGATGTAGTCATCTGCTCTGCCGTCCTGCATTTTGCCCGCAATGAAGAGCACTTTCGCGCCATGCTCGCGGAACTCTGGCGCGTTCTGAAGCCGGGCGGATTGTTCTTTTGCCGCCTCGGTTCAAGAATCGGCATGGACTTTGAGCGCCTGCGCGACAATGTCTTCCTGCTTCCGGATGGCTCGCACTGGTACCTGGTCGATCAGGAGATGCTCGAAGAATTGGCGGAAGAAATGAACGCCGTGCAGGTGGACCCGCTCAAGACAACCATCGTGCAGGACTATCGCTGCATGACCACCTGGGTCCTGCGAAAACGAAGAGGCTGAAGTCCGCATTCAAAGAGACCCACGCCTACTTTCACTCTGTCCAAGCCACAACCGTCGGGTGCCCCATGTCTCGTTTTTGAGACATGGGACAGCACAACTGCCAACCGGCCACTTGGCTGGGTGCCCCATCCTTGCGCTTTTCTCTGGCGCAAGGGTGGGAAACCACAACCGTTAACTTGCCTTGGAACCGCAGTTGGCTACGGCCGATCGTAAAACCGGAAGAACAACGAAGGCTTCGATACCGGCTCGGCCTTCGCCACCAATTCCGTCTGTTGTTTATCGCTGAGCGGCGTAAAGTCCCGCGCCAGTTGCACATTCTCTTCCAGTTGCGCCACCGTATCGCAGCCGACAATAATCGTGCTTACCGGTCGCGAGAGCGTGTAGTAGATGGCATCGCGAATGGTCAGCGTACCCGGGGTAGGCGCCAGAACCATGCCTTCCCACGAGTGCTTCTGCGCCTCAAGTGGCGGCGGCGTCCAGGTTGAAAGCAGCCGTCCGCGCCCCGGAATCTTCATCCCGATAATGCCCATCTGCTTCTCAACCGCCAGCGGCAGCAGCGCTTCGTTGAAGCTGAAGTGGTGCGGGTCCGCCGCGCTCATAGCCATCAATATCGTGTCGAACGGATAGCGCTTAATCCCTTCCATCAGCGCATCGGGCCGGTAGTGCCCGGTGAGGCCGAGGAAGCGCACCACTTTCTGCTCTTTCATCTCCATCAGCGCTTCCATCGCGCCGCCCTTGGCAAACACCGCGTCGATATCAAACATCGTCCCGATATCGTGCAACTGCCACAAATCCACGTGGTCGGTCTTCAGCAGTTCCAGCGACTTCTCGATCATGCGCATCGAGCCGTCGCGTGTCCGCTCTTTGGTCTTGGTTGCGATAAACGCTTCTTTTCTGCGGCGCGCCATCACCTTGCCCACGTACTGCTCGCTCCACCGCTCCGGCCCGCCATAAATTGACGACGTATCGATGTAGTTCACGCCCAGGTCCAGGGCCCGCTCAATAATCGGCACGGCCACGTCAAAGTTATTCGCCTTCTCCAGGCTGGCCTGTCCGCCCAGCGAGAAGATACCCACGCGATAGCCCGTCTTGCCCAGGTTGCGCGTCGGCATGCCTGCAAGGGTTACAGGGTTCGACGGCAATGCCGGCATCGCCTTGGGTGCGTCCGCGATTGCGGATGGGGCAAGCAGCGCCGCTGTCATCGCTCCGCCTGCCTTCAAGAACTCGCGGCGTCCATGCTTCTGCGCCGATGCCACGTGGTTTTCACTCATGATGAAACCTCCTCGGGGAACTTTTTAGCGTCTAGCCCATCATCATATACCCGCGCCGATATCCCCAAAAAACAAGAGTCCGGGCAGCCGCTCTCTCACTTAGTGCCGAATGCCAGTGTTGAATAGCTGGAACTCTCGGATGTGCACTTCACTCGTGCTCGACAATATCTCCAACCGCACGCGACTTGCCGTTACCGCTTCAAACGCATCGATCTTCTTATGCCCTATCGCTTGGCCCTCCGCCACCTTCTTCCATCCCCCGCTCACCCAGGCTTCAATCCGATACTTCTCGATACGCTGCCCGTCATTGAGCCACTCCATGGTTAGAGCGCGATCAAAGGTCACTGGCTCTTTGAATGTAACTTCCAAAGTCGAGCTGTGCGAGCCCGCGGGCGCCGACCAGAAAGTATCTGCATCGCCATCCAGTGCTCGTGTCGTGTTTGCATCGGTATCGGCATGCTTCAAAGCCAGGTTATTCGAGTAGCGTGCGCGGATGGCCTCGCCAAACTCCTTCAGCCGCGCCACATCCGCATCGGGCAGCAACCCCCGATCATCCGGAGCAAGGCCCAGCATCAGTTGCCCACCGCGCCCCACGCTCTCTTCGTAAGTCGTCATCAACTCGTCCACGCTTTTCAGCGAAGCCTCATCGTTCGGGTGCCAGAACCAATGCAGCTTGCGCAGCGGCGTATCCACCTCCACCGGCCTCCACCGCAGGAACCCGTGGCGGTCGATTACATTCCAATTCTCGAAAGGGATGTTGCCGACTTCATTGCCAACCCAGCGCGCGTCTCCGTATTCGAAAAGCCCCGTATCGGCAAAAACGAGCGTATTGGGTTGATAAGTGCGCAGCGACTCGATGATCTTCTTGAAGTCGTAGGCATGTCCTTCGCTGCCCGCGCCATCCAGCCAGAATTCATTCAGGTTGCCGTAGTTACTCGATAACTCTTCTAACTCCGAGAGATAGTAGCGGTCATAAGCCGCCGGGTCCTTGTATCTAGGGTCATGCCGGTCCCACGGCGACTCGTAGACGCCGAATTTGAGCCCCAGCTTATGCGCAGCATCGGAGGTCATCCGCACCAGGTCGCCCTTGCCGCCCAGCCACGGACTGTTGGCTACGCTGTATTCCGTCTGCTTGGTCGGCCACAAACAAAATCCATCATGGTGCTTTGCCACCAACACAACATAGCGCGCGCCCGCCGCCTTGGCGGCACTCAGCCATTGTTCCGGATTGGCCTGCGACGGGTTGAAAACCTTTGGGTCCGCGGTTCCGTCGCCCCATTCGCGGTTGAGAAACGTATTGGTACCGAAATGAACGATGACCCCAAACTCCAGATCCTGCCACTCCACTTGCTGCGGCGACGGTTTTATGTCAGCGAAGTTTACTGTCTGCGCGCCCGCACAGAGACCCACAGCCAGCAGAAGTGACCCTGCACCCGCGATACCGCAAAATCCCTTTACCAGCCGCTTCATCGAAGATTCTCCCCCAGCTTTGGATTGTACCGGGCCTGCGTTTGGGTCCTAAGTGTAAACTGATCCGTCATAACGGAAAAGCAATCATTGAACCTGCTGAAATCGTCTTCGGAAGGAACCCCATGAAGAAAAGATCTCTGAGCATCCTCGCATTGCCCTTTGCTGCCGCCCTTTTACCTCTTTCCGCCTTCGGCCAGCAAGTCAAGATCACCGGCGGCCTCGTCTCCGGAGTTCCCGGCAGCGATCCATCGATCATGACCTACAAGGGTATTCCGTTCGCCGCGCCGCCGGTCGGCAACCTCCGCTGGGCCGCACCGCAGCCGCTCGTAGCATGGCCGGGAGTGCTCAAGGCAGACAAGTTCTCGTCCAGTTGTGTCCAGCAGATTGTGCCGCAGTTCGGTCCCTGGACCTATGAGTTCATGACCCATAACGACGTCAGCGAAGATTGTCTCTATCTCAATGTCTTCACGCCCGCGAAATCTGCCGCTGCCAGGCTCCCGGTGTTTGTGCACATCTATGGCGGCGGATTCCTTGGGGGCTCAGCCGCCGTGCCCATCTACGACGGCGAGGGTCTGGCAAAGAAGGGCCTCGTTGTCGTTACCTTCAACTATCGGCTTGGAGCGTTGGGTTTCCTCGCGCATCCCGAATTGACAAAGGAATCTCCGCAGCATGCCTCGGGCAACTATGGCCTGATGGACCAGATCGCCGCACTCCACTGGGTGCATGAGAACATCGCCCTATTCGGTGGCGACCCAGCCAACGTAACCATCGCCGGCCAATCTGCCGGATCGATGTCAGTCCACGACCTGACCGGATCTCCGCTTGCGAAGAACCTCTTTCACCGCGCGATTGCCCAAAGCGGCGGATCGACCGTAGGGGGAGTCGGCTTGGCTATTGAGCCTGCCTCGCTTGCTTCTGCAGAAGCCGAGGGCCAGAAG
>Ga0118677_10010082_pt1 | contig 14563 bp, 8 predicted proteins | sample AliMusrvi5mmetaG_FD_86154 | JGI IMG/M metagenome (GOLD analysis project Ga0118677, IMG submission 86154) | reverse complement strand
GGTATTTGGGTAATTCGCTCTGCTTACCCTCCGATACGCCATCCGGTTTTAGTTCATAGTCGTTTTTTGTAATCTTCTGTTTAATGGATCTCAGTTTATAGGCAATGAAATCGTATTTTTCTTCAGAAGGTTTTTTTATGAAGGTTTTTGCATTCCATATCAGCTGATTGAACAATCTATCAGCACGACCTGCAATTCTTTGTCCCAATGGCAGATGCCTGTCTGATACATTGTCTGATACCGTATCAAATACGCCCAGGAAACTGACAGTCTGGCCCATCAGCAGAAGTTGGCGCGCCATTTCGTAAGCAATCTGACCTCCCATTGAAAAACCAGCCAGGGCATAGGATCCGCTTTTGTCAATCTTTCGTATCTCATCATTGTAATAGGCAGCGATTCCTTCAATCGTATTAAGAGGTTCGTCGATGCCGTCAAGGCCTTTGGCCTGGAGTCCAAACACGGGCTGTTCAGGATCAAGGTGGGATACAATGGTCGTATACAGCAGAAGATTTAGTCCGGCGCCATGTACCAGGTAAAGAGGAGGTTTACTCCCTTTCGACCTGATCGGAACCAGGGATCCCCATCTGGCAGGTTCGACTTTTTTGTCGATGAATTCAGCCATATCCCTGATGTTGCTGTGATCAAAAAGTGTTGCTAATGGCAACCGGATTCCAAGTTCCTTTTCGATTCTGATCATCAGTGTTACTGCGATCATGGAATGGCCTCCGATTTCGAAGAAATTTTCGTCTGTTCCCACGCGTTTCAATTTGAGCAACTCAACCCAGATCAGGGCCAGCTTTTTCTCTGTATCCGTTTTTGGTTCAATGTAATCTTTGGTACTTTCCTGCCCCGAATCCAAAGGTGCAGGCAAAGCCTTCCTGTCGATTTTGCCATTGGGTGTCAGCGGAAACTGATCGATAAAGACAAATGCAGTAGGAACCATGTAATCAGGAATTTTGGTGCGCAGAAACTGCCTGAGTTCAGGAAGGTCTGTCTCCTGGTTCTCTCGCTTAACGATGTAGGCAACAAGTTTTTTATCTCCGGGAGCATCCTCCCTTACCAGGACTACGTTATCGCTGATGGTAGGATATTGGGTCATTGCTGATTCAATCTCACCCAACTCGATTCTGAATCCGCGTATCTTCACCTGTGAATCTACCCTGTTGAGAAATTCCAGTTTGCCTTCATCCGTTTGTTGAACAAGGTCACCGGTCCGGTACATTCTGTCGCCAGGCCTGTTCGAAAATGGATCAGGTAAAAATTTCTCCCTGGTCATTTCCGGTAAATTGAAGTAGCCTTTGGCCAATCCATCCCCGCCAATAAACAACTCTCCCGGATATCCAACCGGTACCGGTTGAAATTCCGAATTCAATACATAAATGAAAGTATTGTCGATAGGTTTCCCCAAATTTATGTAGCCTGTTTTATCCTTCTCATCCACAACGACTTTTTCCACCGTCGACCAGACTGTCGTCTCCGTCGGACCATACATGTTCCACAATTCGCCACATTTCTGTACCAAATCGAAGGCCAGTTCCTTTGGCATTGCTTCACCACCGCAAAGTATTTTAAGCCTTTTCGACCCGGTCCATTCGGCAGAGTTCAACATTCTGAAAGTAACAGGTGTAGCCTGCAAAATGGTAGCCTTGTTTTCTTCGATTATCCGGATGAGCAATTCCGGATTCATGGATGTTTCCTGACTCGCGACAAAGATAGTCGCACCACAAATGATCGGGAGGTACATCTCAAGTCCGGCGATATCGAACGAAATCGTTGTGACGGCCAGTAGCACATCCCGGGAGGTGATTCCCGGCTTTTTCGCCATGGAGGCTAAAAAATTGACCAATGCCCTGTGCTGGATTTGAACGCCTTTGGGTTTTCCTGTGGAGCCGGAGGTATAAATAAGATAGGCAACCATGCCGGGATTCACCTTGTAATCCGGATTTTCTCCTGATTCGTTCAGATAGGTCTCCTCTTCTTCCACAAAAACGTTTATCGCATCTGTTTCAGGCAGATTATCGAGAAGTTTCTTTTCAGTTAGCAGAATAGCCGGATTCCCATCTTCCAGTATCAGGGCAAGCCTGTCTTTGGGATATATAGGATCCAGCGGAATATAGGTACAGCCAGCCTTTTGGATCGCAAGAAGGCAAACCAGCAGATCTGTACTCCGCTCGATACAAATGGCTACAAGAGATCCTTCAACGGCACCTAACCTGTGCAGATATCTGGAGAGTTTGTTTGCCTTTTCATTGAGTTGTGAATAGGTGACTCTTTTCTTGTCATCACTGATGGCAATGGCATCAGGAGTCTTAAGAACCTGCTCTTCAAAAAGCTGATAGATGCATTTCTCTTTTGGAAAATCGACGATTGTGTTGTTCCAATGCCCAAGGATCAACTCTTTTTCCTGATCTGTAACAAGAGATATTTTCTTCAGCTTCTGATCAGGTTGGTCCATCAGACTAAGGAGAATCTGCTGAAAATGACCTGCCATACTTTCAATACGGCTTCGTTTGAACAGATTTGTGTTGTATTCGAGCACACAATTCAACGTTTTATTCGTCTCATAAATATGCAACGTCAGGTCGTATTGCGAAATATGCCTCCTTTTGTCGACCAATTCCATTTTTGCCGTATCCAGGGATGTTACCTCATCAAACATCTCCAGATAGTTAAACATTACCTGAAACAGGGGTGAAATATTTGCCGTCCTGGCTACCCTCAATTCCTCAATGATCCGGTCTAAAGGCAATTCCTGGTTCTCGAAGGCGCTGAAGAATTTCTGCCTGCATTGTTCATAAAGTTCCGGAAAAGTCATATTCTCCAACGGAGTAATGCGAAGTGGAAAATTGTTGATCACCATTCCAACCAATGATTCACGCTCTTCATAATTTCTGCCGGCGATAGGAATCCCAATCAGAAATTCTTCTTGCGAAATATACCTTGATATTAGCGTATTGAAGATGCTTAAAAGGGTGATAAACATAGATCCGTTGAGTTTCTGACTAAATTGTTGCAACTGTTCAGTCAAATTGCCGTCTATGGTGAATTGAACCTCATCTCCATCGTAAGTTTGATTCTTTGGACGCTGAAAATCCATGGGTAGCTGAAGAATATCCGGAGCGCCCTTTAACTCGAGGATCCAGAAATCCAATTCCTTCTTACATTCTTCACCTTTTAGCCATTCATTTTGCCAGTTGGCAAAGTCAGTATAGGCAATCGGTAGGGCAGGGAGGCTGGCCTTCTCATTGTTTTTGAGGGATGTATAGATCAGTCCCAGTTCATTCAAAAATACTTTTACAGACCATCCATCCGTTACGCTATGGTGCATATTAAACAGAAATAGCCAATTATCTGAGCTGTATTTTAATAATTTGCAGATAAATAAAGGTCCTTTTTCAAGATTGAAGAGATGCTGATCGTTTGCATCTGAATTATTTTCAGCCACTCTTTTTCTCTCTTCATCAGGGAGATTTTCAAGATTTTCAACATTCAGTTTAAAAGTAGTCGGCTCAACAATTCTCTGCACGGGTTCACCTTCAACAGTTGTGATAATTGTGCGAAGTGACTCGTGTCTCCAAATTAGTTCCGCAATACTTTTTTCAAGCACAACAGTATCCAGATCACCTTTAATGCTGTATTCAAAGGGCATGTTGTATGCCCTGTTTCCCGGTTCAAAGTTTTCAACAAACCAGAGTCTTTTCTGACCTGGAGATAATGGCAAAAATTTTTGATCTGAAGCAAGATGACGGATTACATTGGTTTGTCCCTTATCCGTTTCAATGGTTTTTCTTTGCTCAATTTCAAGGGATATTTCAGCAATTGTTTGATTTTCAAAAAGATCGCGCAAAGTAAGGCGAATTGAATAATTTCTGATGATTCTGGATATCAGCATAGTAGCGCTCAATGAATTGCCACCCATTTCGAAGAACTTATCTGTAACGGAAATATTTTTGATTCCAAGAATTTCGGTCCATAGCGCCGCCAGTTGTTTTTCAATTTCGGTAGCTGGTAATATTATCTCCGATGATTCCTGGTGGGCGTTTTCAACTGGCGCCGGCAAGGCCTTCCTGTCAACTTTCCCGTTTAGCGTAACCGGGAACTGCTTCATGACCATGAAAGTCGTAGGAACCATATAATCCGGAAGTTTGTCGCTCAAGAAAAGCTGGAGTTTTTTTAAATCTATGATTACATTTTCCTTCGCAATAAAATAGGCAGTTAATTTCTTGTCTCCCTTCGCGTCTTCATGCACGATAACTACATTGTCCTTGATCCCGGGAAATTGAGAAATGGCTGACTCAATTTCACCAAGTTCGATCCTGAAACCTCTGATTTTTATCTGAAAATCAACACGATTCAGAAACGTCAGGTTTCCATCTTCGAAATATTGAACAAGATCCCCGGTTTTATATAATTTTTCATCCGGATTGGAACCGAATATATCCGGAATAAACCTTTCGTCCGTCATGTTGGGAAGATTGAGGTACCCCGGAGATACTCCATCCCCGCCGATATACAACTCTCCCGGAATTCCTATCGGAACAGGGACCAGTTTTTTATTCAGCACATATAACGTGGTATTGTCAATAGGCCTGCCGATTGGAACGTATCCCTCTCCAGTGGCATCCTGGAAGGTGAGATTTCTGACGACCGAATAAATGGCTGTTTCGGTGGGTCCGTAGGAGTTCCAAACTCCGGCGCAAATTGGCAGCAATGACCTGACCATCTCTTTTGACAAGGCTTCACCACCTATGATCAATTTCAGATTTTTTTTTCCAACCCAGGAATTGATAAGCAGCATTTTGAAGGTTACAGGCGTTGCCTGGAATACGGTTGCATTGGATTCCTCTAATTTTTCGGCCAGAAGATACATGTCCGTGGTTGCTTCCTGCGCGGCAATAACCAGTTTACCTCCTGTAAAAAGAGGCATGTACATGTCCAGTTCAGCAATGTCAAATGAAATGGTAGTAACAGCAAAGAGCGTGTCTTTGGACGAAAAATTCAATAATTTCGACATTGAATGCACCAGGTTGACGACAGCAAGTTGTTTGATGGGTACACCCTTGGGTTTTCCTGTAGATCCTGAAGTATAAAGAATATAGGCTGGTTTTTGTGCGTTTCCGAAGGAAAGGTTACCGCTGGAAAAATGCTGATAGGCTGATTTTTCATCGAAGAATATCGTTTTTGCCGATGTTTCCGGCATATAATCCTTCAATGATTTTTGGGTCAGGAAAATGACTGGTTTGGCGTCCTGTACAATCAAGGAAAGTCTTGCTTTTGGGTAAATGGGATCAAGAGGAAGATATGTTGCCCCTGTTTTGGAAATTGCCAGCAAGCCTACTATCAATTGGAGACCCCTTTCCAGAAAGAGTGCAACAATCTGGTCTTCGCAAGCGCCATTTTCAGAAAGATAATGAGCAACCCGATTGGATGCCTCATTCAATTCGGAATAGGTCATCTGTTCGTTTTCGTAGACAACAGCAATTGCATCAGGTGTCTTATTTGCCTGATCTTCAAATATATGATGGATGCATTTATCCCTGGAGAAATCCACTTTGTTTGCATTCCAATCCGAGAGAATTTGTTTCTCTTCTGGTTCTGTCAGTAGTGGAAGCAATTGTATTAGTGAATCAATTTCTTCTGCGATGGCTCGCAGCAAGGTTGTATAATGACCTGCAAGCCTTTGAATGGTAGTTTCCTTGTAAAGTTCCTTGTTATAGGTCAAACAACAAATGAAGGCGCCATCCCTTTCCTCGATTCGAAAGGCAAGATCAAATATATCGGCTTCCTTATTTTCTAAAGATCCTTCCGGACAATTGCCAGTTTCGGTTGTGGATTTCTCTTGCCGGAATTGAAACAGTACATTTGAAAATACGGTGGGACCGGACCTTGAAGGTCCATGAACCTGCTGAAATAAATCGATGTAGGAGAGATCACTGTTGTGCTGGGCTGAATCGATTTTTAAGCCGATCAGTTTAAGGGTTTCCGCGAAGGTTGCCTCCTCCGGGAAAAGGAACCTGACCGGAAGAATGTTTGTTTTTGCATCATTTCCCTGATTCCTGGAGTTTTCAATGGACAGATTGATAACCAGATCATCTTGTGCGGAATATCTGTACAACAACGTCCCGAAGGTAGTCAACAAAACTTTCCTTAAGTCGGAATTTGATGGTTTTGAGCTATTTGAAATTGCGTTGTGCAGATCATGTCCAATCGTAAAGGAGTATTGATCTCCAAGATATGGCTGATTTTGAAGCCGACCGTGATCAGTTGGTAACTGGATCAGGGTTGGCGCATCTTTAAGTTCATTTTTCCAAAAATTGAAAGACTCAATATTTGGGGGTAAGACTCTGTCAGTCATTTTATTATAATTACAGATTCATTATTTTGTTTATTCTATTCACCGGCTTTCAGGATACGCGATCCCATTTCCCGCTGACACTGTTGTATTGTTTGATGATTCTTGCCGGATTTCCTGCAACAACCGAGTAGGCCGGAACGTTTTTTGTCACAATGGATCCTGCTGCAACGATTGCATGTTTACCGATTGTCACTCCAGCAACTACCACCACGTTTGCGCCAATCCACACTTCATTTTCAACAGTGATACTCTTTTTGGATACCGGTTGATCATGGGGTGGAAGCAGAATATCTTCATATCCGTGGTTAAGCCCCGACATAACAATGTTTTGGGCCAAAATTACATCGTTGCCAATGGTCACAGGACCAATCAGCACATTGCTCATCCCTATTCGGCTTCGCCGGCCGATCAGAACATCTCCAACACCATTGTTGATCGTACAAAAATCTTCAATGGTCGAGTTGTCTCCCAGTACAAAATTATTGAATGGCATCACGTCCATCCTGGTATATCTGCAAATTCTGGCATTCTTGCCTTTTTTATGTACGAACGGGTTGAGAAACCATTTCACCCAAAGGCGCGGCCTTGCCTGATTTTTTTGTATCATAAGACTGAGAACAAACTTTTTCAGTCGTGGATTTGCTTTTATTTTTTCGACCAGATTCATGGTTGATGTTTTGCTTTTTTGATGGCGATTACTATTTCTTTGACATTGTTTTCCCAGGTATGCTGTTTTGCAAACATTTCCCTTTGCTGACGTCTTTCCTCTGTATCTTCCTCCAGTGCCTTTTCAATACAAATGATAAATTCCTCCATATTTTTGGCCAGATAGGTGTAATCAGCGAATACACTCATTGCCTCAGTTCTGGTGGCAACCGTTGGCTTTCCCATTACCAGGTACTCATCAATTTTACGCGGATAATTCCCAATGGTAACAGGATTTATTACCTGGGGATTGATGGCCACGTCGAAACAACCAAGGTAGGAGGGAAGTTCATCCGCCGTTTTATTCCCAAGAAAATGTACATTGCTCAATTGATGGAGCCTGCTGGCTTTAAATGCATCATCTTCAGGTCCGACCAAAACCAGATTCCATTCAGGTCTGTTTTCAGCAATATATTCCAAAACTTCCAAATCAAGTCGCAGGGAAAGCAAAGCGCCAATATAACCGATTATTGGACCGGGAATATTTGCGACATCTTTCGGTACGGCAGTTACCTTATTTCTGTCGAATTGACCGACATCACAACCCTGCCCGACATAATAAGATTGCGGATTGTATTTTTGTGCAAGTGCGGCCAGAAAGGTGGAATTGGCAACTACCAGATCGGCTTTTTTCATGTGCAGGGCTTCCACTCTGACTCCGTGTTTTTTCCAGTAATCCACTGCGACGAGGTTGTCGCGTGTATAATAGATATAGGTTTCCGGCATCAATAACTCTTTGAGGTAAAAACCACGAAACATGTCACTGTCATTGAACAGGATAATATTGCTGAATCCCAGTGTATCCATTGCGAGCTTGATTTGCCTCGAATATCTCTTGTTATTGATGTAATTGAAGAAATCGAATATCCGTGGATTGCCTATCCAGTTAATTGATTCCAAAATGGTTGAGGGATATAGATTCCAAAGGCTTGGAGAAATCTCAACTATCTCCGATGACCCTCTCTTCAGAAACTGTATCCTCCTTTTAATTTTTTCTGATCTTCTCTGCCTGTACCTGGTAATCCTGTCGAGCGGATAATTGACATACAGCACCCTGTTGGTTTTGGATAGTTCCAGGGCAATATTTTTGCAATTGCTCCCGATTTCTATATCCCAGGCCTGTATTCCAATGATTACAATATCTCTCTTCATGATCACAATAGATTATTCCGGTCAGTTAGTTTTGGAAGAAGTATGTTTGGTATGGATGAACTGTTTATTTGCTCCTTTGATTTTGAGCAGTGAATCAAGCATCAGTAACATTCCTTTCGGCAGACTTGCCAGAGCCCCAAGTGTTTTTTTGTTGAAAAAGGAGGCAGGTATCGCAAACAGGAAAGTCAGCACTGTCATCATAATCATAATTGCCCAAATAGCAGAGTAAACGGGAAGGTTGTTTATCCAGAAATTGGCGATGATAAATAGTACTCCAAAAACTGAAATACCTCCCAGTAAAAGAATCCTTGGAGGCTGCACAAACTGTATGGCTTTGTCAAAATAGTCGGCATTCCCCTTCATAAACAGGGCCTTAATAGCCTTGAATATATCCTGTCTGAAATAGTGGAACTGTGCCGACAGCCAGCGGCGTCGCTGATGTCTGAAAACTTCTGAATTCTGCACTTTCTCATCGTAAACCATGGCATCATTGAGGTATTCGACCGTATGTCCTGCGCTGGTAAGTTTAAGCTCAATTTCCTTGTCAAATCCTCCTATAGCCTTGACAGGCAGCATCAGTTCCCTGAAAAATTTGTATCGGAAAGCCATTCCGGAGCCGATAATCGCCGAAGAAAGACCCAACACCCTGTGGCCTTTGCGGAAAATGTGATTGTTGATCTCTTCGCTGATGGCATCCAGAATTGCCCATGAAGTATTTAAGTTTTTTGCAGTCCTGTGTCCCTGTACAACATTCCAGTCTTTTTCGAAAGTGCTATTCATCTTGGACAGGAAATCCACCGCCATGATGTTGTCAGCATCCAGTACAATGGCCAGGTCATACGAATCATCCAGCAATTCCATTGCTTGGTTGAGTGCTTTTGCCTTTGTGCTTTTTTCGAAGGCGACTTCAATTACCTTGATTGGAAGCTGCCTGAGTTTTGCGATTGTTTCCTGGGTGAAGGAATCGGCGATGACAATCACGTCAAAACACTCCCGCGGATAATCCTGCAGGAGCGCTTCTTCAGCAACTTCCACGATTACTTCATCTTCCTTGTAGCCAGGAATTAGCACCGCAATCTGTCTTTGAAATGTGGCTTTAGGATACGGCTTTTGCTTATAAAACAGACCGGCAGTAGAGTAAATGAAAATGTAGACCAGTGACAATCCAAGAATAACCAGGATTGTAATTTGCAGGATATTGAACAGGTAGATCAAGTAAGGGTGCATATCTGCGTTATATTAATGATTGAATTTTGAATTCAGGTGTATCTCGACCGAAAACAGGTGCCGCAAATGCCACCAGAGTGCTTTCATGTAGGCCTTGAAATGGCCATTCCTGACATGAAGCAGGAAAACAATTGAATTCTTTGGTATGGCAATAATAAGCTGGTACATGATTGAGATCAAAAAGGTCAAACCATGCAGGTTTCTGCGCAGGTAGAGAATTCGGGAACGATTCATGTAATAGGTCTTGAATGGGGTCTGTTTCCCGGTTGTTACAGACTCTTTGTGCAGCACGACCGAATCATGGACATACCATAAATGATAGCCGGATTTCAGTATCATGGAACTCCAGTCCAACTCCTCATAATATAAAAAATAGCACTCAGGCATCATTCCAACTTTTTTAATGACAGATACAGGAATCAACATGGCAGCCCCATGTAAGAAATTAGTTTTCCGATCCACTTCAAACTGACCCTTATCCTTTGCCCTATTTCCAAAGCCAAAGCTGCGCATCGTATAAGGGTTCATGGGGCCTTGCCCGCAAAACTGAATGGTGTCCGGCTGGTAGAAGAATTTTATTTTCGGACTCACGCCTCCGATACGCGGATCGGATTCGCACCTAGCAATGAGGGGTTCAAGAAATCCTGGAAGTACCTCAGTGTCGTTGTTGATGAAAAGGATATATTTCCCTTTTGCGTTTCTGACTCCTTCATTGTTCCCGCCTGCAAAGCCAAGGTTTTTTTTGTTTTGAATAAAAATAACATCGGGGAAGGATGTATGGATAATTTCCGGACTCTCCTCAGAAGCATTGTCCACCACAATGATTTCAATATTCGGGTAGCTGATCTTTAGAAGCGAAACCAGAAGCGCAACAGTAACGGCGGGATGATTGTAATTGACCGTGATGATCGAAACCAGTGGATAGTCCATTTTACCTGTCAGATTTGATTTTTTAGTTGTCCAAAGGTTTGTTAAGCAAATCTTTTTTTAGTTCACCCCAATAGCAGAGCATCTTGGAAAGATTTTGCCTATTGAGTGGTTTGGATAAATAGTCGCTCATGCCGAAAAGTTGGCAATTTGCCTTTTCATTTGGTACTGCACTCGCAGTCAAGGCGATAATGACAGGTGCATCTGATCCCATTTTCTCAACGATTATTTTGCTTGCTTCGTATCCATCCATTTCAGGCATTTGAATATCCATGAAAACCAGATCATATTTTTTCCTTTCCACAGCTTTCCATGCTTCAACCCCATTTACCACAAGATCCGTTTTGTATCCTAAAATTTCAAATAGTTTCCTGATCAGCGTCTGATTGATGAAATTATCTTCCACAATAAGAATTTCAAAAGGATATTTTGCCGACAATGACTTCATATTGTATTATTTTCCATCATGTTGTTGTTTACTTCGAATTATCCGGATAACCAATTGAAAGGCTGTTGACGGCTAATTCGTCTGGTTTTTCAAATAATAATTTGTCAAATTTTTCTGAACTTAACATAAAAGCCATTGAAATATAGATGAGTATGCTTGTCGGCATGGATCCAAGTACCTGATTGCCATAGGATGCGACCATAATTCCGAACATTCCGGAAGTCAGCGCTGCTATTTCTATTTTCAATATGGGATCCCGTATCCTGAACATAACCAACCAGGATGATTTGCCAATAATGTAAAAGAGAATAAGAAGATGAAGGATAAGTCCAATAATTCCTTCTTCGGCCCAAATCATGACATACCAACTGTCAGTAGGTATATTCGAAAGAAATGCATTCGGCAGAAAACGCTGTGCTTTTACTCCAGCCTGACCTAATCCTCCTCCAAAAGGTCGTGATGCCAGAAATATTTTTAATTTTTGCTGATTTTCGAGCCTTACCTGTAGCGAAGGATCATTAAAGTCAAAAGCTGATCTGGTTCTTCTGATATATGGGTTACTCTGCCCGATGTTGGTGAATTTGAAGAAACCGACGATCATAATCAGGAAGAGAATTCCCGAAAGAGTAATGAGAAATTTTTTTCTTAATACAATCAATGCGGCAAATCCTGCCAGAGGTACAGCGATGGCTCCCCTGGTACCTGATAGAATCATGCCATAAAACCCAAGAATTGCTATGGAAGCAAAGAATACCTTACTCCATTTCTCTTTTCGAGTGAAGAATAATAATCCTGCAACAAATGCTGAATAGGCCTGGTTGGCACCAAACTGCCCTGCATCACTTAAAAATGAAAAAATCCTCAATTGTCCGAAAATGATGTGAGTGACAGCGCCTCCCTCGTTAAGCCAAGTTTTCTCCCATGGGTCAACACCCAGAAAATTTTGGGCGATTCCTTTGAGCGAAACCAAAATTGAAAATATACCCCATACATAAAAGAAATTATTCAAATGTCTGTTGGTATTCATCAATATCAAAGCGAGCGGTACGATCAGCAGCATGTAAAATGAAATACTCCTCATACCATTGATCCATGCGCTGTAGCTTCCTAACTCTGGGTTGAAAAGTTCAAGCATGGCATAAGCAAACCAGATGATTGCCAGCCATGTAACATCCTTGTTGGCCAAAGACCAGTCAACCTTCTGATAAAATTGTTTGAAAAACAAGGAAACTAGCGTGAGGATCAGTAAACCATCCATCATCAGACCAAATGGTAGACCATCAATGTATCGACTCAGTCCGTTGATTAAAAATGAAATGATTACGGCGGTGTACAATCCCAGAACAGGTCTTTGGAATAAGAATACAAGATAAATGAAAACAAACGGCAATAAAATCATAACAAGGCCAATTACCAAATTCAGAGTGCTTGCAAGCCATGCTGCTACTCCCAAAATGAGCAGAAGCAGCAAGATGTTCTTTGGCTGCAGGACCCGGTCTGAACCGACGATTTTTTCAAATGGGTTATTTATGCCTGACATTTCAAAATTTAGAATTTATTTACTGTTTCACTTTGACCTTTTCGTTTGATGAGATGATCCTTTATTTTTCGAATCAAGGACCTGTAAAAGGATATTCCATGCCTGTTTATCTGAAAAAACTCCAGATCCAATTCTTTATTCAGGAGATGAAAACCAATCCAGACACCTAGAGACGTAAAGAGAATAGACGTAACAGCAACCATCGACAACGATTTGAAGACGAAAATTGCGATCAGATCGCCGATAATATTGGCAATCACCATATACAGAACTTTGATGAAATTTTTGTCCGGTCTGTTAACGCTGTCAAGACCAATACCAGTCATTCGGTCGATTGGAAGCAAAAGCCCGTAAATGGTAAATATTCGTACAATAGTGGCTGCATTGAAGCCAGTAACAGGATCGAGTCCTGCATATTGTTTACCCCCCAGAATAAGAACAAACAGATCTGCGAAAATGAATACGAAGATGCTAATGAATACAAAAAGTATGGTCATGGCTCCTGAGTATGTATAGAATAATTCCTTCACTTCACTGATTTTTCCGTTCATACTTTCTTTGGACATTTTTGGAAAGGCCGTGGCCGCAAAACTTCGAAGAGGTATTTGTTGAAGCTCAGTCAGTCTCATTGGAATACTGTACAGCGCTACTGCTGCCGTTCCAAGCGGGCTCAGACTTATAATAAAAGCATCTGTACTTCTGAGCAAGTTGGTTCCTATCAACGTGAAAGTTGTATATTTCCCGAAATCCAGCAATGTTCCCGAAGATTTCCTTGTGGCTTTTACTATAAATTTCATTCCATCCCAACCATTCAGAAAGCAATATCCGGATACGAATAGATCAATGATGATCCACGACAATACAATCTGAGTCAGGGTCATCTTCATAAACAGAAAGTTGATTATCACAATTAAAAAGAAACTGCCGCTTTCCAGAATCCGGAGGAGCAGGATTTTGCCGAAGTGCTGATCAGATTGCATTACAACAATGGCATTATTGATAGGAAGATTGACCAAGGCCATAAGGGGATACCATATGAAAAAAAGCTCATAGCCGGCGCGTCGGATAGGTTCGCTAAAGAAGTAATAACAAGTGAGAAGTATGGAACTGATAAAAAATGTTGCAATCAGACCAATCAGGGCATTGGAACCGATAAATTGATAACGTTCTTCGGAGCTTAACCCGGAAAGGTATCTAACTATTGCCGTATTGGTAATCCCCAGTCTGAACATTTCTATAAAAGCAAAGGATGCTGTAAACAAAACCCATTTACCGAATTCTTCCATGGCAAAACTTCTGGCCAAAAGTGCGAAACCCGCAAAAGCAAAAAATGCGATTGCCAGGTTTCCTGCCAATGAAAGGAAGTTGTCCTCACGAACTATTTTTTTGACTAGATTTCTCAATCAGAAGATTTTGAAATGGTTGAGTTTGTTTTTATGAAAGGTCTTGACATTTTCAATAATCAACTGGTTTGATCGGAGAATTTGCCCAGTACTGACTCTACCACTGAAATATCCACTCCATTTAGTACGATATACGCCTTGTTGTCTGTGAATTTCGTGAATCTGTCAAGTGCCCCCTGGTCTGCTTCGGTCCAGGTCCTGTTGGAACGGCAAACCAAAATTGAAAGGTCTGAATTGGTAAGCAAAGCAACAGGATAGGAATTGTACATGATTGGAGGTAATTCAATCAGAACTAAATCGGGTGTATAAGTCAAAGTGTAACTATTCTGACTCAGGATATCCTGATAATTTGAGGCAGACAGGAAGTTTCCGTTGACGGCGAAGCGAATCAGTTCAAATTTTCTGAATTCATCTTTGGTTTCTGTCAAAAGCGTTTTCCCATTGCCAATCAGCATGGAAGGGGATCCTATGTTTACGTTTTGAGAAGAACTCTTTTTCTGTTCAGTTGGTTGAGAAGTGGATAAACCTGTTTGGTCAACGTTTCCATTTTCCATTGCTTTGATGTTTCTTAACAGGTCATGATCGTAACATAGTACCAGAACCTTTTTTCCCTGATCCCCAAATTTCTGAGCCAGGTTGGCAATAACGACAGATTTTCCTTCTGTTTGCAACGTGCTGAAAAACAATAGTGTCTTCGTCTTGTTCGATGTATTTTTCTCCTTCAGATACATTTCAATGTATTGTACCATCACATCGAACAAGCGGTTTACCATGAAAGGCAATTTTTTATAACTCTTTCCAGGCAG
>Ga0118677_10010080_pt1 | contig 14565 bp, 10 predicted proteins | sample AliMusrvi5mmetaG_FD_86154 | JGI IMG/M metagenome (GOLD analysis project Ga0118677, IMG submission 86154) | reverse complement strand
GGCCCGTCGTGGGAGACCAACAGGGTGAGCACCAGGGCGGCGGCATCGGGTCCGACCACGTCGACGAGCCGACGGCGAATCGACTGGTCCGAATCAGGGGGAGATTCGTCTGCGGCCCCGGGCCTCGCGGCAAAGGCACGCTCCGCTGAGGGGTTCGACTCGATCACGTAGCCGTCGGCGTCGACGATGAGGATCGGCGAGCGGTTGGACTCGAACATCTCCTGGTAGAGGAGTTCGGCTCGCAGCCGTGCCTGGCGGGCGATGTCGGCCTGGTCTCGCAAGCGGGTCTCCGCCGAGACCCGCTGGCCGATCAGCAGGGCCAGGACGGCCAGCACGACGATCTGGAGTGTCTCGACCCACAGGGCGGCCGTCCTGTCGTGCGAGGCTGCCTCGCTGAACCGGGGGATGGTGAGCACGATGATCCATGCCACGGTCCATCCGCCGCCCGACAACCCATAGGACAAGGAGGCGACGACGACGGGGATGACGAACAGGGCGATGGTGGACATGACGAGGACGAGGCCGTTGGAGTCCAAGTGGAACGCCAGAGTTACGGCCAGGCGGACGAGTGCCAGGGCGAGGACCACCAGTTGGAGCAACCAGAAGCGTGAGTTCGTCCATGGCCGCTTGGCCGAGGGGATCCCCTTCCTTCCTTCGACCCGACGGTCCACACGACCGTCTGCCCGCCGGTCTGTTCCGTCCTCTGCGACCACAGGCGCATCGGTTTTCAGGCGGGCGAGGTCCGTCACCTCGCTGGACCTGAGCCGTCGATCCCGGGCTCGGCATCGGGCTCGGCATCGGGCTCGGCATCGGGTTCGGGTTCGCGAACGAACAGGGTGCCGGCCAGTGTGTAGTGCACCAGTTCGGTGCGCGAAAGGATGCCCAACTTGTCGAAGACCCGGTTGAGGTGTCCCTCTACTGTCCTCGGGCTGATGCTGAGGTGCTGTGCGATCGCTTTGTTTGACATCCCTCGGGCCACGAGGCGAACCACCTCGGACTCGCGTGCTGTCAACTGTTCGCCTGCACCTGGAGCGGGGCCCACGGGGTCCTTCTCTCCGCGGCCTCGCGGAACCCCAGTCAGCCTGCTTACCCCTGCGCACGCGTTGCGCAAGGAGGCCACGAGTTCATGGCTGGGCATGGTCTTCAGCAGGTAGCCGCTCGCCCCGCTCTTGACCGCCTCGAATAAGTCCGCGCTGTCGGTGGAGGTGGTCAGCATGACGATTTTCACCTCAGGCAGCGCTGCCTTGATCAACCGGGTGGCGGACAGCCCAGTGCAGCGCGGCATGCGGACGTCCATCAAAATCAAGTCGGGAAGGAGCTTTTTAGCCAGTGCGACCGCCTGCAACCCATCAAAGGCGATACCCACCACGTCAATGCCGTTGATGGTAAGCAGATCGCTGATCCCTTCGACCACCAGGCGATGATCGTCTGCCAGAAGAACACGCATGGCTATGCCTCCTCGTCGGGAATGCTGAACAGCAGCTTGACGCCTGAGCCGGGCGCGGAGATCACCTGCAGGCTGCCCCCCAGCGCCGCGGCCCGCTCGCGCATAAACAGCAGGCCGTAATGCGAACCGTCGGATTGCGCCACTTCTTCGGGCGCAAACCCACAGCCATCATCCTGGATGGTCATGCCCAGCCTGCCGCTCTCTTCCTGAAATGCCACCCGCACCAGGCGCGCGTGGCCGTGCTTGCGCGCATTCGATGTCGCCTCCTGCAGGACACGTAAGAGTTGCAGCTTCAACTCCGCCGAGAAGTCCCGCTGTGCCATCCCGGGTGCGACTTCCAGCCGTGTTTGGATGTCACAGGCGCGCGTAAAGCTGTCCAGGTACTGTTTCACGGCAGCGAAGAACGGCTGCGCCATCGAGGCGGTGCTGTGCAGGTTAAGAATGGTCTCGCGCAGGTCGGTATGTGCGTCGCGGACCACGCCGCCCAGGCGGGTCAGCCGGGCGGCAGCCGCCTCTCCCTGGCCCTCCTGGAGGAGCTGCGCCGTGGTTTCCACCTGCAGGCTGGCGTAGCTGAGCACCTGACCCAGGCTGTCATGCAGCTCGCGGGCCATGCGCTCGCGCTCGCTTTGCGTCGCCAGGGCGCGTTGCTGTTCCACGATCTGCGCGTTGGCCTGCTTCTGCTCCGTAATATCACGCAGCATCAAGAGGTATCCGACGCTCAGCCCACGGAAGTCTTTGAGTTGAGAGCCGGTCAACTGGAGACAACGCGCGTGTGCGCCGGCGCCCAGGCCGAACTCGATATCAACCACGCCCGGGTTTGTGAGATCGGCTGGCGGGTCTGCAGGCAGCCACGCACGAACCAGCCGGCCTTTCGCCTGCCTGGTGGTGGCGCCCAGCATTCGCTCTGCCGCTGGGTTGAGGCTGACCACCCGCCCGTGCGGATCAATCACGATCATGCCGGCATAGAGTTGGTCAATGGCCGTCTGGCGGGCGAGGGGGATGGGATCAAAGATATGGAAACTGAACAGGCCGACGGCGTAGGCCATGTAAGGTAAAGCAAACAAGGGGATACTGAAGACCTGTACGGAAAACGAAGGACCGCCCAGCGTAAGCACCCGCATGGCAATCTGGCTGGCAGCCATCAGGACGACCGGCCAGCGGTGCTGCGGCGAGCGGATGAAGAGCCAGGTAAAGACGATCAGGTTAACAACGTTCTGTATCAGGATGTAAGCAACAAACAGTTGGCTATACAGATTTTGCGAGGCCATCACGGTTTCATTCACCGTAAAGTCGATCGGTCCCAGGAGGGTGTATCCGCCGCCCAGAAAGTAGAAACCGAAAAACAACGGCACGATGGACAGCACGACCAGGTTACGGCGGGTCAACCAGCGACCGGGCCAGGCATACTCCAGGATGAAGCAGGTAACCGAAGTTGTCGCCGGCAGCATCCAGGACGTCATGAATCTGAACCAGAATATCTTGGTGTCTGGATCAACGCCAAGGTAAGTCATGAGCAGGCCGAAGGTGGCCAGGTTGGTAAACAGACAGCCGACCATGAATGGCAGCGCACCCGGCGCATTGCGGTGTCGCCAACTGTAGACGGCCAGGGCCAGCAGGAAGAGAACCGTCAAGAGAGGCTGCCAGAGTAAGTGGCTATAGGTGTAAGGCGTGTTGATGTCTCCCACGGAAGCTGATGCCGTCCCGTTTGTGTGAACACGGAATATAGCGCAATCCTGTGCTTCGAATTCACAAGGGCTGTGTCTATCCAGTTCCTCATGTGAACGCAAGTGATTTTATAACGTTTCCTTGAACACACTCGCCCCCGTTGTCGCTCCGTGGCGGATAGCGAATCGGGGGCAGCGCGGCCTATTCATACACCAGCGCCTCGCGCACGCTGATTAGCGTGGCGCTGCGCGCCGGGGCAGGCTGGCGATGACCGAGATGAGCAGCACCAGCCCAAGCCACGCCAGCGGCGCCCACAGCGGGAAGGTGAAGATGAACGGCGTGTTGATCAGATTGGTGACCAGGAAGCAGCCCGAGCCCGCCGACGACCGTGAACAGCCCGGCCAGCGCGCCCAGCATTTGCAGGATGGCCGAGAGCGCGGTCAGCAGGCGCTCCTGCGCCACGTTGCCGGTGTTGACGCCGATCAACTTGTAGCCCGCGCCCTTGAGCGCCGCCTCCAGCGCAGTCGCCACCTGCTGCTGCGCGGCCGTGTCGTGCGCCTGCGTCACCACGGCCAGGCGGTTGACCTACCCGGCGGTGGATGCGGCGCGCGCCAGCGCTTCGTAGGTCACGTAGCCCGCCACCGGCGTATACGGTTGCTGTTCCAGCCCACCGCGCAGCACGCGGTACTGGCCTGTCGTTGGCCCTTTCGGATTGCTCGCAGGCGAATTGGCGTAGTAAGTATCACTGTGCCAATCGGCTGTCCACTGCCACACGTTGCCTGCCATATCTGCGGCTCCATACGGGCTATCCCCAGTGGGACTGTACTTACCCACCGCGGTCGTGTCCTTCATATTCATGTTGTCGTTGAGCAAGTTTGCATTCGGCGCTTCATTGCCCCACGGATAAATTCTGCCATCTGTGCCACGCGCCGCCTTTTCCCATTGCGCCTCTGTTGGCAACATAACCTTGCGCCCTGTGACTCGACTAATCCAAGCACAAAATGCCACGGCGTCATCCCAATTTATCATCACAACTGGATGATTCTCCTTGCCAGTTGGCATCGTCCAGTTAACCCCCATTTCCTGCGCGTACACCGCGTACTGAGCGTTTGTCACCAGATACTTCCCGATCAGGTAATCATCCAGCGGTACCTTGTGCTGCGGCTTTTCATCGCCATAGGCGCTCCCCGCATCGGTACTGCCCATCAGAAACTCGCCAGCCGGTATGCGCACAAAGTCTATCGTCACGCCTGGCGTGATGCGCCTTCAGTAAGTTATCCAGCCATTCATACGTTTCGTCAACGGAAGGGACTTTGTCGGCATCCTCACCATCCTCAGGATGCTTCTCGTTACTTCGATCGTCTGTTGACTTTTGCATTGCGTTAGTCCCTGTAAACGTAAGCCTGTGCAGTTAATTATGGCTTGGTCATCATATCGACACAAACCACCTGCAACCACTTCATGTTACAAAGGGAGTTAAGAAACAGGGGCCGACCGCACTACTACCCGAAAGCCGTGGTAGCCGTAACGATAGTACGGGTCGAACCCGAGGCGGGACGAGCAGCGCGCGTTAACTTGATCGTAGTCCCAAGACCCGCCGCCCGGCACGCCGCTCAGTGCCACGACCGCGCTGACGGCCGGCGAATCGCTGACGGGCAGTGGCGTGTTGACTGCCGGTAATTCATTGACCGCCACCGGTTCCCTGACGACCAGCCTCGCAACCGCGGCGTTGCGCGACAATCAGGTCGACCTGCGCCCTCAAATCCTCCGCGCCGGCATCGAGACGCTGGTGCTGCTGGCATTCTGCGGCATCGGGCTCGTCGTACTCGGCGCCGGCGCATTCATCATCTACGTCCTGCTGCGCCCAACGACGGCACCGCGCGATTCATAGCCATGCCATGCGCCGCTGCATGGCGAATCCATCTACCGGCTAACCTGTGGCACGTACACCAGGTACGTGTCCGCCTGCCAGAAGCCGGACGTCAGGTTCGCTGTGCCCCCAGCGCTCGCCTCTGTGAGTGGCTGGCCGAGTGTGCCGTCCAGGCTGTACGCGTCCGCACTCGAATGTCCGCCACCCGGGCCCTGCACGCTCCACGGCAGGCCGGCCGGATCTTTCGATCCGGCCGGCCTGTGCGGGGCGGTTGACAGCACCACCGCCAACGAAACACTAAACATGGCCACTGCCCCGAGAACTGCCAAAGAACGTCGTGTTGATGTCTTCAAGGCAACACCTCCCTAGCGCCGGCGGAAGTAAGTCTGGCACAAGGCATTGGCGCAGTGCACCACTTTCAAATGACCATTGGTTTGATCCCAGTAACTGATCAGCGGTAATCCATCGACCCCCAGCGTGATACCCGTGTAGCCGCCCACACTGCCTGCACTATCCAGGGTGTAAGTACTTGCGTTGGTGCAGGCCGCATCCATGCAATGCGCCACTTTGAGATCGTTGTTCGCCACATCGTAGTAGCTCACGATACCGAGCCCGTCGGCGCCGATGGTCAAAGACGAATACTGGCCTACATCCTGGCCAACTCCGCCACCGTCAATCACGCTATTGTTCACCGTGCCGCAGGTATAGTTGGCACAATGGGCCACTTTCAGGTTTTTGGCCGTGATCATGTAGTAACTGATCAATGGCAGGCCATCGGTCCCAATGACCATCGAAGTAGCCCAGTTGACTCTATCAGCACTGGCAATCGTCGCAATGATCACAGAACTTGACGCTGCGCATGCGACATCGGAACAGTGGGCCACCTTGAGATAGGGAAAGATTGCCGCGTTTGTATAGTTAATGTAGGAAATCACGGGCAGCCCATCCCCTCCTACTGCGATAGACGTGTAAGCCATGCCATAGATGGATGTATCGATGGTGTTCATGGTGACGGCGGTGCAGGTCACGTTGGAGCAATGCGCCACGTTGAGACTACGATTACCAGAGGTGTCATCGACATAGCTGATGATACCCAGGCCATCCGTCCCAATCGTGATAGAGGTGTACAGACCGATCGTGTCGGTGCTGGTAAAGGCCGTCGTGGTCGCTACCGAGCAGGTGATGTTGGAACAGTGCGCGACTTTGAGATCGTAATTCGTGTAATCATAGTAACTGATCAACCCCAGACCATCCACGCCAATCACAATCGAGACACTGGTACCCACGCCTGAAGCGCTATCAACGATGCTGGTGACAGCAGAGGTGCAGGCCGGATCGGCGCAATGCGCCACCTTGAGATGTCCGCCACTGGCACCGCTGTAGTAGCTGATCAACGGCAGGCCATCAACGCCAATCGTTGCAGAGGTATACGAGCCGTTATTGCTGCTTGCATCCACCGTGACAGCGGTATTGGTCAAAGGCGGCGACTGGCGGTTGAGCGGCGCATCGGCCTGGCACACGACGCTCCCGTCTGTATTCACCATGCGGATGGTGCTGCCCGCCACGCACGTGCCACTCACCCGCGCCTGGTAGTACGCGCCGGTCTGGCCGTCCAGCAGGTCGGCATTCAGGTTCGTATTCAGCGTGCCGTTGTTCAGCGGAACGTTGCCGCTGGCGTTCCCGGCATGCTGCCCATCCAACAGGTCGGCGTTCAGATTGGTGTTCAGCGTGCTGTTGTTCAGCGGGACGTTGCCGCTGACGTTCCCAGCATGCTGGCCATCCAGCAGGTCGGCGTTCAGATTGGTGTTCAGCGTGCCGTTGCTTAGCGGGACATTGCCGCTCGCGTTGCCGGTGTGACGCCCATCCAACAGGTCGGCGTTGAGGTTGGTCACGGTATAGGTGCTGTTCACGGTAAAGGGCGGCGTTGATGCGGATGAGCCACCGTTAAAGACCGCTGTGCCGCTCACATTCAGATTCTGGGTGATTTGCACGCTGCCCTGGACGAGTGCGTTGCCTTTCACGGTCAGCCGTTCGGACGGGCTGGCGGTGCCCAATCCCAGATAACCGCCGGGCACCAGATAGGCCGCCGCCGTCCCACTCACCGCCAGCGTCAAGGACACGCCATCCCGTGTGCCCAGGTAGTTCACGCCGGGATTGAGCCCGAGATTGCCCGTGATCGCCCAACTATTCGCTGCCGTCGTAACCGGTTCGCACACGACTGTGCCATCCTGGTTCACGGTGCGCACGGCATTCCCCGCCGCACACGTACCCGCGACGCGCTGCTGCAGCGTCGTCGTCACTGCGCTGAACTGGGTGCCGCTCAGCGTCAGCCCGGCGCCGGCGCTGTAGGTTGTGTCGTTGTCCGCCGCGCAAGCCCAGCTCGATCCATTCCACTTGGTCACCTGGCCATTGCCGCACGCCTGCGGGAGCTGATAGGTCGAGGCGATGGTCAGCGTGACGCTGCCGCTCGTGCCGCCACCCGCCAGGCCGGTTCCCGCGTTGACGGCCGTGATGTCGCCACCCGGAATCGGTTCACACACGACCGTGCCATCCTGGTTCACGGTGCGCACGGCGTTCCCCGTCGCACACGTACCCGCGACGCGCTGTTGCAGCGTCGTCGTCACCGCACTGAACTGGGCGCCGTTCAACGCCAGCCCGGCGCCGGCACTATAGGTTGTGTCGCTGTCCGGCGCGCAGGCCCAGGCCGTGCCGTTCCACTTCATCACCTGCCCGCCGACGCAGCCGTTCTGTCCGATGTTAGACAGCTTGATCGCGCCTGGCTGGATCATCGTGCTCGCGATGCTGTTGACCTGGCCCGGCGTTATATAGCGCAGGTCGCCCTGGGCCGCCGTCAGCAGATCCGTGGGGGCGCTGTTGTCCAGGTAGCCCTCGGCGGTCAGGTCGCTGTAGGCCGAGTAGCGATTGGTCGACAGCGTGCCGGTCACGATGGCACTGGCATCGTGCGTGTGGTCCGAGCGCGCCGCGGTCTGGTTGGACCCGCTGCCCGCAAATGCCACATTGAGCGTCAGGGCATTGGTTCCCGTGATGGCATACAACCCCGCGCCGGGCAGCACCGACGTGCCGCTGACCACATAGGACGTATCGTCGCCCGCGCAGCCCCAGGTTGTGCCGAACCATTTCGGCACCTGGTTGTTGGCGCAGGCCTGCGGCAGTTGGTAGGTGGGGTCAATGCTGAACTGGTTGGCCGACAGGTCCAGCCCGGATCCCGCCGTGTAGAGCGTGTCGTTATCCACCGCGCACACCCAGGCCGAGCCGGTCCACTTGGGCACCAGGCCGACGCTGCACGGCTGCGGCAACTGGTATTCGGGCAGCAGGCCGATCAGGCCCGCGCTCATCGTCAGCCCCGTGCCGGCTGTGATCATGGTCTGCGACCCGAGGGTGGTCGTGACGGTCTGCGGTGACCATGCGCTGCCCGACCACACCAGCGACTGCCCCGTGATCGGCGTGGTGCTGGATATCGGGTAGCCCTGCAGCGCGCCGGTGGTCGCGGCGTACAGCGCATACGGCGCGGCCGTCAGGGCCTGCCGTGGCGACAGCAGCGTGTACGTTGGCGACCCGCCGCTCGGCCGCACGCTGATCTCCAGCCAGCGCGCGTCGCCGTTGAAGACGGTGCTGCCAAAGTCCAGCACCACCGTGAACAGGCCATTGGTCAAGGTCACGCCCTGGCTCGTCACCAGGCCGCCGATCTGCGCGCCACCCGTGGCCTGATCAAACAGTCCGAACTGAAAGTCGTATAGGCCGTTGGCGGCGGCGCCGCTTAAGGTGAGGCGGCCCTGGTAGGTAAATCCTGTGCCGGTTGGCACGCCAGTAGCCCGGGTGCCCGGAGCGATGAGGGCAAACAGCAGAAAAGGAACGAGCAGAGCGACCACTTTGTTCTTCATATGGTAACTGCTCAGCCCCCGTTGGCTGAATATGTGGATAATAGCAGCCGTGAAACTGACGCGAAAGGAATCTGAGGCCATCTACGACGCGGGGAAAGAACGCGTAGTGGAGGTGCTATTGGAAATGTCGGTCGGGTTAGAGCAGGTGGAAGTGCTCAAGCGACGGATCGACGAGTTGGAGCGTCAGGGTAAGCAGAACAGCCAGAACAGTCACAAACCACCGTCCAGCGACGGATATCGCAAGCCAGCGCCGAAGAGCCAGCGGAAACGGACGGGGCGACGGAGTGGCGGGCAGGCAGGGCACGCCGGAACGACCTTGGCGATGAGTGATACACCGGATCATGTGACAGACTACTGGCCAGAGCAGTGCGGAGAGTGTCAAAGTAAACTGGGGCGCACGCATGCCAGTGGATGTGAGCGTCGCCAAGTGCATGATATACCGCCGGTGCATATCGAAGTAACGGAGCACCGGGCGATGCAAGTATGTTGTGGGAAATGCGGGGCGGTGACGCAGGCGGCGTTTCCTGAGCAGGTGCAGCCGGGGGTGCAATACGGCAATGGTGTGGCGGCGCTGGCGGTCTATGCGCAGGTGTATCAGATGCTGCCGTTGGAGCGGACGGCGGAGTTGATCCGCGACCAGGCTGGCCGGATGTTGAGTGAAGGGACGCTCGTGACGATGCTGGGACGTTGCGCAGAACGTGTGGCACCAATCGAGCAACAGATCAAGGATGCCATCATCATTGCGCCGGTCGCGCACTTCGACGAGACAGGGCTGCGGGTGTGCGGCAAGCTGAACTGGCTGCATGTGGCGAGCACGGGTAAATTGACCTACTACGCTATCGATGAAAAGCGCGGGACACTGGCGCATGAGCGCATCGGTATATTGCCTCAATTCAGCGGTGTGGCGGCTCACGATGCGTATGCCAGTTACTTGAAGCGAGACGGCCCCAAAAGCTTGTGCAACGCGCATCTGCTGCGCGACCTGACCGCTCTGGAAGAGAGTACGCGTCAGCACTGGCCGACGTGGCTCAAGACCTTTTTAGTAGACGTGAAAGATCGCGTGGCTCTGGAGCGTGACCAAGGTAAGTCGGCGCTCGCACCAGAAGTGCTGGCTGGGTTCGAGGCGGAATATGACCGACTGATCCGCCGCGCCCGCAAATCCAATCCCAGACCCGCGCGTGCGCCAGGCCAGCGCGGACGTGCCCGCGCCTCGCCCGCCTGTAACTTGGCGGAACGCTTGCGTGAGCACAAGGACAGCGTGTTGCGTTTCATGCACGATTTCCGCGTGCCCTTCGACAACAACCAGGCCGAGCGGGACTTGCGTATGATGAAAGTCAAGCAGAAAGTATCAGGCTGCTTCCGCAGTGCCGAGGGTGGGCGCATATTCGCCAGTGTGCGCGGCTATATCTCAACTGTGCGCAAACAAGGCCATCAAGCCTTGGCGGCTCTGCGTGATCTGCTTGACGGCAAGCCCGTTACGTTACAACTGGCCTGAGCAGTTACCTCGTATCTTGAGCAAGGCGGCGCAGGATCTTCAGGAGGTCTTCACCGTTTTTGACCGTAAACGTATTGTCCATCGGAATGCGTGCACCAGAGTTATGCGCCTGGAATCCCGGTGATCGAGCCACACCCTGTTCATACCGTCGCCTGGCTTCTTCACGCCCGTCGAAGTAATACGACAATGGATAGTACAGTTCGATCCGGGCCGGCCTGGCTTTCTGGGGACCATAGAGTGTGCATATGGCAAAGGTGCTATTGCCAACGGTTAGCCGGAGTGCGACACGATCTTCTGTTTTAGTATATAGCGGCTGACCGGCATCGTGCCAACCTTGAATTAGAGCACGGTAAACGGGCTGCACTGCTTTCGGGCAGGACTCCAATAACGAATCAATCCCGAGTTGAGTCGCGCCTCCAACTTCAATCCTCAAATCCCATCGTTTCTGCAGGTCAGGCAGCTTGGGCTTTGGTGGTGGTGTTACACCAATCAACATTTGGTCAAGTGAAACAAGTGCGTCCAGGAGTTGCTCAACCATTGCCGTGGTGAAACTCTCATCTACTGGAAGGTGAGCTGACCCCTCAGTGATAACAAAGCGCTTGGGACGCGGCACAATCTCCTCAAAGGCCTTTGCAGCCTCTGCAGTCACGCCTGACACCTTGACCAGTGAATTCCAGCCCAGTGTCACGATTGCACCCGCCGATGCACGTGCTATCAGAGCAGCAAGTGATTTGGAGGGATCAGTGATGCCATTTAGTCCGATGCCACTTTGCCCCACATCGACATTGCCCTTACGAGACAACCAACCCTCAACGATTGCGCCGAATATCTTCTGTGAGTACTTATCACATGAGCGCATCATACTTGCCATGTTCTGCCATGTGCCGTTGTCCATTGCGATTTTCGGCAATTCGACATCATATGCCGGGATAAGCTTTTCTTTCAACCTGTCTGCAGTCACCATGACCATCCGTATCGCATCATCAACCTCGTCCATATCCAGGGCATGAATGGGTCGTACGTATGAGATCACAACCCCATCACTCATGAGCGAGCAGCGACCAATTCCGGTCTCGTGGTTATTGAGCTTGAGCACGGTCTCATAAAGCTCAGCACGCAACCTCTGATCTTCAGGAATCTTAACAATGGGTGACCAGATCACGAGGAAGTGCAAGCCTGGTTGCCATTCAAACACGTTGACCATGCCATGGGCCACGCCCAGACTTAAGTGACGCCAGCCTTCTGGATCAGTGGCCTCGATTGGGTTGATGCCGAGACCTGCCACTGCCTGGTTAATCATCGCCTGGGCTTCTGCCACAGTAGGAACCGTGAATTCTCGCGGCATATAAATACCCTTGGAACTTCCATTCTTCTGGGCTTGAGGATTCATATCACCGGACATCGCATGCCTCCTTGATGGATTGAGATACAACTTCTTGATCACGACGATGCTCCATTTCATTCATATAAACACGCCAAGACATAATTGTATTGCACATCAGTGATAAATGGAGCCGGACAGACGGTCGCCCCCGCTCAAAATACTTTCTGCTGGGGATCACCTACGTATACACCTCCGCCAGCAACCGATGCACGATCACCTCGGCGGGTTCATGAAACTCATTCTCCATCCACTCGAGTAAATTAAGCAGCGGCATGTCATCCATGAACGCGGATGTGTCCATGCCGATTCCCGATTCCTCGGAATCACCGCCGCTGAACATCTTCTGTGTCTGCGCCTGCATCTTCTCGAACACCTGCGCCACAACCACTTTGCCACGCGGGTCTGCCTGCCACTCATGCACCGTGGACTCCCGATTGAGGATTGAGGGCAATTGCTGCGTGCTTTGCAGCGTCACAGTCTGTGTGCAGCGGATGTCGGCGGATGAACTGCCGATCAGGATGTCGAAGGCACCGTCTTCGGCGACCCACTGTTTGTAGGTCGGGTGGTAGTAGGCGAAGGCGCGGAAGTCCAGCGCGATAGTGACGGTTTTCGTCTCGCCCGGTTGCAATGCGACCTTGGCAAAACCCTTCAGTTCCTTGGGTGGTCGCGCCAGTTGCGCCACGCGGTCGCTGACATACACCTGCACCACTTCCTTGCCGGCCGCCTTGCCAGTGTTGGTGACATCTACTGACACGGTCACGCCATCTACATCCATGAACTCGTGAGCCGACACCGTCGGGTTGCTGTATGCAAAGCGGGTGTAGCTCAAGCCATAGCCGAACGGAAACAGCACCGGCACGCCTTTTGCGTCATAGTAACGATAACCGATATAGATGCCTTCGCCATAATGCACTGTGCCGAGTTCGCCCGGATAGTTGATGTGCGCTGGTGTATCGGTTAGCTTGAGTGCATAAGTCTCAGCCAGTTTGCCGGAAGGGTTGACTTTGCCATACAGCACGTCGGCGATGGCGCCGCCGCCGGCCTGCCCCATCATCCACGCTTCGAGCACCGCATTGACGTCATCGATCCATTCGCTCATCGCCAGCGGCGCGCCGTTGTTCAGGATTACAACAGTATGCGGTTGTGCCGCGGCCACGGCCTTGATCAGCGCGACCTGCTGGCGGGTCACATCGAGGTCGGGGCGGTCGTAGCCTTCCGATTCTTTGTACGTGGGTAAGGCCACATATAGCAACGCCACATCAGCGACCCTCGCGGCAGCAACCGCTTCATCAATGAGCGGCTGCTGGAAGCTATCGTCGGTGGGATAACCGGGTGCGTACATCAGTTCCGCTTCGCCTGCCAGTTTCTGCAACTCGACAAACGGCACGTCGACGCGGGCAGCATTGATATGCGAACTGCCGCCGCCCTGGAAATGCGCCGCCTGCGCGGCATGGCCGATCACCGCGATGTGTTGCGGGTTCTGCAACGGCAGGATGCCATCGTTCTTGAGCAACACCATGCCCTCGCTTGCTATCTGGCGCGCCAGGGCGTGATGAGCATCGACGTTGAACGGCGAGCCCTTGGCGCCGTTAGCGCCTTTAGGCGTATCGGCGGCCATGAACACGATGCGCAGGATGCGGCGCACAGAGTCGTCCAGCACCGATTCAGCCAGCGTCCCGTTGCGCACAGCAGCGATGACGGACGCAACGCGACCTGGTTTTGGCCCTGGCATTTCCAGATCAAGTCCGGCCTGCAGCGCCGCGGCGCGGTCGTGCACTGCGCCCCAGTCGGAGACCACCAGCCCTTCAAAGCCCCACTCGTTCCTGAGGATTTCGGTGAGTAGCCGGTGGTTTTGCGAGCAGTGCTCGCCATTGAGCTTGTTGTACGCGCACATGACCGTAAACGGCCGCGCCTTCTTCACCGCTTTCTCAAACGCGGGCAGGTAGATTTCACGCAGCGCGCGCTCGCCCACTTCGGCGTTAATGGTGAAGCGCTGAAACTCCTGGTTGTTCGCCGCGAAGTGTTTGAGCGACGTGCCAACGCCCTTGCTCTGCACGCCACTGATGAGCGCCACCGCCATTTCACCTGCCAGATACGGGTCTTCGGAGAAGTACTCGAAGTTGCGTCCGTTCAACGGCGTGCGCTTCATGTTCGCGCCCGGACCGAGCAGCACGTCCACGTCCAACGCGATGCACTCCTCGGCCAGCGCCTGGCCCATCTGTTCGACCAACCCCACATCCCACGTCGCTGCCAACCCCGACGCCGTCGGGAAGCACGTTGCGGGCAGGCTTTGCTGCGAAATCGCGTTGACATTGGGCACACGCCGCACGCCATGCGGGCCATCGGATACGATCATCGCCGGGATGCCTAACCGTTCTACCGGCGTGGTCGTCCAAGTGCTTTCACCTGTGCACAGCGCGGCTTTCTCTTCGAGCGTCATTTGCGAAATCAGTATGGTGAGGGACAGGTCATCTTTCATGTTTTGTTACCTGTCTCTATTATGAGTGAGAATGCAGGAAATGCTGGCTAGCGCCAGAGTCGCAACCTATGCCCGGTAGATCACCGGACACGCACTTGGGTCGTCAATGAACGCGGTCAAGCCCTCGCGCTTGTCACCCACTGGCTTGCTTTTGTCGGTGCGCAGGTGGATAGCAAAACCCCGACGTGGAGCGCCTGCCATGTTCGGGCCGCTGCCGTGGATCGTGAGATTGTGATGCAGGCTGAAACCGCCCGGCGGCAAGACGGCCGGCGTCTCTTCCCAGGTCTTACCTGCCGGCGACTGAAAGCTGGAGCGGATATCGG
>Ga0118677_10010079_pt1 | contig 14566 bp, 15 predicted proteins | sample AliMusrvi5mmetaG_FD_86154 | JGI IMG/M metagenome (GOLD analysis project Ga0118677, IMG submission 86154) | reverse complement strand
ATCCAAATGGTTGTTTATTTTCTGATTGCATCTGAGGTTACAGGATTTCTGTCATTCGACAGGCTAAAAAGGCGATGGAGAGAAGAGGTGATCCGGAGAAGGTGTGAAGTGAAAATTTAAAAATTCGGACGAGTCACATTCCATTTTTAACTTTTTGTAGTGTACTCTTCATTTCCCCATTATTTCTACCTTTGGAGCCTTTAGAAACCACTTTAAAAGAACTAAAATGAGAATTCGTTTTTTTTATGTTTTAGCCTTAGTGCTATCTGTCAGTTGCAGTAAAAATAAACCTTCTCAGTACCGGAAGATTGCGGGGTTTACGCAGGGAACTACCTACCACATCACCTATGAAGATAAGGAAAACAAAGATCTGACCCGGCCGGTTGACTCCTTATTGAAAGTTTTTGACCTCACTTTTTCGGAGTACATCCCGAATTCGATGGTTTCAAGAATTAACGATAATGATACAACTGTCGTTCTAAATGATATGTTTATTGAGCTTTATAATAAATCTGTAGAAATCAGTAATGAAACTCACGGCGCTTTAGATCTTACTGTAGGACCATTGGTTCATGCCTGGGGTTTTGGCAAGGAGAAACGATTGAAAATGAACCAGGCCAGAGTTGATAGTCTGCTGCAATTTGTCGGGATGCATAAGATAAGAATTCAGGGGAGAAAGATGATTAAGGATCTTCCGGGGATCAGAATCGATGTCAATTCAATCGCCCAGGGGTATTCAGTGGATGTGATGTATCAGTTTTTCGAGAAACTTGGCCTCGAAAATTTCATGGTCGAGATTGGTGGTGAAGTGAGGACGAAAGGGAAAAACCCAAATGGAGGCATTTGGAGGGTCGGCGTCGATAAACCGGATGATGGACAAGGGGAACCGGGACAAAATCTGCAGACTGTCATCCTGATCGATAATAAAGGGATCACAACATCGGGTAATTACCGGAAGTATTTTGAGGAAAATGGTCATAAATTCTCACATATTATGGATCCTCATACAGGCTATCCTTATAATAACAGCCTGCTCAGTGTTACAATTATAGCTAAAGATGCACTGACTGCTGATGGATATGATACCCCTTTGATGGTGCTTGGTCTGGAGGGAGCCAGGGCCGTGTTAAAGCGTCATCCTGAGCTTGAGGCCTACATGATCTATGCCGACGAAAAGGGTCAGTTCCAGGTCGAATATACCAAAGGAATCGAGTTTGACAAGGAAAATTAAATCCAAAAATTACTACTTTTATAACCTGATCTATAACTCATTTGCCCGTGATTAGGAAAAAAGATATTCAGGTTATTCAAAAAGGTGACCCCAAAGTAGTGAATGCATGGGTGATGTATGACTGGGCAAACTCGGTGTACCAGCTAACCATTGCCTCTACGATATTCCCGATTTATTACAACACCGTTACCCGTCATGGAACCGATTTTATGGTTTCATTCTTTGGTTATAGGGTGATCAACACGGCCCTTTACTCCTGGGCCATTGCTGCAGCTTATCTGATTGTTGCGGTCGGATCTCCGCTCTTCTCTTCCATGGCAGACTACACAGGACGTCGGAAAGGATTTATGCGTTTCTTCACCATTATCGGGGCGCTTGGCTGCGGAATGCTCTTCTTTTTTGATGCGAATCATATTGAGCTTGGGGTGATCTCATTTGCCCTGGGGACATTGGGCTATGGCGGGAGCATCGTTTTTTACAACTCATTCCTTCCTGTGATCGCTGAGCCTGAAGACCAGGACCGGATCAGCGCCCGCGGTTATTCGATGGGTTACCTGGGAGGTGTGATTCTCCTTTTATTCAATTTGCTGATGATTACCAAACCTGAACTGTTTGGATTTTCCAAACAATCCGACATGCCGGCTAGAATTTCTTTTCTCTCTGTGTTTGTCTGGTGGATTGGTTTTTCCTCGATAACCTTCAGATATTTACCTAAATATGTTTTCAGCAAGCGAATCCAGGGTGGTCGTATTTTCGTGAATGGATACCGGGAATTGCAAACTGTTTTTAATGAAGTCCGGAAATCCTTTCAGCTAAGCATCTATCTTACCGGGTTCTTCTTTTTAATGATGGGGATACTGACTACGATGTTCATGGCTGCGACCTACGGGGAGAAAGCGCTTGGTTTAAATGAAAGCGTGCTGATCCCCACAGTTTTGGGCATTCAGCTGGTTGCTATGTTTGGGGCATGGTTTTTTGCACGGTTGTCGGGTAAAATCGGTAACCTGAAGGCCCTTATTATCTCGGTAATTGTGTGGATAGTTATTTGTGTATATGCTTTTACTATCAAGGGAGCCGTTGGTTTTATTGTGGCGGCCCTGTTTATTGGTCTTGTGATGGGAGGCTCACAATCGCTGGCCCGCTCAACCTATTCCAAGATGTTGCCTGATACAACGACCGATCATACGTCTTACTTTTCCTTTTATGATGTTATGGAGAAACTGGCTACAGTGGCCGGAACCTTCAGCTTTGGGATAATCGAAGTGTTAACCGGCAGCATGCGTTATTCCATCCTGACTATAGCTTTGTTTTTTGTAATTGGCCTTATCTTTCTCCTGCTGCTGTTAAGAAGAGAAAGATCCGCCTCTACCTGTTAAATTCACTGGAAATGATTGAAATCGGGATCTTTGCTAAAAATAAATTATCATTAAATTTTTGGGTAGGGTACCCTAATTCCGGAAGATCTTTGTAATTTTATCGATTATATACCCTGGCATAAGCATGAAGAGTTATCTGAATTTCACTTTAAAGGGGGGGCAGTTATTCCCGGTCTGGATTGCATCCTTTATCTTCTTTTTGATTCCGTTTTATTTACTGGTTAAAGAGTTTTTTGAACTTACTGCCACAGAGGTTCCCGCTGGTGGACCTTCCTTACGGTTTTTTCTCTATTTTGTTATCCTATTGGCCGTTAGCTTTACCTTTATTTACTATAGGGCAAGACTGGTAATTAAAAGTCTTGAATTTAATGGGTCAAAGGTTGAATGCCAGTTTCATTCGGGAAAATACATTGGAATAATCGTCTCAGGTCTGGTCCTCTCGATCGTTACACTAGGGATCTATATTCCCTGGTTTACCCAAAATTTGCAACGGTTTTTTATTCATGGGGCGACCTATAATTCCCATAAATTCGCTTTCAGAGGAAAAGGAGGCAGGTTGTTTGTAATTATGACACTGGCTATCTTTATCCCCTTTATTGTTGTTGGATTCATTGTGTTTACTGTCCTGAATTCAAATATTGAGATCTGGATTTATAAAGTGTTGGTCATTGCCAGTCTTGTTTCAATGATCTATCTGACATTTAAATGGATGGTAGATATCCGCTATAAAAATTATCTGATCAGATTGGATACTGGATTTTTCCGGGCAATGGGGAAAATTGGAACTGAACTCTTGTTGGCTGTTATTTTAGTATTCATATTTCAAAGGCTAACTTTATTCTCAATTGAAATCTGGCGGAATTCCGGTATGTTACCTACGACAGGAAAAATTATTATCGAGCTCGTTTTAGCAATCATCACTGCCGGTTTTTATTTCCCGATGGCTTTTATTCGCCTCTACCGTTACTTTGCAGAACATACCAAAAGTAATATCGTTGATGGAAAGCAGATTACAATGGGATATGATGGTGATCAGGTTACCGATTTTCTGTATATCTGGAAACAAATCCTGTTGACGGTGATCACATTGGGTATTTACTATCCATGGGCATTCTGCAGGATCGTAACCCGGGTATTGAATCAGACCTTCCTGAAAACAGACCTTATATCTTCAAAGGCTTAATATATTTGGATCTCGTAGTACGTTGAATGAATAAGGTATTGTATTTCAGATATTTGCCCCAGTATAAAATTGTTCCTTCTACACGGGCAATTACCTGGTCCTGGTCATTTGATATTTCAACCACATAATCCCCCGTTAGTTCATTTCTGCTTATTTCTGTGGCAATAGCAGATACCACTCCGTTCCTGCATTTTCGCATATATACAATTGAAGCGGTCCGTGTGACAGCTATTTTCCCGTAACTGTTGGCCGCTTGTGAAAAGGTATAATCAGCAAGGGTGAACAAAGCTCCGCCCATCAGGATTCCTATGCCATTAAGATGATTTCCGGTCACTTGCATGGAGCATCGGGCAAATCCAGGTGTAACGTCTTCGATTTCAATGCCACACCCTCGGGCAAAGTTGTCTTTTCTGAATAATGAAACGATTTTTTCATATGTAAATCAGGCTTTTAAGTCGAAGGGACAAAGATTGTGAAAATTGATCAGTACCTGTTTCAACCTATTATTTACTTTTCAAAAAAGGGATTAGGTTTGTAATCAGCTCTCTTTTAAGCGGCAAATCAGGCTGTGAATATGTAGCAATATTCAGATTCCGGTCTGAGGGAGCCGGTTTCAGAATGTGGTTCATCCCTTCAATGATAGCCAGTTTAGCTTTGGGAAGCGCTTTGGCAAGGCGATTTGCATCGTTTAAACTTACCTGGATATCAGTAGACCCCTGAATAATCAAAACCGGAATTTTCAATTTGGCAATCTCCGTTTGCGGATCGTATTTTATCCATGAAATCATATAGGGCTGAACAGAGCTTCGAAACAAGGACGCCAATTCCGGAGGAGTGTTTTCGACGGTTTTTCCCTTTACAAAATTGTCAAGAATAGCGTTAACCTCAATAGTGACCGAAGGTGGCTGATTTTTTAGCTGCTCCCGGATTATTTTGTCTGCCGGTTGACCTGCACCTGCAATTGATACATATTTATTCACGTTTTTGCTCTGGGAAGCAATCATTCCGATTAATGAACCTTCGCTATGGCCAATCACAATGATCTTATTGAATTTCAACTCATTTTTCAAATACAGAACCCATCCTTTCGCATCATCTACATAATTGTCGAAGCGGAGATCGGCCTCTTTGGGTCCGGCACTCCGGCTACCTGCTACACCCCGCTTATCATACCGGAGCGATGCGATCCCATTTTTACTCAACTCCTGCGCCAACATTTTTAAAGAATTATTGTTCAACCCGCTATTATTCCCGTCGCGGTCTGTAGGGCCTGAGCCGGCAATCAATAACGCCACCATATTCAAATTATTCGGGGAAGGAACGATCAATGTCCCTTCGAGGTCACCTGTCCCCGTTTTAAGCAAAATGGTCTTTTCGGTCTGGGAGAAAAGGTTTGTACTCAAGACTATTAAAACCAGCGTAAGGCAATAAGTAATTTTCATATTATTCGCTTTTAGTGAGGAATTGAAATTTAAGAAGCAAAAGGGATACTCCTGATTAAACCGTACAGAATAATAATGGTGGATTAATGATTCTCAATCTTCTGATAAATGATGTAGGAGTAGATAATTGGAACTAAAATCAAGATGCCGAGGATAGGTAGCAGAACGAAAAATGGATCTTTGAAAATAATCAGGGCAAAAACACCTGCAATTCCACCCCAGAACCATAATCTTCCGGCCATCCGATGGGTTCTGGTCCATACTTCAGCATTGTTCAGGGTCCAGGGAACTTTAATCCCGATAAAATAGTTTTGTCGTACATTTCCCATATAGTTTCCCAGAAGGGTCAAAAGGAGGAAGACAAAGATCGGAACAAATAATCCCAGTTTCTCAGATCCGTGTAACACATTGTAAATTATAACAGTATCGATTAATCCGAAGAATAATCCCAAGACGATCCTAAGTTTATAATAGGTCAGGCTGAATATTTCATAATTGCTTTTCCTGGGATCGATCATAGGCAGGATAAGCATAAGAAAGTAAATGCCTAACGGTAAAAATACATAAATCAATTTTGATCCGTAATCATTTGGATCACCGTTTAATTCAAAATGGATCGGTACCTTTTCAGGAACCGAACTCCAGTTAAAGAGTAGGTAGAGTACTGGAAGAGCTGCTAAAAGAAATAAAAAGAGCTCTCTGATCATGGTTTGTTTCTTCATTGTTCCTGGTATTAAGTCATTTAAATTGCATCATCCATTTGAGAATTTCATCGAATACAGTGGTGTTGATCGAGTATTTCTGAAACTGACCCTTTCTGACACAAACAACCAATCCCGCTTGTTTAAGCAGATCAAGATGGTGTGAAATACTCGGCCTGGTTATCTTAAAATGATTGGCTATTTCACCTGCCGTGAGATCTCCGCTGTTCAGCAATTCCAGAATCTCGCGTCGCGTAGGGTCATTTAATGCCTTAAAAAATGTGTTCACTTTTATATGATTGTATAATTAGACAAATATCTAAATAATTTCAGAATTAAAAAAATAATTCAATTAATTTTTTGTCATTTCCAATTTATTTTGATAGTTATTGATTTATTGGAGATTAGGGAATTCGAATCGATCCAGAGCTATCCCAATTTTTTCGAAAAGGTCATTGCGCCAGATTTTTTGTGTATATTTGGACTTGAGTGTTGACTAAAATATAGAGTTAAGATAAACCTTACCCATGGAATTCACAAGAGATCCAAGACTTGCAGTACTTTTTGATGCGGATAATGTTCCCTATTCGAATGTTCGGGGAATGCTTGCCGAAATTGCGAAGTATGGAACCCCTACCTTTAAACGCATTTATGGCGATTGGACCAAACCAACGGTAGCCGGATGGAAAACGGTGCTTTTGGAAAATGGGATCACCCCAATCCAGCAATACAGTTATACGACCGGGAAAAATGCTACCGATTCGGCGATGATTATCGATGCAATGGATATTCTTTATACCGGCAGGGTTGATGGATTCTGCATTGTATCGAGCGACAGTGATTTTACCCGGCTTGCCACCCGTTTGCGGGAAGCCGGAATGAAGGTATATGGCATTGGAGAAAAGAAAACCCCGATACCATTTATTGCGGCATGCGATAAATTTATCTATCTTGAAATTCTCAAACCAGCAGAACCTGTTGTAAAACAAATTATAACCCCAAAGGTTAAATCCAAATCGCGCTCGAAGGTTAAAGAGGTTGCTCAAACGCCACCGGTTAATGTAATAGAAACCGTGAATAAAGGGTTGGCAAAGGTAATTTCTGACAGCATTAATGACCTTGCCGACGAAAATGGCTGGGCCTTTTTAGGCGATTTGGGTAACCTGATCTTGAAAAAACAGCCCGATTTTGATCCCCGGAATTACGGATTTAAAAAGTTGGTTCCTCTCATCAAAAGTTTCGACCAATTTGAAATCGATGAACGGGAAACCGGGAAAAAGAATACTACATTGGTTTTTGTAAGAACAAAATAAAATTCAAGAGAAACTATTTTTATATTTGTTGGCTAATTGTTCCACCTCATTTTCGTAATGAAAAAAGTAAAATTAAACATTCTTGGTTTGTCCTACAGCCAAACACAAACAGGAGCCTATGCACTAGTCCTTTCCGAGGCTGATGGCAACCGACGAATTCCTATCATTATCGGAGCAGTTGAAGCACAAGCTATTGCAATTCAGTTAGAAGGGCTTAAACCTCCACGTCCGTTAACGCATGATCTGTTTCTGAATGTAGCTTTGGCGTTTGATATTGAGATTACCGAAGTTTTTATTCATAAACTGGAAGAAGGAATATTTTACGCCGAGATTATTTGTGAGCAGCACTCTAACCGAATCAGAGTTGATTCACGAACATCAGATGCCATTGCGCTGGCACTTCGGTTTGAGTGTCCTATTTTCACTACTGAAGAGATCATTGAGAAAGCAGGAATTATTATGGAGTTTGATGAAAACGGTGAGGTGAATGACGAGTCTGAAGATTCCGATATGATCAAAAAAAAGTCGGCAAGTCACATCGATTATTCGGATCTTTCGCCTGACGAACTGAATGAGATGCTCGAAGCTGCAATTACAGACGAGGATTACGAAAAGGCTTCTGAAATCAGGGACGAAATCAAAAAGAGAAAACCCTGATATGAGACAATACCTGGATCTTTTACAGCATGTTCTTGATCATGGCCGACCACGGGAAGACAGGACCGGCACGGGAACGCAAAGTGTGTTTGGTTACCAGATGCGGTTTAATCTTAAAGAGGGTTTTCCTGTCGTGACTACCAAAAAACTTCACCTGAAATCTATCATACACGAATTACTCTGGTTTCTTGACGGTGATACCAATGTGAAATATCTTCAGGATAACGGGGTCCGGATCTGGAACGAATGGGCAGATGAAAACGGTGATTTAGGCCATATCTATGGTTTCCAGTGGAGGTCATGGCCAACACCTGAAGGAAAGTCCATCGATCAGATCTCCCAATTGATTCATGACATTAAAACTAATCCAATTTCCCGAAGATTAATAGTCAGTGCCTGGAATGTTGGAGATCTGGATAAGATGAATCTTCCCCCTTGCCATTTATTGTTCCAGTTTTACGTGAATGAAGGGAGGCTGTCATGCCAGCTCTACCAGCGAAGTGCCGATATTTTTCTGGGAGTTCCGTTTAACATTGCTTCGTATGCCTTACTGACCATGATGGTGGCTCAGGTTACAGGATTGGAACCCGGTGATTTTGTCCACACTTTCGGCGATGCCCATATTTATAATAACCACCTTGACCAGGTCAATCTTCAACTTTCCCGGGCCCCATTGCCTCTGCCACAATTAAAGATCAACCCGGAAATAAAATCAATTTTTGATTTCACATTTGACGATTTTGAATTGATTAATTATCAGTCATATCCGCATATCAAAGGGGAAGTTTCTGTGTAACGGGGGGAAAAAGGTGTTTAGGCTATAGGCTATTGGACTGTTAGACTGCAGGATGTTTACAATTTGGAGGAAAGGATTATTGAACATGAAACAGATAAGTACGAAAATGACAGAATACCTAATTACCTGGCAACCTATAGCCAAGCAGTCTCCAGCCTAAAAGTCTACAGCCTGAAAGCCTAATAGTCTAATTTTATCAGATACGAAATGATCTACTCAAATATAGCGATAATCGTTGCAATTGCGCAGAATTTTGCCATCGGGAAGAACAACGATCTGTTGTTTCATCTTCCGAACGATCTCAAACGATTCAAGAGGATTACCTCAGGACACGCCGTCATAATGGGTAAAAGAACCCTGTTTTCCCTGCCAAATGGTCCTCTTCCCAACCGCAGAAACATTGTAATCTCCGATATCCCGGGTGAAATTTTTGAAGGTTGTGAAACCGTTTACTCGATTGCGGAAGCGGTTGAGGTCGTAAAGAACGAGCAAATCGCCTTTGTAATTGGGGGAGGGATGATTTACCGCCAGTTCTATCCCATTGCAGGAATGCTATATCTTACGATGGCTCACAGGGATTTTGAGGCCGATACCTTTTTCCCGGAAATCAATTTCAAAGAGTGGAAGGAGCTCTCACGCGAAGATTTATTTGACGAAAAGAACAACTTCAATTATTCAAATATTGATATGGAGAGGATTTAGATCAAAAGAGCTTAGTTGCTAACAGATTTCAGTGGATCAGGGTTGAATTGATGTTTCGCTTGCAACCAGTTCTTCTTCAGTTATTTCAATGGGTTTTTGTTCATGTTTATACCTGAATACAAGCGGAAAGATAATCCCCAGCATTAAAGCGTATCCTGCAAATACAAACCAAATGCTGCGCCACTCTTTGACACCATCATAAGTGAAGAAGTCAATAACCTTCCCGCTCGAAACCCCGCCGATGTATGCCCCGATACCGTTAGTCATAATCATAAACAATCCCTGAGCGCTTGCCCTGATGCCCGGATCAGTCTCTGTCTCAACAAAAAGAGAACCTGAGATCAGGAAGAAATCAAAGGCAATTCCGTAAATTATCATTGAGAAGATCAACAGAAACAGACCGTCCCCGGGGTTACCCAGTCCGAATAAGCCAAACCGTGCTACCCAGGCAAAAATACTGATCATCATCACTTTCTTGATGCCAAAACGGTTCAGAAAAAATGGGATCGCGAGTATAAAAAGAACCTCAGAAATCTGGGATACCGACATGAGTAATCCCGGATGGATAACTGCAAAAGAATGAGAGTAGCCCAATGAGAAATCATGAAGGAACGATTGTCCGAATGTATTGGTAATCTGCAGGGCAGCACCCAGTAGCATGGCAAAAATAAAGAAAGTAGCCATTTTTGCCTTTCTGAATAAAACAAAAGCATCAAAGCCCATGGCAGAAACCAACGACCTTCTTTTGGCCTGTTTCACCGGTGGACAGGCAGGCATGGTAAAGGCATAAACACCTAAAATCAGGGAGGCCGCTGATCCAATCCAGAGTTGTAAAGGACTCAGGCTCCATCCAACTAAATCGACAACCCACATAGCCGATATAAATCCGATGGTACCCCAAACCCGGATTGGAGGGAAGTCTTTGACTACCTGAAAACCTTTTTTTTCCAGAATATGATAGGAAACGCTGTTATTCAATGCTATGGTAGGCATGTAGGCCATCGCGTTGAGGAGTAAAATCCAGTACATCCTATCCGAATCGGTAACCCTGGAAGCCCAAAACAGAAGTATTGCTCCCAAAAGGTGACACATGCCCAGAAGACGCTCTGCATTAATCCAGCGGTCAGCTACAATCCCTAATAACCCGGGCATGAAGAGAGAGGCAATCCCCATGGTTGCAAAAATACTGCCAACCTGGCCTCCGGTAAAATAGAGTGTATTACCCAGGTAACTTCCCAGGGAGATAAGCCATGATCCCCAGATAAAAAATTGAAGAAAATTCATCAATGTCAATCGAACCCTGATCCCCATATCCGATATTAGCGTTCCTGATTAAAAAATTTGGATGTGTTTGTTGGTTATATTAAATCCTCTTTAATCATCAAGAACCATCATTTTCCCCAGGTTCTCAAACCGTGAATTGTAGTCATCAATTGAGCATTGCATCACTTCGTAGGCTTCACCGCGACCGTATACATGAGTGATAACTGAATTTTTTTCTTCACCGGGTAAGTCTTTGTAAGTCAGGAAATAATGCCTTAGCCGCGTAATTATCGTTTCGGGGACATCGTCAAGATCATTAAAATGTCCGTAGACGAAATCGTTATTCAACACCGCAATAATTTTATCATCTGCCTCGTTCCCGTCAATCATCCGAAATCCGCCAATGGGACGTGCAGTGACCAGGATATCTCCATGGGCAATATTTTTTTCAGTGAGGACAACGATATCCAGCGGGTCGCCATCTCCTTTCACCCCTTTAAGACCTGTTTTGTCCATGCAGTATTTCCCAACTTTTTTTCCGCAATAAGTCTGGGGGATAAATCCGTAAAGTGCAGGTACCACATTTGAGTATTGCTGAGGGCGGTCAATCTTCAGATAACCAGTGTCTTTATCAACTTCGTATTTGACGGTATCGGTAGGAACAACCTCTATAAATGCGGTTACCTTTTCCGGTACATGGTCTCCGATGTGAACCCCATGCCAGGGATGCGATTTATACCGCAAACCCATCAGTCGACCGATAGGATCTGAAAATTTGTCTGCCATAACGATTGAATTTATTGAATTTCAATTTGAAGTTTGTACAAGTCGGCAGGTTAACCGACAACCAAAGGAAATCAAAATTTGTCAGATTTCACTGAAGTTTATTAAAAAATTGTGGTCCCTGGGTGTTTGGCGCTGATAAAATATTTTTTCACAAAATGCATTGGGCAATTGGCAACTGGCTGCCGGCTGAACTCAAAAGGAATAAAGTCGTCCTTTCAAGAACAAGATTGAGCATACATGAGAATTAGATAATGGATATTCTGGATTGCGGCCAGTAGCCTTCCGCCAGCAGCAAATCAGTAATCCATTAAACTATGGTAAGTTCGTTTATTCATACAGACCGTTTACGGACTAGAATCAGGCCCCCCAACCCTCCCTGTCGAGGCTGCGGTATTGGATAGCCTCTCCGAGGTGATCGGCATGAATCGATTCGGCACCTTCAAGATCGGCAATAGTCCTGGAGACCTTTAAAATCCGGTCATAGGCACGGGCTGACAACCCTAATTTTTCCATGGCATTTTTCAGGAGCTGGTGGCCAGCCTGATCGGGAACGCAATATTGATGTAGTAATTTGGTATTCATCTGAGCATTACAATAGATTTCGGTTTCGCTAAACCGTTCGCGCTGGATTTCCCTGGCCGCTATCACCCTTTGCCGGATTACCATGCTCTTTTCACCTGGCTTCATCTCTGTCAGTTCGTTAAAGGGTACCGGAACCACTTCGAGATGAATATCGATCCGGTCGAGCAGTGGCCCCGATATCCGGCTCAGGTATTTCTGAACCATTCCAGGTCCGCAAACACATTGTTTTGTTGGGTGATTGTAGAAGCCGCATGGACATGGGTTCATCGAGGCAACCAGCATGAAACTTGCGGGATATTCAACCGAAAACTTTGCCCTTGAGATCGTGATCATCCGGTCTTCTAATGGCTGACGCAAAACTTCGAGCACGGTTCGTTTAAACTCAGGCAGCTCGTCTAAAAACAATACCCCGTTATGAGCAAGGGAGATTTCCCCCGGCTGTGGGTAGGTACCGCCGCCAACGAGCGCGACGTCCGAAATGGTGTGATGCGGGCTTCTGAAGGGGCGAAGAGTCATCAGGGAGGTCTGTTGCTCTATCTTCCCTGCCACGGAATGGATTTTTGTCGTTTCGAGCGCCTCTTTTAACGTAAACGGCGGAAGAATTGTAGGTATCCGCTTGGCAAGCATCGTTTTACCGGCGCCAGGAGGGCCTATCATAATCAGGTTGTGTCCACCGCTGGCTGCAATTTCGAGGGCGCGTTTTACGTTTTCCTGTCCTTTAACGTCTGCAAAATCGAGGTCGTAATTGCAGATCTTAGCTTTGAACTCTTCGCGTGTGTCGATGATGGTTTGAACCAGGCCTATCCGACCTCCCAGAAAATCAATCACCTCCTTGATGTTTTCAACTCCGAAAATCTTCAGCTTATCTACTACTGCCGCTTCCCGGGCGTTCTGAAGCGGTAAAATAAATCCTTCAAATCCCTCCTCGCGTGCCCGGATTGCGATGGGAAGAATCCCTTTTACAGTTTGCAATCCGCCATCGAGTGAAAGCTCACCCATCATCATATATTTGTGCAACTCGGGGGCGGAAATTTGCTCGGAAGCTGCCAGTATGCCAATAGCAATGGGAAGATCATACGCCGATCCCTCCTTCCGGATATCGGCTGGTGCCATATTGATCACCACCTTTTTCCCGGGAAGTTTGTACCCGTTGAAGCGCAATGCCGAGTCGATCCGCTGCTGGCTCTCTTTAACCGCGTTATCGGGCAATCCGACAAGATTAAAGCGAATGCCACGCGAGACATCGGTCTCGACAGTAATCGTTGTTGCGTCGATTCCGTGAACCGCACTGCCGTAGGTTTTAACAAGCATAATTCCAGTGGTTAATAATCGCTTTTTAAAGTTACACTAATTAAATGAATTTTTGTACATTTGAAGGACCTTAATTCTAAAGTAAATACCAATGAAAACCGCTCAAATTTTGCTTTGCATCGTGTTTTTCGTAACCTTATGGCAATGCAAAAAAGAGGCTCCGCCAACAGTTTCAATAACAGCTCTGCCAGCAACAGTTGATTATGGAACCACTGCCACCGTCACCTGGTTCTCAACCAATGCCAGTTCATGCACACTTGATGGAAAAGTGGTGGCTACTTCGGGATCGGTAACAACTCCTTTACTGACTACTAAAACTACTTTTAACATTACTGCTAGTGGTAGAGGTGGTTCAGCCAATTCTTCGGTTGCCATTAATGTAAACCCACAAATGTTTACTGTCGAGATCATTTCAGATACCAACGGCGTTATTAACCCATCTGACAAAATTGTCAGTGTGGTTAGTGGTAAAAGCTTACCTTTAGCAATATCTTCAAACTTTGGATATAAAGTGGATTCATTAATTGTAAATGGTTTTCCTGTTGTTTTAACAGGGAATACGTCTACGGTTAATTATACACTTCCGAATATTGAAAAGAATTCAAAAGTTGAAGTTATACGTGGAAAGAATCTTAGTTGGTTCATAACACAGAACAATTGGAAAGCTGATTCTGTTGCAAATCTTGAACCAAATGGTAGTTGGAGTAGATATTTACTCTGGGGTGTTCCAGGAGCAGCTCAATTTGTCTACACATTTACATATGATGGTAATTACACCATTTACAATTCAGGTAATTTTGAAGGAAACGGTTTACCGATTTCAGTTTCTCCAACAGTAACAACAGATTATTATGTCAGGGCAGAAGGAACCTGTAATACTACACTTTGTTCAAGTATTACTATTACTGTAAATGACAGCTCAATGATGGCAACTACAGCTACGGCAAGTCTTAGTACAATTTGTCAGGGATTTACAACAACCCTTGGTATTACCGGTGGTTTATTAGGAACTACTGCAAACTGGTATTGGTATGCCGGCTCATGTGGCACAGGATCGCGTATTGGCACCGGAACCCAGATATCAAAATCACCCACAATTAAAAAGCGTTCTTGGTTGTGAATGCCCTGGGACAATACCTTGACCGCCTCTTCGATACCTTTCAGATCTGAAGCAGGCAATAATTGCTCAAGACTGTGTGCAATTTCTTCAGAGGCGCTTACTC
>Ga0118677_10010076_pt1 | contig 14570 bp, 8 predicted proteins | sample AliMusrvi5mmetaG_FD_86154 | JGI IMG/M metagenome (GOLD analysis project Ga0118677, IMG submission 86154) | reverse complement strand
TGGTCCACGCTGCCCGCGTTGCGCACGAGCACCTCGAGCGCCGCCCACGTCTTGCACTGCCGCGCCAGCGGGTAAACCGGCATGATGGACTCCTGCGCCGCGCTGACGGCGAGCGAGGGGCTGGAGGCGGCCCGCACGAACTGGAACGCATCGGTCAGCTGCTGGGCCAGCCCGCGGTTGAGCACGCCCTGCATATGCACCGCGACGCACAGCCGGATGGCAGGGCCGAGCGGCGGGAACGCGGCCACCAGCGTCTGCGCGCCCTGCGCCGCGCCCAGGAACGCATCGGCCGTGCCGGCGGGCACCGGCAGATCGTTCGCCCCCGCACCATAAATGAAGTAATCGGCCACGGAATTTCCGGACAGGCTCTCGAACCAGTTCGCGTCGGTCGGCACGGTCATGAGGCCGAGCGCCTGGAGCTTACCCGCCGGCGTCATGTCCTTCTGCAGCGTGGTCACATAGCCCTCGCGCAGTCGCAGGCACTCCGTGTCGTCGGCGAGCTGCTGCTCGATGCTGTAATCGATCAGCAGCACCGCTTCGCCATGCAGCCCGGCCTTCCAGGCCGTGCTCGCAGCCTCGGCGAAGTCGGCGTCAGGCAGGTTGACGTATTCCGCTTCCGGCCGGTCGCCCAGCGGATCGGGCAGCTGCAGGATGGCATAGAGCCCGGTGACCAACGCCACGATGATCAGGATGCGAAGTAGTTTCATTTCATCTCTCCTACTGCGACCGTGTTACGCGCGGTCGGCACGGTCAACATACGCCGCACCGCGGTTCCTGCCAATCCATTTCTTGCCTGCGTTCCTATGAACCGGGTCAGTAATGGCCCTTTGCCGTCAGCGCGGGAAAATCGTCCGTACGGAAGGGCGCGGCCGGCAAGCCGGCGCCATTCTCCAGGTTGCAGGTGGGATTGTCCGCCCAGGCATAACGCACAGCAACGGGCTGAGGCACCTGCTCCGACCAGACCACCACGGTGTCTCCATCGATCCTGGCCTCGGCCCAGCCCCAGTGCTGGTCAGCCCCGCAAATGGCAAAACCTTCCACGACGCTCGCGGGGCTGTTGCGCACCAGCGGCGCCGTTTTCCCCAGCTTGCTGGCGACATCATAAGTCGCCGGCAGGGCGCGAGCCACCAGCCCGCCTTCAGTATGATTGAACTTCACGCGGATTGTGCGGCCCTCGATGACGCTCGCTGCAAACTCCGGGCCGGACCACACAATCTGTTGTCCGTATTGTTGGGCGAAAACGAGGCGTGCCAGGCGCTCGCCCAGCTCAAAGGCCGCGCCGGATCCGCGGTTCCGGCGCTGCGCAAGTCACTTCATTCCGACGATCTCTGGCTGCGCATCAAGTCGGCCGATGCCCTTGCCGAGATAGGCAAGCCCGCAATCGTATCCGTCCCGGAGATGATCGAGTTGCTGGCCCAGGTTGATCCGAAACAAGACCCGCGCGGCATGCAGCAGCGCTATTTCACGTTTGCCCTGTTCGATTCCCGCGAAGGGCTACTTGGCCGCTCGCTGGAAGGCGTGGACCGGCAGCAACTTTACCAGGCCGTGCGGGCCGGATTTTGCAACAAATAAGGTCGCGCCCGGAGCGACTTCGAGTCTGTTTACCGCAACCTCTCTGCAGACGAAATCAAACCCTTGTTGCCCGCCATCTTGCGAGCGGTCGTTGAGCCCGCCCCGAGCGGAGAAATGTTTGCTGACGGTATCCGAGTCGAGGGGCTTCGCGTCCTGGCCAAGCACCATGTCGAGGAAGGGATTCGCGCCTGCGTAGACTACATCCGAACGCAAAACCCTTGGGCCAGCGAGCACCGTACGCCTGAATTGACGAAGATCCTGGTCAGCTACGGCACCCACGCCAAGAGGGTCGTTCCCGACCTCGAGCGCATCGCCGCCGACTTCGCCGCTGGGGAACCCGATTTTCCCAAGAACCTGAGCCTCCTGAAAGCTGCCGCCATCCGCAAGGCGATTCGCGAAATCGAAGCCTCAAACGACCAATAAGAGCCCATCCGCGTCAATTGAGAATAAGAGAGTTTGCATGACAAACCCAAATCAGCCACTACACTCCGCGAATAACCTATGAAGAAACTGACCATCGCATTAGTAACCTTGCTGACGGCGTTGCTGACCGTATCGTCGGCCGCGGCGCAACCCAAGCTGGAAGCCGGGAAGGATTTCATTGAGGCACCTGCGGTTGGCCGTGGGTTGTGTCTGCACAACCTGTTTCAGTCGGACATGGTGCTGCAGCGCGACAAGCGAATCTGGGTGCCCCGTCGTCCAAAACTTTCCCAAAGTTGGTTTCGTGGACCAGCGTTGCAAAGGATGGCGTGAAGTATTTTTCGGGCACGGCCACCTACTCCAAGGAATTCGAGGCGCCTGCGGATAAGCTGGTTGCGGGCCGGCGCATCATTTTGGATCTTGGACAACTCCGCAACGTGGCCGATGTGACTCTCAACGGCCGGCATCTGGGCATACTCTGGAAGCCTCCGTTTTGGGTTAACGTGACCGACACGATCCATAGCGGCAGAAATCAACTTGAAATTGAAATCACCAACACGTGGACCAACCGCCTCGTCGGCGACGCCCGCTTGCCCAAAGTGCAGCAGGTCACGCGACTGGCGCAGAAACTGCCGGTCCAGGGCCCCCTCGATTCGGGGCTATTGGGTCCTGTCGTGTTGCGGTTTGAGGCTGCGGTGGCCGCGCCGACGGGTGAGTGAACTAAGCGAGATTTAAAAGCTTCTCGACAAGAGCCTGACCGCGATCGCAGTCGGCACGGCCTCGCCAACGGAGTTTGATCTGAAAGAGTTCATCAAGAGCCAAAGGAGGCAATAATGAAGAAGGCAATAGTATCGAGAATAATAGTGACTGTTTACAGACGGGCGACTGTTGATGGAGATCCTACTCAGCTATGGCGCCCATGCAAAGTCGATCGCTTTATTGAAGGAATAACATGATGAATGAAATATGGGCGGCCGCTCTGACGGCGGTGTTGTGCGTGAACTTGGGCCAGGCCGAACCGATGAATGGGCGTGAGTTTGTCTGTGGCGATTATGTTCAGAACAAGGTCATGGTGATTGGCCGTGACGGGCAGGTGAAGTGGGAATACCCCGCGCCACATGTCTGTGACCTCTGGGTGTTGGATAATGGGAACTTTCTTTTTACGGTCGGTCATGGGGTGATGGAAGTGAACCGGGAGAAGAAAGTTGTTTTCAAGTACGAGACGACGAGCGAGGTGTTTTCGTGTCAGCGCCTTCCCGATGGCAACACCCTGGTGGCGGAGACTACGGCGGGCAGGATTGTGATCGTGGATCCAGCCGGCAAGGTGGTGAAAGAGACGCGCCTGCTGCAACCGGGTGAGAAGGGGTGGCATGGCTACGTGGCCAATGTCCGGCAACTGGCAAATGGGCATTTCCTGGCAGCGATCTATCAGGGACAGGCGGTGCGCGAGTATGACGGTGACGGGAAGGTGGTCATGCAGGTGCCCGCCTCGAGCGGGGGCCGGGTCGCGGTGAGACTTTCAAATGGGCATACACTGATCGGGACAGCCGACTGCACGGAAGATCCCCGTTTCTTTGAAGTCGACGCGGCCGGAAAAGTGGTGTGGGAGTTCTCGAGCGCGGATCTGCCTGGGAGGGAACTGCGGCATGTCTGTGGAATTCATCGCCTGCCAAATGGGAATACCGTGCTCTGCAATTACCTCGGCCATGACCAGTTTGGCAAGGCGCCCCATCTGATTGAAATCACGCCGGACAAGAAGATTGTCTGGACTTACGAGAACCACAAGGACGTCCGAACGGTGACCTGAGTGCAGATGCTTGAGGACACAGGGGAGAAAGCGCTGCGGTGATCGGAACCTCGGCCGGCCGGCTTGCCTGCGGCGGCCACCCCATCGAATGTCACTAGCTTAAGCGTGGAACCTTCGGCCAGCCTACAACAGATTGTAATGGCACACCAAGGCAGCTACTACCCATTGTGGTCGTATTCCTTAAGCTAGTGCCATTCGCCACCCCATCCTCCGCGTCGAAGCGGCACGGCCGGCGTCATAAAGTCAGAAAACCGGCTGTTATTCTTGACTGGCAAGCAATTTGAATCGCAAGATTTTGCTAAGCCATCTTATTGCGATTGCGCGCGGAAGTGTGCCCCTCCGTAGGCAGGTCGTCGCGAAATGCTTCGGATGTGAAACGGTCAAGGGATCGTACTCGCGGCGGCTGTTCTGCCAGCATCTACGCTGGCGGCCGGCAAAACGACTTGCGCAACCTCGTTCCGGCCGACGTGAATAATCCGGAGTAGTGCCTCGGATCATCTTGCTGATTGCTTGCCGACTGCCGCGTGGAGCTTGGCTGGATCAAGTAGCAAGATCGGCTCGAGCCAATCGACATGGTCGCCGATGCCCAGCGGATCACCGCCCGCCACGTGCGGCTCGGTACCGTTCTCCGTAACGAGCACGAGTCGCCGGGTGGCGCCCGCCGCGGCCGGCAAGATGATTTCTCCCGTTAAGGCCGGTAGCCCCGAGCCTACCAGCGGCTTGCTCTGAAACAACGGCATGCCGCCGGCGTGATCGGTATAGACCTTGGCAATCACACAGCCCATGGCACCGACGGTCGAATCAATACCCACACCGGTACGGAAGGCCCGCACACAGTCGGGCAGCGCAAAGACCATTTCGTTCGGGGCGTGAATGCCGAATCCCCAAAGGTAGTCCAGACCCTCGCACCGTAAGATGCCGCCGGCCACGTTGCGGTCGGTCTGCCATTTCCAACTCTGTCCCAGCGATCCGCTTTGCGTGACCTGTTGGGGCGCGAATCGCGACAGCGGCACCATATGGGCCGGCGCCTGCCAGAGGAGGCGCATGCGGGCCCAGGGCACGGGGATCGGCTCGAGGCTCCAGGCTGGCTGCATCAATCGCAGCGACGAATCGAACCCGCGTTCGCGCCGGCGTTGCGGCGATTCGGCTGGTCGTTCGCCCTGGCGATGCACGGAGCGAGCCGCGGACGACGAACGGTTCGTGGAAGCCGTGATAATAATGCCATCGTTGGTATCTACGCGCACGATTTCCGCACGGGCTTCGGGATCGAGGATCGACAGTTCGCGATAGTAGGTCTCCCAGGCGTCGTCCGCCGTGAAGCGGAGTTCGGCAATCTCGCTGAGCGGGATCCGTGCCAGGCCTTCCGCGGTGAGCGCGCTTACCGATTCCGCCCCCCAGCGAATCGCCCGGAACTCGAAACGGCGGCCGTCGCGGCACAGGAGCGTCTTCGCCGCCACAGGAAGGTCGCGGCGGGAACGGTCGAAGACGACCCGGCGGAGCCAATTCGTATCGACGGATACCGTTTGTTTCGAATCTTGCAGAAATCCAACCGGCGTCCGTAGGATCAATTGCGCAGGCGTCTCCCGGCCTTCGTTGGTCGAGGCCGGTACATAGCCGCAGATCGTGCCCACCATCTGGTCGCCATTCTGGAATTCCAGCCAGGCCTCGGCGGCCGTCGTTGGCTGGCGGTCGGATTCGGCGCGGCGGCGATCGAGCTGGAGGCAGATTAGCGGAGTAATCGCTGCCGGATCGGGACGCGTGACCTGTCCCGACGGCCCCATCCACCGCCAGCCGGCCAACAGGCTGCCGTCGAGCCGCACCCCGTTGTCGAAGACGGCCGTAAGGTGCGATTCGCCACCCACGCAGCGAATCCGCTGGGCCAGGGCGCAAATATCCTCGACGGCCTCCAGGGTGGCGGTCGCCGGACTGATCAGTACGGCATCGCAGTCCTTGCCGCCCGGTCCCTCCCCGCGGACCACGATCTCGGCCCTCCCCGCCTTCAACGCGACCTCGCCTGCCTCCCGCCAGGCGATGGCGTTCTCGGGTCCACGGGCATGGGTGACTCGCAGTTCCTGGTTCTGGACAAAAGTTTTCAGGGCAGACCCGCCGGTACTACGGGATTGCGCCTTGATTTCCAAGGCCCGCACCCAGACATGATAAATACCAGGACGGGGCAGGTCGATGATCGTCTTGATCCCTTCGTCAGCCGTTTCGCCCTGGGCCGTGACGTGCCGACTCCCCAGGTATCGCCCCGCCTCCGCAGGCAAGTGGGTCGGCACACATCGCCAGTTACCCTCGAAGCCCTGGGCCGGCAAGAGGAATGTGCCCGGCGGAAGAAGCGACTTTGTCCTATCGAGTTCGTAACGGCGGCGGAGGTACTTCAGCATCGCACGGCGAGCGTCCGGCGAGAGGCCGCGGTTGAAGACCAGGATCTCGGCGATCTGGCCGCAGAAGAACGCTTCTTCGCCGCCCCCGAGCGAAACTTCGTGGCTGCACTTGTCGCTGGTCGACTTCTGCGCCCCCAACAAGGTCTCGGCATGTTCTCCTCCCATCAGGTCGCCCAGGCCATCGTGGAATTCCAGCGAGCGGCGATCGACCTCGCCGTTGGAGATGATCGCCGCAAAGCGGCCCTCGGCGTTGCCATCGCTGGGCAAGGTCAAGGGAAGGCGGTATTCCCGTTCGCCACGGTCGTGGATAAGAAGTCCTGTTATCCCCGCCAGGGAACGATCGATGTCGTTGCGATAGTCCAGGCCCAGCCACTCGCGCCGGTTTTGGCCTTTTCCAATGCAATAGATACAAGAGCGGTTGCCGGGCTTTGGCTGTCCCTGAACCACGAGCACCACGGTGGAGACGGGACGGTCATTCACCATCGTGTTGGAACGCGTCAGGATCTGTTCGCCCGCAAAGGCCACGGCGGGCCGGTTGCCCGCCGCCGGCTGTCGCTCCACAAACAGCGGCGCCCGTCGGGGCGGCGCTGCGAGATTGAACTTGTTGGGCGATCGATCGCTCCACGTAGCCACCAGGCCATTGAAGTCGGGATCGGCGGGACTGCGGCCCTGGGCGTCCTGGATGCCGCAGTCGGCCCGCAGCCAGAGCCGCAGTTCCGGACAATTCGGGTCCGGCTCGCCACTGGGGAGCATGACCGGCCCCGCTGCGGCGCGTGCGGCCAGCGCCGCGGCAACCAGCAGGGTTCCAAGCGACCGGTACCACGGACTTGCCTTCCGGGAAATTCGACACAGGCAAGACGCCTGTACTACGCCAACCAGCTTGCAAAATGGAGATGATCTCATGGTCATGGCAGGTCACCCTCAACAGCCGGACCGGTAGGCAGCATCACCGAGATACTGATGCCATTTCCGCCCGGCTTGGGCTTTGCTTCCGTACGGCCACCCTGGCAGCACCACGCCCGATCACCACTGGCGATGATCGGCCCCAATGTCAAGGCGTTCCGGCCCGCGCAGGGCAGAAGACTATGGGCCTTGGTTTCTCCCGTAGCCGCATCGATCCAAAGCAGCGCGAGTTGCGATTGGCCGCCTTGTACGATCTGGCGAGTACAAAATATTTGGCCGGGCGCGTTGCGGGCAACGGCCCCGAGCATGCCGGGCAGTTCCTTCCGCCAGAGGACACGGCCCGTCGCCGCCTGCAGGGCCGTAAGCCCGTATGCGCTGCGGACGAGAAGCAGCTCGTCGTTATTGCTCCCGCGCGAAGGATCGTTTCCAGGCTCGGTGATCCTCTTGCCTGCCGGCGTCAGCAGATCGAGGATTTGCAGCAGGCCGACGACGCCCCGTCGCCAGACAAGCTCGCCCGTTTGCGCCGCCAGGCACTCGACGGTGCAACTGCCTGGTTGTTGCAGATACAGGCGGCCTGCGGACTCGCGTGGCGGTTGGCATGGCCGGAAATGGGAAACGGGATCGATCTCTTCCGGAATCACCGCGCTGGTGCGCAGCCATTGCACCCTTCCCTGGAGGTCGAGGCACAACACGGACCCGGAAAACAACACGATCAGCCGATTGCCGATGCAAATGGATTGGTATTCAGGCCGCCGGTCAACGTGGGTTGCCACCTTCCCCTCCCCTTCCCGTGACGCGTCCGCAAAATGGCTTCGGGAGAGCACTTCGCCGTTTTCGGCGTTCAGTTCCACGAAGTACAGGGGCGAGGTGAACATGCGGCGCGAACCGGTCGGCTCACCAAACGTCAAGACATAAAGACGGCCCTGGACCAACTGGGGATCGCCGGCCACATTATCGCCGCAATCGCGCCGCCATAGCACCCGCCCGGTCTTCTCATCGAGGCACACGACTCCATATCTGCCCGAGACGGTTGTCGTTCGGAGGTAGATCCTCCGGCCTTGCAGTAGCGGACATATCGGATCGGGTAAGTCGGAATCGCCCTGTTCCCAACTCCAGCGGGCCTTGCCGCTGGCCGAATCGAGAGCGACGGTCCGCTGGCGGTGGCTGACGATCAGAAGGTCGTCATGGGCGGTGCCCGTGATGCGAGCCGACAGCGGATCGCGATTGCCGCCTGCGTCGGAAACGCCCCACTCCGCAAAATCGAACTGCACTGGCTGCGGAACGGAGAGGACCGGAAACGCATCAGCGGGCGACGCCGTCGGGGCTTTTGCCCGTTGGGCCACGGCGTCGCGGACCCGGCGTTCGAATTGCTCGGGGGGGAAGTGGTTTTCGCCGAAGGAAACGGGCTTCACGGGCGGCTCGCCGCGGAGGTCGCCAAGCATGGCCGCCGCCAGGCGGACCCGCGCGGCCAAGTCCGCCTGTTGTTCGGGCGAGGCCGTCAGGCGACCCTCGTCATACCAGGCAAGGGCCTGGGTGAAGTCGGTCCCCACCAGCTTGCGATCACCCAACCATTGGCACGCCGAGGCGTGTGCCGGCGTGCCGTAATACTGGATGGTCAGCGCCTCAACGGCCGCCGGATCGCCTTGCGAGAATGTTTGTTGGATACGAAGCCGTGCGGCGTCGTCAAGCCGGCCGCCCATCGCCTCGGCAAGCTCGCGGCGACGAAGCAAGATCAATTGCATGCCGCGGTAGGAGACTAAGAGCTGTTCGTCGCCGGGCGTCGCGATCAGGCCTTCGTTGCGCAAGGCGTAGCTGCTGGTCAACAGCCCCGCTGCCTCCTCATATTGCTTGTCTTCCAGTGCCGCCCGCAGTTGCTGAAACAGGCCCGATGCCGCCCGGCTCACGGGCACGATCAGCGGTTGGCGAAGATCGGCCAAGGGGGCGGAGTTCTGGGCCGACCGCCCCACGATCCGCTCGTACATCCAAGCGAATAACTGCGGGTTGTCCGCCACGTAATGGGGGGGCAACGGAATGGCCTGCTTCGCGAAACGCTTCGGATTCGCCTTGAGCGGCAAGTGACCGGCCAATGGCTGATTCAGTTGCTTCTCGAAACGCCCCAATTCATCCCAGCGCCGTTCCGCGTACAGTAGGCGCAGTCTCTCATTGACCAAAGAGGGAGATATCAGCCCGCCGATGGGCAAAGTTTCCATGCGGTCCTTCTGATACTGTTGGAACTCGGCCTCCGTGCCGGATTCGAGCACCGTACGGCCGAGTTGCTCCCACCGCTCCAATTGCTGGGTAACATCCTCTTTGGGCTTCGACCAAACGTCCGCGGCGGCCGAATTGCGATGCAACTCCGCCGACGCGGTGCCGATCCGCCCGGCCAACTTGTCAGCCGGCTTGCCGACAGGTTCGGCAGCGGACCTATCGACTGGCTTCTCGACCTGTTTCTCGATTAGTTTGCCCGCAGAGTGTTGGGCAGACGTCTCGACCGACTTATCGGCATGCCTCTCGATTCCTTTCTCAGCAGGCTTCTCGGTTGGCTTGTCCCCTGGCTTCTCGTTCGGTCTTTCCTTAGAGGTTTCGGCAGCAGGCTCAGCCGAATTTTCCGGCGGTGGTTTGGCAGACGTTTCCGCGGGATTCCCGGCAGCGTGAAACGTTACGATGATGGCCAGCGCCGCGACGACCCCGAGACCGGCCAGTACTAAACCGGCCCATTCGAGCCGGCTCGTCCGGAGTGCATTTCGGGTAAGACACATATCGTTCACCACCTCCCCTGCAAAGCACTTTCTTGCTTGCAGGACGCGCTATAAGACACGCTCAATGCGGCAGCAGCCGCACCGGCAACGGTAGGCCATGGATAATAGTTGGTGGGCAAGAGGGACGGGCCGGCTTGGCAGGATCAAAACTTGCCAAAGCCGCTCAGAGGGGTTTGGCTTGGATCAGTCTTGATGGTATCGGTACTTCTGGCTTGGAGTCGATTCAATTCCACTCCCAGCAGCAATCGTGCTCCATTCATTCTAACATCGCGGGTAAGTAACGTTCAAGGTCGTGGAACGGCTATGTCACCCACTTGATCAGGGGCAGACGCCACGCTCGCACCAAGCCCGTCGTGCCGACTGGACGGTCGTGATCCACACCTTTGGCCTGCTTGGCGTCGGTGCAATGGCTGGTGAGATACGTCTGGCGTCGCCGCCGAAGCTGAGCAAGGCTGCAAACCTGAGTCGTTCAGAGGCCCTGCCGGGCCATTCCAGCGGGGCTTTCTTCTGCGCACGGTTCGCCGAAGAAAGGGCCGATTTCGGCAGCTACGGTAGCCCAGCTTGCCTGCGTCGGTCACCCCATCTCCGCAGCGAAGCGGCTCGGCCAACACCAGAAAGTCAGGAAACTGGCGGTTTTTCTTGACCCGCAAGCAATTTGACACGCCCGCCTGACTCTTCAGCCGAGCACCCAATTACATTACGCTGCCGTGGAGCCATCGGCTACTTTCGCTGCGACCGACGGGGTGTCTGACTTGCTCAGCGGCTGGGCTTGCACGATTGGCTGATCCGGCTGCGGAGTACGTACGGGTTGGCACAGGACACGGCCAAGCCTTGTTCCTCTAGCGGACTTGTCTTGGTTGCCCAGACTTTGTCGTCCTGATCTGCCACCAATTCAAGTGAATGAACATGCCGAATCGCATGTCCTGTCACGCCCTAATCGCCTCAGGCTTGGCCGGGGGCCAATCCGCCGCCCCCACCCCACTTATCAGCAACATCGCCGCCGCAGCGGCTAGCACTATGTTTTTCTTCATCATATTCGTTTGTTTCTTTGTCTTCATTGGTTTGTTTTTTTCATTGTTTAGTCACTTCCCCGGCGGGAAGATGTCAAACTGGCTTACGGTGGCTCCGATGTTGAGGCGGACTTGCTGCGCGCTCACCGGCGCGAAGCGCTTAGCGTAGATCATGCCAAAAACCTTCCCGCCGTGGACGGTTCGCCAAGAACCGTCCGGCTTCTGCACTTGCAACTCGAAGTCCCTTCCCACGCCGCGCCGGTGGCCGGGATTCTCGATGGTGAATTCCAACCGGTCAAAAGTTTGCGGCCGGCCGAGGTCAACCGTGGTTCCACTCTTGCCGGCCGTGAGCGATCCCAACGACGGCGCGGTTTGCGCGAGCGGCTCGAGCGCACGGTCATACTCCACCTTCAGGATACTGACGGGCGTTTCCGTTTGCGCAGTCAGGTAGTTGTGGCTAACCACGGTCGCCGGAATGTTCGGGATGGATGCGGTTCTGCCGTCGAGCGCGAAGGCATACAGCGTCCGCCCCTTGAACAGGCAGTTCGCCCATGGCCCCGCCTTGGCGCCCTCCAGGCATTCCCCGTATTTCTTCAGCCACGCGCCGGTCGCCGGCCCCGGCTTCGGTTGGGCGTCGAGCATCGGCGGGAGTTTGAAGAGATAATTGCGATCCGCACAAGCAACACTCACCAGGGTGCGGATGCGGTTTTCAGGCGACGAGAAATCCACGATGTCCACCGTCCGTGAAGCCGGGGTCACCTTCAGCGACTGCACCGTGCCGTTGCGGTATTCGCACTCGACGGTGGTGTTGTCGGAGGCGCACAGCTTGAACGAGACATCCCAATCTTCCGGCCAGGCGGGCAGCAGCAGGATCTTCCGTTCGTCGCTCAGCAAGAGCATGCTCTGCAGGGCGCTCACGGACGTGGCACCGTGATCGTTGTCCGGCGTGGCGTCCATTTTGCATTCCCAAAAGGTCGGGAAGCGGGCGTGTGGACGGTTCGGCAGCGTCATATTCGGGTCGAAGTTCTCGCACCAATTGATGAAGTGGTCGTTGAAGTTGATGCTGGTCAGGCGCGCCGCCTCACGCGGCAAGCCGAGGCAGGCAGCATCTATGGGCGCGGACTGCCAGCCGCCGGTTTCCGCCGGCTGAGCGTCACATGTGCCGTCAAGCATGACGTTGCGGACATGGAACGACTGCCGGGCCATCGCAAGTTTTCCAGGGGTTCCAAGCCACGCTTGGCGGAACGGGTAGATGGAATACATCTCCGCGGTCTCGCAATCGACGCGGCCGGCGTCATACACATCGCCAACGGCGAGCAAATCCATGCCGCGGATCCGGCGCACCGGCACGTCCGGCATCGCGGCCAGCAACCGGCCCCACTTCGCGCGACGGGAGGCATCAATGTCGAAGGAAAGCAGCTTGCCCAGCACAAATTTCAGGCCGCCGATCTCGGCGCAGGGATTGGTCACCCCTTGGTAAGTCTCAACACAGCCAACCCCTTCCATGAGCATCTTGCCGCTGGCATCGCGCTTCGGGAACCGGTTTGCGTAGTAGGCGATGAATTCGTCCGCGCAGGGCAGAAGCACCTCGTCGAGGAACTTTCGCTCCCGCGTGTATTCGTAATACTGGCACATGATCGCCGGCGTCTCGATCGTGCCCAGTTGATGGTAACGCAGATGGCTCGGCACCTGGTCCCAGTTGAACACGCCGACGTTATTCCACCAACTCGCCTCCATGATGAACGCGCCCTCAAGGCCGAGGAGCTTTTTGCAGTGGTCGCGGCAGATGTCGAGTCCGTTGCGCACGAACTGCATGCCCGGGCGGAGCGTGTCGTAGTCGCCGCGGGCGGCCATCGACCAGTAGGGATGCCGTGTGTTCTGCCACATGAAGGAAAGAATCGCCCAATCGCGAACGTCGGGGGAAACCGCACCCTGAGGACCGTTGGCTCCCATCACACCGGCCGGCATGTCCATGGTGAAGATCGAACCGTTATACAGTTGCGGGACCGCGCCGCGCCCCGCAGCGGCTTCGCAGAAACGCTCCAACGCATAACGCTGGCTGATTTGGAAGGCGTTCTTGGCGGCCGGAAGTTCCTTGTGTCCCTCATACGCCTTCGAACCGATGGGGAACTGAGTGAAACGGCACTGGTCAAGATTGACGTTTCCGGCGCCGCAACCCGTAACGAAGATGTGGCTGCGGTACCAGAACGCATGCCAATAGGCCTGGTGCGCGGCCCAATCAGACTTCACCAGCCTCTCCGCCTCGGCCAACCAGCCCTTCACGCCCTCCGGCTGATTGGAAAGCACGCGCACCGAGCAATCGAACGTGGTCGTCGGCTCTTTCGTTTTGAGCGTGCAGTGGTTTTCACGCACGCACCCCTTGGCTTGCAACACGCAGCCGGACGTGCGATGAAGAATTGGATCCTTGGCCTTGGCGACCATCTCCGGTGTGTTCTGGCTCGCCAGATTGGCAGCCCACGCCGACGATTGATTGCGGTAACACCAGGCCAGCCGGTCCGCTTTGTCGTTGAAAATCACGCCGGCGGTCCCCGAGCCCGGCAGCGCGGACTCCGCGTCCGCCAGTGGACGCAACGACTCGACGGCAATCGTGGCAGTGCGCGGAGTGACACTCGTGCCCTGCACGCGAATGACCGGGCTGTTGGCATCGACCCAGACACGAAGTTTCACGTCGCCGGCTTGGACCTCGATCGCCGCGTCGCGCAGGACCAGGGCCTGCTTGAAATCAGCGACATTCAACGCCGGCTCAAACCGCAGTCGCACACGGCCGAGCTTGGGCAGCAGATGCCCGGCGTCGAACGCGTCCACCTTGCTGATATAGAAGAGGAGGTCGCCATTTTCTTGGACCCAGACGTTGAGTCCGACGTCGCCGTTGCCCAGCGGCATGGAGCCGAAGGAGTCGTGGCTTGGCGTCTCCCAGACGACATTGCAGTCTTCGAGTGTTTTCACCGTTGCAATCGGCCGTTCCGGCTTCACGGCCTTCGACACGTTGCCCTGCGCAAAAGTGCAGGCATTAATGTCGCGACCTTCCGCGGCCATTTCGCCATCGTTGGTGGCATCCCTCACCGCCTGCCAGTCAACGGGCGTGGCGTGGCAGAATATGGTAAGGGAGGTCAGAACCACGCTGATGATAACTTGAATCATAAGTTCTATCGCTTGCTCTGGAATTCCAGATACCATGAAAGAGCCGGATGAATTCCAGATACCATGAAAGAGCCGGGGTCTCCTGCAGAATTCCAGACACATGACTTAACGCCAATTCCAGATACCATGACTTAATTCGTATTCTGTTTCGGTTTTGGGCCGCGTTTTTGGGGTTTGAGGACACGACCTACCATTTCCTCCAGACGACCAAGGAAAGTTTCGTCTCCCAGCGGCCGGCCAGTGCGACCGTGCTGGCGTATATCTCTCAGTTCCTCTTCTGGCATGGCACTCTTCAAAAAGGCATCCCAATCGTCGATCATCGCCAACAAGGGCGCAACTTCCACCAACGGATCGTCTCGTCCAGATAGATGCGCCCGGGCACTGCTCCAAGGCCAATCGCCGGGGCTGGACACGAGTCTCGCCCGCACTGGGTTCAACTCTACGTAGCGCGCGGCCGCCAGGAGGTACGGTTCGTCCATCACGAACGAGGCAAACCGCCCTTGCCAGAGATACCCTCGCCATTTTTCGCGGAAGTTGATCCGCCGCGAGT
>Ga0118677_10010075_pt1 | contig 14571 bp, 17 predicted proteins | sample AliMusrvi5mmetaG_FD_86154 | JGI IMG/M metagenome (GOLD analysis project Ga0118677, IMG submission 86154) | reverse complement strand
GTATTACCGAAACGGTTCCCTTTTGCGTTGTCTGCCTACGCGTGTGAGAGCGATAACGCTTATGGGTGACACAATCACCTTGGTGTCCCGGCGAAGGATGCTTATTTTAACGGCATTGGGCATCCTGCCGGCGCGTGCCTCTACCTTCATTGGGGACGAAAAACTACGTTTATCGAAGTAGAAACTCCATTTAATTCGGTAAGCGCATTAGAAATGCACAACAATGCCCGTGCGAGTTATTTCGATGAAGATACTGGTCAGAAAGGCTTCAGCAAGTGAGGAAAGATTAGCCAATACCAGGCTTTCGAGTTCGTGGTTGGAAATATTCCCGGTTGAAATCAGCAACAGCTTTTTCGGTAGCCGGTGTAGCAGTAGTTCACTGACAAAATCTGCATCTTTTGTTACCACTACACGCTCTGATTGATCCGCGATTGTAATAATGGCGGAATCTTGCGTGCGGTTACCCTCGGGAAGGTCGAGGGTGTGAAGACAATCATATCCGGCTTCTCGAATACGATAACTTAAACGTCGGGGTAGTTGGGCATCCAATAGCAGTTTCATGCCGCGTGTGACTCAAAACGTTTAATCCGGCTCAGTTTGGTGGCGTAGGCAAAAACCGCGTGAATATCTTCGAGTTCTAAATCCGGATAATCAGCCAGAATCTCTTCGTTGCTCATCCCAGAGCTCAATAACTCCAGAATGAGATCGACCGGGTAGCGCAGGCCACGGATTGTCGGTTTGCCGTGACAAATAGCTGGATCGATGGTTATTCGTGCTAGCAATTCATCCATTGGCTTTTCCTAGGTATGAGAAATTCGTTTTCATCGATAGTATACCACGCCTCGCCCCATCGCGGAATGGACGGCGTCCCATGAATGCCATACAATACCCCCATGATCGATAATCAGATTCGTGTGGGAGCGGTGGTGTTGGCGGGAGGGCGGATTCCCGCGAGCCTGGCGCATTTGAGCGCGCACCGGGCGCTATTGCGGGTGCGGGGACGTTTGCTGCTGGACTACCTGTTTGCTGCGTTGCAGGCCTCACCGTCCATTCGTGCCTCTACCGTGGTGGCGCCGGAGGAAGCGCTGGCGGAGTTGTCCGCGCTGCCCGGCACATTAACACCGGCGGGTGATTCGCTGGTGGAAAATATGCAGCGCGGCGCGCGGGCATTGGCGGCGCTGCAGCCCACGCATTTGCTCTTTATTACCGGCGATATCCCGCTGGTCACCCCGGAAGGCATCGAAGGCTATCTCGCCGCCAGTCTGCAAAGCGGCGCCGCGCTCACCTACCCGATCATTCCCCGCGCGGTCTGCGAGCAAGGCTTTCCCGGCGCGAAACGCACCTTCGTGCGCATCCGCGAAGGGGTCTTCACCGGCGGAAACGCCATCTTCACTACCGAGAGCCTGCTAACAGACAAACAAGCACTGATTCAAAGCCTTTATATCGCACGCAAACAACCGCTGAAGCTGGCGCGGATTCTCGGTCTCGCCACCGTGCTGCGCATGCTGACCGGCACCCTCTCACTGCCATACCTCGAACGCGTCGCCACTCGCATCCTCGGCGCTCCCGCCGCCGCGGTCATTACGCCCTACGCGGAGATCGGCTTCGACGTGGATAAAATATCCGACCTGGAAGCGGTCGAACGGGCGCTGGCAGGAAAGTCGATCAACAACAGGAAATAGTCTGTATGGCTGCGAAACCCCACATACTCATCTTCAATCCTGATCAATGGCGCGGTGACGTGCTGGGATGTATGGGCAATCCCGGTGCCGTTACGCCGAATTTCGACCGATTGGCGGCAACCGAAGCGGTAGCGTTTCGCTCGGCGTTCTGCCAGCATCCCATCTGCACGCCGTCGCGGTGCTCGTTTATGACCGGCTGGTACCCACATGTACGTGGGCATCGCACCTTAGATCATATGTTGCGTGCCGATGAATCCTGCCTGCTCAATATCCTCAAAGACAACGGCTACTGCGTCTGGTGGGGGGGAAAGAACGACCTGGTGCCCGCCCAACATGGCTATTCCGCGTTCTGCGATGTAAAATACGCGCCGACCGCAGCGGATTATCAACGCTGGGGCCATCACCCGCAACCGGGGTTGCATGGCGACTTGAGTTGGCGCGGAGCTCCGGAACAGGATAACTATTACTCGTTTTTTGCCGGCAGATTGCAGACCGGACCGGATGATATTTACGGCGACAGCGATTGGGCGTTTACGTATGGCGCGATCGATTTCATTCGGCAAGCACCGCCGGACCAGCCGTTATGCCTCTATTTGCCGCTGCAATATCCGCATCCGCCTTATGGTGTCGAAGACCCGTGGTTCAGCCGGATCGACCGGAACTTGCTGCCGCCATGCATTCCAGCGCCGGAAACGGAAGAAGGCAAGCCGGCGATTCTCACCGGTATTCGGCGAAATCAGCGCCTGCAGACGTGGACGGAAGCACGCTGGACCGAACTGCGCGCCACCTATTACGGGATGTGCGCGCGCGTGGATCATCAATTCGGCCTGGTGATGGATGCCTTGCGTGAAAAGGAGCTGTATGACGATACGGCGATATTTTTCTTCTCCGACCACGGCGATTTCACCGGCGATTATGGAATGGTCGAGAAAACACAGAATACATTCGAAGACTGTCTCACCCGGGTACCGCTGCTGATCAAACCACCGCAAGGATTGCCGGTGCAAGCGCGGGTCAGTGAAGCGATGGTAGAACTGGTCGATTTTCCGGCGACCGTCTTCGCGATGACCGGCATCGAACCCGGCTATGACCATTTCGGGCGGTCGCTGTTGCCGGTCATCGCCGGCGAAACCGATACCCATCGCGATGCCGTCTTCAGCGAAGGCGGCCGCCTGCACGGCGAACGGCAAGCGATGGAATTATGGAGCAATATGCATCAGGATGCCAGCGGTTTGTATTGGCCGCGCTGCATTCTACAAACGTTGGAAGGGCCGGAACATACCAAAGCGGTGATGTGCCGAACGCGTGACTTCAAATACGTCCGGCGCCTCTACGAACAGGATGAGTTTTACGATTTACGCAACGATCCCGGCGAAACAGTCAACCGCATCGACGATCCGAGTTACACCGCCGAGATTGCCCGTCACCGCGCACGATTATTGACGCATTTTATGGAAACCGCCGATGTCGTGCCGCGCGACAACGATAAGCGGTGGTAGTGCCGGTGGGGGAGTATTTCTATCCTGTCCCCTACCTCGATTCGCTTGAGCTCACGGTTTCAACGGTGGCAGATGATACCGTTGGCGCATCGCCTGGGCGATGGTCCAGAGTTTGGGGTCGCGGTGCAGCAGGTTGATGACGTTGGTGGTGCTCAAGCCTAATCGATCCGCCGTCGGACTGACCTGACCGCGATAGAAATTCAGCAGGTCGAGCACGCAGGCGATGATGGGCAGGTAGCGGGGATTCTCGGGGTTGACCCCCAATCGACCGCCTTTGCCGAGTTGCGCGGTGATCTCCTCCGGCACGGTGAAGGTTTCCGGATCGATCTCACGGCGGATGCTCAATGCCAACGTATGGCGCAAGCGCGACATCGCCAGCGTGCGGTTTTCCCCCTGCAGCCGGCTCTCATTGGCCACCACCGTCACCCCGGTGGGCCGGTGAATGATGCGGATCGCGCTGGAGGTTTTATTGCGTTTCTGCCCCCCGGCACCGCGAGCGCGGTAGGTATACCAGTCGCATTGTTCGAGCAACACCTCGTCGGATAGTTCCCAGTATTCCATTACAGCGCCACAGTGCCAGAGAAGACTTCCGTTGCCGGACCGGTCATATAGACGTGATTATCGTCCTCGTTCCAGTCGATGTCGAGCGGGCCGCCGGGGAGGGTGACGGTAGCAGTGCGCTCGGTCAGCCCGTTGAGCACGGCGGCGACCAGGGTGGCGCAAGCGCCGGTGCCGCAGGCCAGCGTAACGCCGGAACCGCGCTCCCAGACACGCATGCGCAACTGGCGCGAATTATCCACCTGGGTAAATTCGACATTCGTCTTGCGGGGGAAGGCCGTGTTGGTTTCAATCAGCGGACCATAGCGCTCGACGGGAAAGGTCTGCACATTTTCGACGAAGATCACCGCGTGGGGATTGCCCATTGACACGGCGGTGACGGCAAAGGTTTCGCCATCGACCGCCAGTGGCTCACTCACCACCTTTCCCTCCGGACCGAGCATGGGAATCTGCGCGCGCTCCAGCCGTGGTTCTCCCATATCGACCTGCACCGCGCGGACGTGCCCCTCGTCGATCAGCAGCAGCGGGGTAATCAGTCCGGCCAGCGTCTCGACGGTAAAGCGTGTCTTCGTCGTCAGCCCGTGCTCATACAGGTATTTCGCAAAACAGCGCATGCCGTTGCCGCACATTTCCGCTTCACTGCCATCGCTGTTGATGATGCGCATACGAAAATCCGCTTGCTGACTGGGCAACAGCAGCAACACCCCATCGCCGCCGATGCCAAACCGCCGATCGCACAGGTGTTCCGCCGCCACCACCAACTCCGGCACCGCATACGGATGGGTGAGGCAATCCACCACGACAAAATCATTGCCCAACCCGTGCATCTTCACAAATTGAATCTCACTCGCCATGCGTTTCTCCTCGCCTACACAGTGTAGCGATGAAGGCGGACGGTTGTAAAGTGTGGGCGTGTCGGAGTATGGGAGTGTGGGAGTATTTCGAATTACCGTTAGTATTTAGCATACTACCAAATACTCCCACACCCCCACACGCTCACACTCCCATACTGCAATATTGACATTCTCCGACCGCTCAAGTAGCATGATGCCCGGATTTCACCCGGTGGATGGTTATATGGCATTACCTTACGAACTCATTGCGCTCGATCTCGATTTTACCCTGTTGAATGATGCGCACCAGATCAGCCCGCGCAACCTGGCGGCGGTGCGCAAGTGCCGCGATCTGGGGGTAAAGGTGATTATCACCTCGGGACGCATGTTCCGCTGCACGGTGGCGTACCTGCACGCGATCGAATTGGAAACACCGATTATCGCGTATAACGGCGCATATATTCGTAATGAGCGTACCGGCGAAGTGTTGCTTGACGAACATCTCGACCTGGGCGTGGCGCAAGAGATGGTCGCCTTCTGCGCGCGTGAAGGACTGAATCTCAATTATTATCTGGATGACTCGCTCTACATCGCGCAGCTAAATGAGTGGGCGGAGTTGTACTCCTCGCGCACCGGCGCTCCGCTCAATCCGGTGGGCGATCTGCGCTGCTTCGCCGATCGCGCGCCCACCAAAGCGCTGATCGTCGCCGACCCCGTGTTGATTCAACAGTTATACGCGCAATTCGCTCCACAATATCGCGACCGCGCCTATGTGACCATCTCTAATGTCGAATACCTGGAATTTATGCCGCATGGTGTGGACAAAGGCAAGGCGCTGTCGGTATTGTCTTCGCACTACGGCATTCCGCAAGCGAAGGTGATCGCCTTCGGCGACGCCGACAACGATACCCCGATGATCCGCTGGGCCGGGCTGGGCGTGGCGATGGAGAACGCGAAACCGGACGCGAAAGCCGCCGCGCAACGCCTCGCCCCCGCCTACGACGCGGACGGGGTCGCCGTGGTGCTGGAAGAACTCTTTGGGTTTGCGCCGGTGACGATTTAGCCGGATTACCGGACCATACTGGCGAATAGCGTAAACATCCTGCTCGATCTTCTGCAATATCTGCGTAATCTGCGGTTAAAAAAGTTTAGCCGTTGATTACCAGGCCAAACGGTGACCGCTGTTTATCCGCTTCTCTGGCCCTTTCTGGGTGAAAAATGACCATTTCGGGTATACTTTGCCTATGCCCATGCACGTCGGAATTGTTACCATTGAACTCGAAATTACCGATGCGCTCACGCTGAAGGATAAACGCCAGGTCTTGCGCAGTCTATTAGCACGCCTGAAGAATGCCTTTAACGTTTCCGCGGCCGAGGTCGGTCATTTGGATGCGCACACCCTGTCGACGCTGGGGATCGCGGCGGTGGCCAACGACAAGTCGTATTTGCACGGCTTGCTGGAAAAAGCGGTCGATCAGATCGAGCGTAATCCGCGCGTACTGGTGCTGGACTATACGACGGAGTTGGTATAGGGCGCATAGCCGCTCCGGGTGCAAGTAAGTTCACGGCGGTGCTCTCAACGGGCAAAGCGATTATTTAGTAGGAAATATTGAGCGTTTCTGGTATACTTCGTTCACCGGCAAGGAGGAATATGTCTGCGACACGTCTGCAAAAAATCGGCCGATTGATTAAAGAAGAATTGAGTTTGATCATTCGCCGGGAAATGAACGATCCCCGTTTGGGTTTTTTTTCTATTACCGATGTCGTAGTTCCCGCCGACTTACGGTCCGCGCATGTCTACATCAGCGTCTACGGTTCGGAGAAAGAGCAGGGAGATACCATGACGGCGTTGGAGAGCGCGCGCCGCTTCCTGCGCGGAGAGTTGGGAAAGAAAATCGACCTGCGCCATACGCCGGAGTTGTTTTTCCACCTCGACCGCTCTATCGAACGCGGTGCACGCGTCTTTGAATTGTTAAAACAAGTCGAACCACCCGCGGAAGAAGAAAAGAAGGAAGATAATGGGCAGTCCTGAAATCCAGCGTGTCGCGGATACGCTGCTGCACTACCCCTCCTGCCTGATCGTTACGCACATCAACCCGGAAGGCGACGCCATCGGCTCGCAACTGGCACTGGCGATGGCGTTGGAGCAGCATGGCATTACCGTCGCCTGTTACGATCGCGACGGAGTGCCGGAGAACTGCCGTTTTCTCCCCACTTCGGAACGCGTCCTGCGTGAAATTCCGGAAGAAATCCCCCCACTGGTGATTTTTGTCGATGCGGATCGGCTGGAGCGGTGCAATTTAAGCGTCGAACAGTTGTCCAGCGCGCATGAATTCGTGCGCATCGACCATCACACCGGCGGCGCCAGTGAGGCGCACGTTTCACTGGTCGAAACGACCGCCGCCGCAACCGGCGAATTGGTTTACGCGCTCCTTCCCGCGTTAGGCGCGAAACTGACACCGGAGATTGCCACTTGCCTGCAAGCGGCATTGATGGTCGATACCGGGCGCTTCAGCTATACCAACACCACCCCGAATACGCTGCGAATCGCCGCCGATCTCGTCGCGGCCGGCGCGGACGTGACGACTATCGTGGAATGGACATGGGGACGCGTCAGCTTCGCCGCGTCGAAATTACTCGGTTTTGCACTCTCGTCGCTGCAACTCACGCCGGATGGCCGCATCGCCTGGGCAGTGTTGCGCCAGGAAGATTTTCAATCGGTGAACGCCAACGCGGAAGATACCGAAGGGATTATCGACCACATCCGCGCCGTACGCGATATTCAAATCGGCGCGCTCTTTTCGGAAAAACGCGGCGTGGTGCGGGTGAGCCTGCGCTCGAACGGCACGGTCGATGTCGCGCGTATTGCGCGCTTTTTCAATGGCGGCGGTCATGCCAAAGCTGCCGGCCTGACCTTCGAAGGTCTGCTCGAACACGCGGTCTGCGATGTGCTGCAGGCAATTGAGGCAGCACTGGAGTAGCTATGCGCCCGCGAATCGGCATTACCACCAGCACGCTGCGTCACGATCCGGCGGGACCGATCAATCCCTCGGCAGCCACCCACCTCACCTACGCGCGTTGCATCTATCATGCCGGCGGATTACCGTTGCTCCTCCCCACGCTGCCGGAGGCTGATGCGGACGAGATACTCCAACCGCTCGACGGGCTCTTGCTGAGCGGTGGCGGCGATCTCGACCCCTCCCACTGGGGCGAACTCCCCCACCCCAATCTCGGCGAAGTCGACCCCGAGCGCGATCGCTTCGAGATGGCATTGTTGCAGGCGGCGTTGCGCCTCGACCTGCCGGTGTTCGGCATCTGCCGCGGTGTACAGGTGATGGCGGTGGCGACCGGTGGCGATGTGTGGCAGGATATTCCCGCGCAATGCACCGACAGCCTGTCGCATCAGCAAACTGCCGAACGCGCTCTTCCCTCCCATGCCGTGCGCATTGTTCCTGATTCAAAACTGGCGCAAATACTCGGGTTGGATGCCGGCAAATCAGCAGACGAATTGTGCCTGTTGGTCAACTCTTGCCACCACCAGGCACCGCGAAATTGTGGTACAGTTTTTTCGCCGGTGGCCTGGAGCGTCGACGGATTGGTCGAGGGCCTGGCACTCGCGGGACCGGCGTTCGCCCTCGGCGTGCAATGGCATCCGGAAGAGATGGCGGATACCGATCCGCGACAGGCGCGTTTATTCCGCGCATTTATCGCGGCATGTGGTGGCTAACCGCTACCGATTGTCTTGGATCCGGTTATTGGCGCGCGAGCGTCCTCGCGAGCATAACGGCACTTGCATGCCGGAATATGAGTCTGGCGTTAACAGGAGGAATAACCCACCATGGGATCGTCATTGAAAATTTTGTACGCTTCGGCGGAAGTCGTGCCGTTTGCCAAGACGGGCGGGCTGGCGGACGTGGCGGGTGCGCTGCCGAAAGTGCTGGCCGGCATGGGACACGACGTGCGCATCGTGATGCCGCGCTATGGTTGTGTCGATGAGAAAAAATATCAGCTCCACCAGGTCGTCGCGCCCTTCAGTATTCCACATGGGCAAGAGCGGATCGAGATGTCTATCGATCAGAGTGATGCCATCGCCGGCGTGCCCACCTACTTCATCCGCAACGACTATCTGTATAATCGCAACGGCCTCTACGGCCATGCGGACGACGACCACCGTTTCGTGGCGTATAGCCGCGGCATTGTGGAGATGATCGCGCAACTCGGATGGGTGCCCGACATCATCAATTGCAACGACTGGCATACCGGATTGGTGCCGGTCTACCTGAAAACGCTCTATGCCAACGATCCCCAACTCTGCGACATCGCCACGCTGTATACCATCCATAATCTGGCATATCAAGGGATCTTTTCCCCGCAGTTGATGGAACTGGCGGGTCTGCCGTGGGAGTTATTCACCTGGGATAAACTGGCGTTCTGGAATCAGTTCAACTTCATGAAGGCGGGATTGATCTACGCCGACGCCTTGAGCACGGTGAGCGAAAATTACGCCAAGGAGATTCAGACGCCGGAATATGGCGAAGGTCTGCAAGGCGTCATGACGTACCGGCGCACCGATCTCTATGGCATCATCAACGGCATCGACTACGATATCTGGAATCCGCGCACCGACCCGCTGATCCCGGCGAATTTCACCCCGGACGACTTAACCGGAAAAGCGAAATGCAAAGCGGCGCTACAGCAGGAGATGGGCTTACCGGTAACGGACGATATTCCGCTCTACGGGTTGATTTCACGCTTGAGCTCGCAGAAAGGGCTGGATCTGCTCGACAACGTGTTGCCGAAAATGCTGCATCAGCAGGAGATGCAATTGGTCGTGCTCGGGACCGGTGATCCACACTATCACCAAATGCTCGAAAAGCTGACCAAACTGTATCCGGAGAAACTGGCGGCCGCGCTGAAGTTCGACAATACCCTCGCCCATCACATTTACGCCGGCAGCGATGCCTTCCTGATGCCGTCGCATTACGAGCCCTGCGGGCTCGGGCAGATGATCAGCCTCGCCTACGGCACCTTGCCGGTGGTGCGCGCCACCGGTGGCTTGGCGGATACCGTGCATGCGTATAGTCCCAGTACCGGCACCGGCAACGGTTTCGTCTTCACCGAATACACCCCGGAAGCGCTGCAACGGGCTATCCTGCGCACGCAAAAATGCTACGGCGAATCCGACTGCTGGCGCCAGGCGATAGCCAATGCCTTCAACAGTGACTTTTCCTGGGAGAAATCAGCGGAGAAGTATGTGAAGGTGTATGAAAAGGCGGTTGCGAAGGTGAAGAAAGAGGGATTAGGAACCAGGGGATAGCACTGTTTTGAGGCCGTGTGAGGTGTGGGGTGAGAGAGGGTTTGGAAGGGTGTGAGAGCAGCGAGCCCCGCGGGTAGCCTCTCACCCGCGAGGCTCGCTGCGCTCACACCCCATAAGAAAGTGTCTATTATTGTCTAGCGTGCTGCGCGTGGCCCCCATCCCCAGCCCTTCCCCCGCTGCGGCAGGGGAAGGGAGTACCAAACCCGGTCACTTGCGCCCTTCCCCTGCCGCAGCGGGGGAAGGGCTGGGGGTGGGGGCCACGCGCAGCGTGTAGGCCGAGATAATAGCTCTGGTGGTAACTTTCTTACCACTCAACCCCGGCTCCGCTGGGTCGGGGACTTCCAAACACCTCTCACCCCACCCCCGTTCTTTCATTCTTTTCCCGGCGGCAGCTCAATGCGTTCGCGCAGTTCCGGGTTCGGACGGTAGAGCAGAAAGGTATGGCCGACACGGCCGGCGACATCGCCGCCGGTGGCATCGGCGAGTTGTTTGGCAATGCCATCGGTGACATCGGGTGCGGTGTTCAACACCCGCACTTTGATCAGTTCACGCCGGCGAAGCGCCTCGTTTGTCGTGGTGACACTCGCTTCCGACACCCCTTCTTTTCCCACAAAGATTACCGGGTCGAGCAATTGCCCGATGCCGCGCAACGTGCGTTTTTGTTTGCCTGTCAGCATTAATCCAACATCCTTTTATCCAGCACGCGCCGGGCTTTTCCCTGGCTGCGTTCGAGTGTCTGCGGTTCAACGAGCTTCACTTTAACCGATAATCCCAGCATGGAGTGTATCTTTTTCGCCAGTTGCGCTTGCAAGTCGGTCATTTTGCCAAAGCGCTCGGAGAACATCGTCTCGGAGACTTCTACCCACACTTCCAGCGTATCCAGCATGTCTTCCCGGGTGACTACCAGCAGATAGTGCGGCGAGGTGCCTTCGGTTTCCATCAGCACGTGCTCCACCTGGGTGGGAAAGACGTTGACTCCGCGGATGATCAACATGTCATCGGTGCGGCCGGCTACTCGCGACATGCGCGCGCTGGTGCGTCCGCACACGCAGGGCGTGGTGGTAATCGAGGTGAGATCCCGCGTGCGGTAACGGATAACCGGCAGCGCCTCTTTCCACAGCGGGGTGACGACAAGTTCACCGATCTGGCCTTCCGGTACCGGTTGTTCGGTGACCGGATCGAGCACTTCGCAGATGAACAGGTCTTCGGCGATATGCATGCCGTCTTTGGCGATGGCACATTCACCGGAAACCCCCGGCCCGCACAGTTCGCTCATGCCGTAATTATCGGTGGCGATCAGACCCAGTTCGCCTTCGACGCGTTTACGCATTCCTTCCGTCCAGGGTTCGGCGCCGAACAGGCCCCAGCGCAGATGCATCTCGTGCCCGGTGCGCATACCGCGCGCTTGCGCCTGTTCGGCAAGGTGCGCGGCGTAGGACGGGGTAGAGATGAGCGCGGTGGAGTGAAAATCCTGCATGAACATCAACTGGCGATCGGTATTGCCCGACGAGACCGGCACCACGGTGGCGCCGACGCGTTCCAGGCCATAATGCAACCCGAATCCACCGGTAAACATGCCGTAACCGAAGGAGATTTGCGCGATATCGCGCTCCGTCACGCCGGCCAGCGAGACCATGCGCGCGACCAGGTTGACCCAGACTTCCAGATCGTTTTTCGTGTAGCCGACCACCGTCGGTTTTCCGGTCGTTCCACTGGAGGAGTGAATGCGGATGAGTTTCTCCGGCGGTACGGCGAACAGGCCGAAAGGGTAAGTGTCATGGAAATCCGTTTTGGTGGTGTAGGGCAGCAGACGAATATCTTCCAGCGTGCGAATATCCGACGGTTTGATGCCGGCGGCATCCAATTTGGCGCGATAAAACGGCACGCGCGCATAGGCATAGGCGACGGTTTCCTGCAGCCGGTTGCGCTGTTCGCGTTGGATGGTTTTCCGCTCGGCGCATTCCCATTGCGGATCCCAAATTTTATGTGTTGATGTGGTGATTGGCGCGTTCACGCGGATACCTCTTCTGTGACGGATTCTGTAGTCTCGACGGTTTCGGTCGTATCGACAAAGGCGGCATCGATCAGGGCTTGCGGCGGCGGTGGCGTGAGCCAGCTCACCAGCGGAACGATAATCAAGGGTAAGAACATGGTGATAGCGCCGGCCAGCGGAATACCGTCCGCGCCCCAGGCGTTGAATAACGTGACAGCGGATGCCAGTCCGACGATGATCCCGGCATAAACCCCCGCTTTGGTCGTTCGTTTCCAGAAGAGCCCATACAGGTACGGCGCCATGAAGACTCCGGCCAGCGTCCCCCAGGCGATCACCATCAGGTTGACGATGAAGGTCGGCTGTTTCATGGCGATAAAGAGCGAACAGCCGATGAAGATCACGCACAGGATGCGCAGCAGTGCCATCGTCTGCTTCTGGTTGGCGTGCCGGTTGACGAAGGCGCCGTAGATATCGACGGCAACCGCCGAACTGGAGACCAGCACCAGCGAGGACAGGCTGGACATGGAAGCGGAAAAGACCATCAGCACGATGATCATCACCAGCGCCCCGGGCAACCCGGAAGTGGTAATGAAGAGCGGCATGATCTTATCGAAGATCGGACCTTTGGGCCCCATCAGTTCCGCGGGCAGCTTGGCGCCGAAGAACATATGCGTCAGCGCCCCGCTGTAATAGGCGCCGAAGGCCATAAAGATGGCAAAAATGCCGGCGATAGTCATGGCGCGCGTGACATCCGCTTTGCTGCGAATGGAGTAAAACTTCTGCACCATCTGCGGCAACGCCCACGGACCGAAGCTGGTGATCAGCACCAGTGACAACAGCGTGACCCATCCGGGCAGGTTGATCGCCAGCAGTCCGGACCCCAATGCTTTGGCCGGCGCGATCAGTCCCGGCGCAAACGCGGGGGTCGCCAGCATCGTTTCGGTGGCATGCCGGAATCCACCGACTTTGTGCGCCAGCAGATACACCATCACCATCACGCCGGCGAACTCCACGATGCCGCGGATGAAGTCGCTGACGGCAACGGCGAAGTAGCCGCCCATCACCAGATAGACCGCGGTGAGCGCGGTGAGAAAGAACAGCGCATGGTTATATTCAATATTCAGCGTCAATTGGAACAGGTAGCTCATCCCCATCAGCACGGAAGCGGAATAGGGCACCAGGAAGATGAACATCACCAGCGCGCCGATCACCTGCAATCCCTTATCCCCGAAGCGCGCGCGCAGGAATTCCGGCATGGTGATCGCATTCAACCGGACGGTCATGTCGCGCGTGCGTCCGGCCAATAGCTTCCAGGCCAGTACGGTGCCGATGAGGGTATTGCCGATGACGATCCACATGGTGTGAATGCCGAATCCCCACCCGAGTTTGCCGGCATAGCCGATAAACAGCACGGCGGAGAAGTAGGTGGTGCCATAAGCAAAGGCGCTCATCCAGGGCCCGAGCGTGCGCCCCCCCAGGAAAAAGTCACCGACACTCTTTGTGCGTTGCATGCACCAGTACCCGACTCCGAGCATCACCAGCACATACAACACCACAATGACGGTCAATACTACGGATTGTGGCATGAACTGTTACTCCTACAACTGCTGTAATTCTTCCGCGGAAACCATCGGGATCGATTCTTCCGCCAGAATCTTCTCGCCCGCCGTCACATCCTCCACGCCGAAAGCGATGATGGAGTGCACAATGGCATAGGCGTATTCGACATTCTGTCCCCGCTGGGCAAAGCCCGCCAGCGCGCGCGCCAGTCCACCCGGCGTATCGGGCACGCGCGCCAGAATAATCGGGCCTTGATGGACGGTAAATTTAGCCGCTCGCAGCGCTGCCATTGCGCGCGGGTCATCATTGACAATCAGGCGCAGAATGCCGAAATCCGCGGTGTCGGCGATGCTGAAACCGCGAATATTGATGCCATTCTCGCCCAAAATGCGCGTGACTTCGGCCAAACGGCCAGCCGTGTTGTCGAGAAACACGGAGAGCTGGGTCACCGACATAGCAGTCTCCTTCCGGCGTAATAGTGGATAAACGAAGTAGCGTATCTATCGCATACGACGGAAACGCGGAAAAGTCCTGCCAAAATTCCTGCCGTCGCCGGTTTTTTAATGCCATTCACCGCAAACGGCAGGATGCCGGTCGCGCGCTCAGGTGGTCAGGGATGACCGTCCTCCCAGAGGTTCAGTGTGACTCCCGGCTCATCGGTGGGGCCATGCGGGGAGAAGAAACGCGAGTGGCTCATGCCGGCGGGACGGGGGTTGGCTTCCAGCAGTACCGGCTCGATGCCACCATCCGCGCCCGCGTCGAGCAGCAAGTCGAATCCGGCCAGGGTGGGCATTCCGGCGCCGAGTGCCGATGCCAACGCCAGTGCGCCGGCTTCCGCCAGCGTGGTCAACCGCTGCCAGTCAGCGTGGGTCGGTGTTACGCGCGTACCATCCGGACGAAATAACTGCTGCCAGAGTTCGTGCATCGGTATGACGCGTCCGCCGCGTCCTGCGGAGGCAATACCGTCCGGCGTTGCCGCCACCTGGGCATAGCCGGAATCCGCCCACGCGCGCCGGCCATCGCAACAGACATTCACCCGCACCACGCAGCGCAGGTTGCCGTGATAGCGCAGGGAGCCGCGCTCTTCCATCAATAAATATGGGCCGCCGGCTTCCAGCCGGCCTAAGCA
>Ga0118677_10010074_pt1 | contig 14572 bp, 7 predicted proteins | sample AliMusrvi5mmetaG_FD_86154 | JGI IMG/M metagenome (GOLD analysis project Ga0118677, IMG submission 86154) | reverse complement strand
ACGCGGTCAAGCCCGGTGTTGGCGTGTAGGTTTTACGGGCAGCTTTGGAGCTTACGAGGTATAATTAGTTGATGTTACGCGCCGCTATTCCACCCTTTGGAAAAGGGATATCATTAGTTATTACCACAGTCGATGGAGGTTCTGTATTTTTCACCCTTTTCCCGTCACAACCATTTCTATTTGTGAACCAAAAAGTTAAAAATATCGGTAAAGCTGAGACAGATATACAAAAGCTTAACCCCGTTTCATTTTCAGTCGATCTTGGGAGACCAGCCGGTGAATTGAAAACTCTGGGAACAGGGGGGTTGCTAACACCAGACAAAAACCCGGGCAGTTATGTTTTCCTTACAACTGTAGATCCAACAACCAGGAATGGTGTCGTTGCTGGATGGCTCACCCATGAAAAAGGGTGCGGTGTACTCTTTTCGAATATTCATAATAGTCTTGTCGGGGTTACAACACAGATCGACTATGGCCATTTTCTCCTCCCAGCCGGGAAAAGTGAGGTAACCGAAACCCTGCTGATCGGCTATTTTGACGATGCCCGATCAGGTGAAGAACAATTTGCCGATATACTTGCAAAGCAGCATAGCATCAGGATAAAACCCCGCAGCGCCGTTTATTGTACCTGGTACTCCGAAAAGAACGGTGGCGCCGGAAGTGAAGCATCCTCCCTTGAATTGGCTAAATATATCAAAGAGAACCTGAAACCATTTGGACTCGGTGTACTTCAGATTGACGACCAATGGCAGGGGGGAGGCAAGTACAATGGTCCGCAAAGAGGATTCGACCGTGTTGATCCCAAAGGGGGCTATCCCAACGGTATGACTTCAACTGCCTGCGGAATTAAAAAAGATGGATTGACTGCCGGAATCTGGTGGATGCCTTTTGCCCGTAACCATCAGGATCCGGAATATAAAGACCGTAAAAACTGGTTTGCATACAGACCAAACGGAAAACCTTTTGAAACAGCCTGGGGTGGAACTTCTCTCGACCTTACCCTTCCAGAAGCCCTGAATCATATTGCAAACGTTGCCAAAACGATCCATAATTGGGGATTCGATTACTTCAAGATGGATGGCCTATGGACTGGTACGGTTACTGAGCAGGTTTACATCAACGATGGGTATAAAAACGATAGTATCGGCAATTGCAAACCCTTGCATAACCCTTTGATTACCCAGATTGAGGCTTTTCGGAACGGATTGAAACTGATCAGGAAAGCCACAGTCAATGAGGTATTTTTATCGGGATGTTGCATAAGTCAAAACATGCGTTCGTTTGGCGCTTCGATTGGTCTGGTTGATGCCATGCGCATCGGTCCCGATTTTAACCACGACGGAGAAAGTATCCGGACAGGTGCCATCCGTGCATCAAGGCTCTATTTTCTCAACGGAAGAGTATGGTGGAACGATCCGGATCCTTCGATGTTAAGAGAGCTTGGCAAATCGACAGCTGATCCTGCTGCAACCGGAATTGCAGGCCTGGTCAGGGCGCGACTGCTCCCCTCGTTTGTGGCAGTTTCGGGCCAGTTTTTTCTGAGCAGCGATTGGCTTCCCGATCTTCCCGCTGACAGGCTTGAAATCATGAAACGGACAATGGCATCCCATACCGGCGTTGCCCGACCAGTTGATGGTTTTGATAAAAATCTTCCTTCAGTTTGGCTGGCTTCAGACCAAAAAACCGGCACTCCACGAAATGTAATTGGATTATTTAACTGGGAAACCACATCTCAAAAAATTGGCTGTTCCTTGAAATGGGCCGGATTGAATGAAAACACAGTATATCACGCGTTTAACTTCTGGGAAAACAAACCATTGGCTGATATTGAAAATTCCATTTCGTGCGAACTTCCTTCCGAATCCTGCCTTGTGATGGCTCTCCGTGCCCGGACCGATCATCCTGTGATTGTCTCAACTTCACAACATATTACTCAGGGGATGATTGATTTAACGAAAGAAAATTGGGAAAACGGGACCTTGTCGGGAATGAGCAAAATAATTGGAGGCGATAATTACGAAATCCGCATTGCTGGGATGAATGACGGGGGAGACTGGAAATTTGATGCTGCAACCATTATTGAAAATTCTGGAGGTACTTCAATTGAGGCTTTACCACAAAATGAAAAGGGATGGTTAAGGATTCTGATAAAAAATAAAAAGAGCCAGATTATAAAATGGCAGGTGAAATTTTCAAAATAACATTCTCAAAAACTGCACCTAATATTTCAAACGATGAAGAATATAATAATTGGATTAGCTTTTGTTATTACATTGATCGGTTGCAACAATAAAGTTGAAAAGAAAATCGACCTTTTCGGTACCTGGCAATTTGCTATTGATCCTTCTGATAAAGGAACTACTGAAGAGTGGTTCAATAAAACGTTAAAGGACAGTCTCACTTTGCCTGGATCAATGACATCAAATGGTAAGGGTGATGAAATTACCCTATCGACGCCATGGACCGGTCAGATTGTGGATAGTTCGTACTTTAAGAACCCGGAATATGCCAAATACCGCGAACCCGGGAATATCAAGATACCTTTCTGGCTTCAACCTTTGAAATATTACAAAGGAGCTGCCTGGTACCAGAAAGAAGTAATGATACCAGCAAACTGGAGTAGCCAATCGGTCGAACTATTTCTTGAACGTTGTCACTGGGAAAGCCGCCTTTGGATTGACAACAAAATGGTTGGAATGCAAAACTCACTTGGCACTCCTCATCAATACAACCTGACCAATATGCTTACTCCCGGCAAGCATAGGTTGACACTTTGCATTGACAACCGTGTGAAAGAGATCGATCCGGGACTGAATTCCCACAGCATTTCAGATCATACCCAAACCAACTGGAATGGTGTGACAGGAAAAATTTACCTTGAGGCTCGACCTCTCGTTCATATCGTAAATATTCAGGTTTATCCCGATATTCACAGGAAGAAATTCAAGGCCCGGATTAAGGTGAATAATCCTTCTGAACGAACAGTTAAGGCAGATTTGCAATTGGCTGTCTCCGGACCCACGACTACAAGAGGTCAGACTCACGGATTTACCCTTGCCGGAGGTGAAAACCTCATCACAATGGAATACCCAATGGGAGATAATGTAAAGTTATGGAACGAATTTCATCCAGAAATTTATCTGCTGACGGCAAATCTTATCTGTCAGATTTCAAAAACAACCGATACCTACCATACCACTTTTGGGATGCGTGAATTTAAAGCTGTTGGCAAACAGTTACAAATCAATGGCAAACCTACATTTCTGCGAGGTACTCTCGAATGCGCAATTTTTCCAAAAACAGGATATCCTGCCACTGAAATAAGGGAATGGCTCCGAATATTCAATGTTTGCCGTGCACACGGATTGAATCATATGCGGTTCCATTCGTGGTGCCCGCCGGAAGCCGCCTTCGAAGCTGCCGACCAGACCGGATTTTATCTTCATGTAGAATGCTCCTCATGGGCCAATTCATCCACAACAATCGGTGACGGAAAACCTTTCGATAAGTACCTTTATGAAGAGAGTGATCGGATGATTGAAAATTATGGAAATCACCCTTCATTTTGTATGATGGTTTATGGGAATGAACCAAAAGGGAAAAATCAGGTTCAATTTCTGACCGAATTTGTCAATTTCTGGAAAAATAAGGATAGCCGCCGGATTTACACCTCAGGAAGCGGATGGCCTCTCCTTCCGGTGAATGATTTTCTGAGTTCCCCTTCACCACGGGTTCAGGGCTGGGGTCAGGAATTGAAAAGCGTTATTAACGGTGAAGCGCCCCGTACCAACTATGACTGGTCAGAATTCAATTCAAAATATCCTCAACCAATAGTCAGTCATGAGATTGGACAGTGGTGCGTGTACCCGAATTTCAAGGAGATTGCCAAATATGACGGAGTGATGCGTGCACGAAACTTCGAGATTTTCCAGGAGACCTTGAAGACGCACGGAATGGCTCACCTGGCCGACAGCTTTTTACTTGCATCCGGAAAATTGCAGGCACTTTGCTATAAAGCCGATATTGAAGCAGCACTTCGCACCAAAGATTTTGGCGGTTTTCAGTTGCTCGATCTGCACGATTTTCCCGGACAGGGAAGTGCGTTGGTTGGCGTCCTTGACCCATTCTGGGGTGAAAAAGGGTACATTTCTCCATCCGAATATAAACGGTTTTGCAACAGTACTGTTCCTTTGGCTCGTTTGAAAAAGTGTATTTTCAACAATAATGAATCCTTTGAAGCGGCTGTGGAAGTAGCCCATTACGGAGATGAACCAATCACAGGATGCATACCCGAATGGAAAATAGCGGATGCATCAGGCAAAACAATACAAACAGGAAAATTTAGATCAACTGACATTCCTATCGGGAATTGTTTTAAGCTTGGTGAGGTCTCTTTTCCACTCACCCTAATTTTGGAACCTTCAAAACTGAAATTTGAAGTGAGTTTAAATGGACTGAGCAATAGCTGGGAATTCTGGGTCTATCCGGCTAAAAATAAACCAATCCCAGGTGAAGAAAATATTCGTATGGTTCAGCAAATTGATTTGCCGACCGCACAGTTCCTCGAAAACGGTGGTTCAGTACTGTTGACTATTAAAAAAGGGACTCTTTCCAACGAGATGGGTGGAAATATTAAAATTGGGTTCTCAAGCATATTCTGGAATACTGCCTGGACACACGGGCAGGGACCTCACACACTGGGAATTTTGTGCCATCCTGACCATCCTGCGCTATCCCAATTCCCAACTGAATATTACAGTAACTGGCAATGGTGGGATGCGATGAGTCATTCAGGCGCAATTAATCTAACCAGCTTTTCGTCTGAATTAAAACCTATTGTGCGGGTGATTGACGATTGGTTTACCAACCGTCCTTTAGCTTTGATTTTCGAAGCCAAAGTGGGAAAAGGGAAAATTTTGATTTCAGGCATTGACTTTATCGAGGATCTGGAAAAACGACCCGAAGCGAATCAATTGCTCTACAGCCTCAAGAGATACATGACCGGATTGAGTTTTAATCCGACGGTATCGCTTGACATTGAACAACTAAAGAGGATTAATTCAATAAATTGAAACAGGATCAGGTTAAATCCATTTACAAATACTGTTATGAAAACAATTCGCGCAATTGTCATTTTAGTCTTCACTTTAACGTTATTTATTCCCGCCCTGTTATACGGCACAAAACGTACAGAACTGGCTGACAAGGGTCAGGGAGCGCTTGTTACACCTAAACCAAAACCCGCTCCCCGAATCAATGGTCCACTGGTTTACGGATGCCGACCGGGACACCCTTTTCTATATCGTATACCTTGTCAGGGTGAACGCCCTATCAGGTTCTCTGTGAAAAAATTACCCGCAGAATTAAAATTGGATGAATCAACAGGGATCATCAGCGGAACGGTCCCGCCAAAAGGAGTATACGAAATTTTGATCCTGGCCGGCAACTCAAAAGGCAAAGATAAAAGGACGCTGAAAATTATATCCGGAGATCAGCTTGCGCTCACTCCCTCAATGGGTTGGAACCATTGGTATGCCCATTATGACCGGATCACCGACAAAATGATGCGCGAAGCAGCAGATGTTATGATTAGCAGCGGGATGGCCGATGTTGGTTATCAGTATGTCAATATTGACGACTGTTGGATGAATGCTCCTAAAAATAATGATCCCAAACGTGTTGGCCCTTTAAGGGATGAAAAGGGAAACATTCTTCCCAACAGTTATTTTCCGGATATGAAGGGGCTTACGGATTACATCCATGCAAAAGGATTAAAGGCAGGAATTTACACCTCACCAGGAACCTTGACTTGTGGTGGTTTTACAGGGGCTTATCAGCATGAAGCGCAGGACGCAAAACAGTTCGCAAACTGGGGCTTTGACTTTTTGAAATATGACTGGTGTTCTTATGGAAAAATTGCAGGAAAAGACAAAAGCCTTGAAGCTTATCAGAAGCCCTACCGGCAAATGGGTAAAATCCTTAAAACGCTTGACCGCGACATCGTTTTTAACCTTTGCCAGTACGGAATGGGTGATGTCTGGAAATGGGGTGGCGAAGTAGACGCTCATTCGTGGCGCACCTCCGGTGATCTTGGTTTTGAACTTGATCACATTTTCGATGTCGCCCTTAAAAATAGTGAACACCGGCAATATTCAAAACCCGGCCAATGGAATGATCCCGATTATATTCAGATCGGCTGGATTGGTAAGGCCAATAAAATGGGTATTCCCGAACTTACCCCAATGCCGGCCGAAATGCAATATGCCTACATGTCGTTATGGTGTCTTATGGCATCACCCTTAATTTACAGTGGCGATATGTCGAAGTTGGATGAATTTACACTCAACGTTCTCTGCAATCCTGAAGTTATCGCTGTTAATCAGGACCAATTGGGAGAATGTGGCTTAGTAATCAAAAAAAATAATGACTGCTTTTTGATGGTTAAAAACCTTGTTGACGGATCAAAATCTGTCGGGTTATTTAACCGGGGAAAAGTTGCAGCAGATGTTTCCATTGAGTGGAGTGAATTGAACCTGGCAGGAAAACAATCAGTACGCGATCTATGGAGGCAAAAAGAGCTTGGAACTTATGACCAGAATTTTAGTGCACTTGTTCCTGCTCGGGGTGTCGTTATGATTAAAATATGCATACATTAAAATAACAAACAAAAGATTGACTATGAAACGAGCAGGAACGAAAATTCATCTTAGTTGCATTTTGGTCTTTATCATGTCTGTAAACATTGGATGTACGGGCCGGCAACCTTTAACAAACAATCTTAAACTATGGTACAACCAGCCGGCAAATGCTTCAGTTCCTGATGTTCCAAACGGATGGAAAGATGACCCCGAATGGCTCAAAGCGTTGCCTCTTGGCAATGGTTCGCTGGGACTGATGGTCTTTGGAGATGTCAATCGTGAACGCATTCAGCTTAACGAAGAAAGTATGTGGTCAGGAAGTCCGGACGACAACAATAATCCGGAAGCCTTTGCATCTCAGGCAAAAATACGGCAACTTCTGTTTGAAGGAAAATTTAAGGAAGCGACTGAAATAACCAATAAAACCCAGATTTGCAAAGGTGCAGGGTCGGGGCATGGCAATGGCGCGAATGTTCCGTTTGGATGCTTTCAAACATTGGGAGACCTATGGATTGATAATGGATCAAAGGAACCTTACGAAAAATACCATCGGGAACTTGACCTTAATGATGCGGTTGTAAAGGTTAGTTACACACAAAGTGGAGTCAGTTTTCAGCGGGAAATTTTCACAAGTTACCCTGATCAGGTGATGGTTGCCCGCTTTACGGCTGATAAACCGGGACAAATATCTTTAAGCTGCAGAATGACCCGCCCCGAGCGTTTTAAAACATATAAGGAAAATAACGGGTTGGTGATGTCCGGTTCGCTATCGGATGGTAAGGGTGGCAATGGGTTACAATACATGGCCAGGTTAATGGCAGTCAACAGGAACGGGTTAATAAGTTGCAGTGACTCATCATTAAATATCAAAAATGCCGATGAAGTGATCCTTCTCCTTTCTGCCTCAACGGATTATAAACTGAGTTATCCAAATTACAAAGGGCGTGACTATAAAAAACTAACCCATGAGAATCTGCTAATCGCGGCAGGGAAATCATTTGAAAACTTACTGGCTGCCCACAAAAAAGAGTATCAGCAATATTTTAAACGGGTTAGCCTGGATATCACTCCCAAAGAGTTACCTGTAATTCCTACTGACGAACGGGTAATGTCTTTTAAAAAAACAAAGTCAGATCCACACCTGGTCGAATTAATCTTCCAATATGGACGTTATCTGCTGATTTCTTCTTCCCGTCCCGGAACATTACCGGCAAACCTGCAGGGAATTTGGGCCAATAAAATTCAAACTCCGTGGAACGGAGACTACCATACAGATGTCAATGTGGAGATGAATTATTGGCCGGCTGAAGTAACCAATCTTTCTGAAATGCATCTGCCTCTGTTTGATTTAATTGAATCCCTTGTTGAACCGGGCAAAAAAACAGCCGCTGTTCAATACCACAAAAAAGGATGGGTGGTACACCCTATCACAAATCTATGGGGTTATACCTCACCCGGTGAAGCGGCAGGTTGGGGAATGCATACCGGCGCAGGCGCCTGGATATGCTCCCATATTGGCGAACATTACGCATTCACCGGTGATAAAGCGTTTCTGAAAAGGATGTATCCGGTACTGAAAGGATCGGTCGAATTTTATCTTGACTGGCTGGTCGAAGATCCTAAAACAGGAAAGCTAGTCTCCGGACCGGCAGTCTCGCCCGAAAATACTTTTTTAGCCCCCGATGGAAGTCAAAGCCAGATCAGTATGGGGCCATCACATGATCAGGAGGTTATTTGGCAGTTATTTAAAGACTTTCTTTTTACCTCTGGTGAATTGGGCATAAATGATGAATTAACCAGGCAGGTTGCAACAGCAAAAGCTAAATTGGCTGTTCCGAAAATAGGATCCGATGGACGATTAATGGAATGGGTGGAAGAATTTCCGGAGGTGGAACCTGGTCACCGGCATATTTCACACCTTTTTGCGGTTCACCCCGGTTCGCAGATCAATATGGAACAGACTCCGGAACTGGCATCAGCAGCAAAAAAATCGCTCGATTACAGGATTGCAAAAGGGGGAGGGCACACAGGGTGGAGTGCTGCATGGTTAATCAGCCAATATGCGAGGTTATACGAATCCGAAAAGGCATTGGAGAATCTGAAAACTGTGTTGTCAAAAAGCACATCACCTAACCTGTTCGGACAACACCCTCCTTTTCAGATGGATGCAAATTTCGGTACAACTGCAGGTATTGCTGAAATGTTAATTCAGAGTCATAACGGGATAATACATCTCTTGCCGGCTTTGCCTAAAGAGTGGGAAACGGGTGAAGTAAAAGGTTTGCGAGCTCGTGGTGGCTTTGAAGTTGACATAAAATGGAGTAATGGTAAACTGGTTTCTGCACAGATTTCATCTGATAAGGGAGGTGAAGTACTGGTTAAATACGAAAAGTTCCAAAAAAATTTAGCGATCAAAGCAGGGGGTAAAGCCAATTTCAAAATTGATATAACTAATTAATTTCTAAATAAATGAACCATGTGAAATCTGCAGTCTATCTGCTTGTTTTGATGCTGATTTTTATTTGCTGCTTTCAAAATGGTGCTGTTACTATTAAGATTTCCGATTTTGGTTTAAAACCCGGCACCAAAGAGAACGCGATCCCGGCCATCATTAAAGCCATCAGTGAATGTAAAAAACATCCCAAATCGTTGTTGTTGTTTGAGAAAGGACGGTACGATTTCAGAATAGACTCCTCCTTTACAAAGGAGTATTTCGAATCAAACACCACAAATGACGGCCCTAAAAATCTGGCAATATTGATTGAAGGTTGTAAAGGATTGACACTCGACGGAAACGGCGCCGATTTTATTTTTCATGGCGCCATTCAACCCATTACGGTAGACTACAGCGAAAATATCGCTATGAAAAACATCAATATTGATTGGGATATCCCACTGACAGCCCAGGCAAAAATAGTGGCAGCTACTTCGAAGAATATAGATCTGGAAATTGACACAACCCAGTTTCCTTACGAAATTTCCCATGGGAAACTGAATTTTACCGGTGAAAACTGGAAAGCTGAACCAAATGGCTTTATGGAATATGAAGCCAATACCCATCGGATTGCTGCGGAAACAGGAGATCAGGGTTGTATAAGAAGTGATTGGAAAAAATATACAGTAGAAGAACTAAAACCTGGAATAGTGCGCATGAACGGGGAATTTACCAGGACTCCGGCTCCCGGTAATTACCTGATTCTAAGGCATAGCAAGCGTGATCATGCCGGAATTTTCATCCAGGAAAGCGCCAATGTTACGCTTGAAAATGTAAATCTCTATCATTGTGCCGGACTGGGGATATTGGCTCAGTTTTCACGGAACCTGAACTACAATAACGTAAAAGTCATTCCCAACAGTGCGAAAAACAGATATATCAGCGGGCATGACGACGGTTTTCATGTCTCAAACTGTGCCGGAAAAGTAACAATCTCTGGTTGTGAATTTGGAGGTTTAATGGATGATCCGATTAATGTACATGGAACCAGTGTGAAAATCATTGAAAAAATAAATGACCATCAGTTGAAATGTCGTTTCATGCATGAACAAAGTACAGGGATGAACTGGGGCCATTTGAATGATACCATAGGTTTTATAAAGCATAAAAGCATGCAAACCGTGTCGAAAGGAACTTTATCCCACTTTGAAAAGGTGAACCGGAATGAGTTTATTGTTGAATTTAACCAGCCACTGCCAGCAGAAATATTGGTTGGTGATGCACTTGAAAATTTATCCTGGTCTCCGGCTGTAACCATTCAAAAATGCAACTTCGGCAGCTGTCGTGCCAGAGGTTTGCTGGTCTCGACACCTGGCAAAGTATTGATTGACAATAATATCTTCGAATCAAGCGGATCTGCAATTCTCATTGCAGGAGATGCCAACGGCTGGTATGAATCGGGGGCAGTTTCAGATGTCACCATCACCAATAATATCTTTAAAGATGGTTGCATGACCTCCATGTACCAGTTCTGCGAAGGGATTATCAGTATTTTTCCGATTGTACCACAAGTTGATTCAATCAAACCCTTTCACCGCAATATTACCATCGAACATAACACCTTTAATCCATTCGACTACCCGGTTTTGTATGCCCTTTCGGTCGATGGAATCCGGTTTAATTACAACAGGATTATCCGTTCTGTTCAGTTTGAGCCCTTTCATACCCGCAAACACTGCCTCACTTTTGAAGCATGTCTGCATGCCGAAGTAAAAGGAAATGTTTTCGAAGGTGAAGTACTGGCTAAAGATATCCAATTGGATAAAATGGATTCCAGCCAATTAAAAAACAAATAATCAAAGCATTAATAAAGAAGTATTTAAAATGGCATTAGCAGTTAAAGCCTGGCATGAAAAGGTCATCATTCCTACTTATGAAATTGGGAAACCTGAGAAAAATCCAATGTTTCTCGAGAATCGTGTGTACCAGGGGAGCAGCGGTGTGGTCTATCCGCATCCGGTTATCGAGAAAATTTCGGACGAAAAAAGAGATAAGGAATGGAATGCCATTTATCTTGAGAACCAATACCTGAAGATCATGATTCTCCCCGAACTGGGCGGAAGGATCCAGATGGCTTTTGACAAAACCAAACAGCGCCACTTCGTTTATTATAACCAGGTGATTAAACCAGCTTTGGTCGGACTTACAGGCCCATGGATATCCGGGGGAATTGAATTTAACTGGCCGCAACACCACCGACCATCAACTTTTGAACCGGTAGATCATTGTATCGAAGAAAATTCAGATGGAAGTGTTACCGTTTGGTGCAGCGAAGTGGAGCGGATGTTCGGCACAAAGGGGATGGCAGGATTCACCCTTCACCCGGATAAGGCCTATCTGGAAATCAAGGTAAAATTGTTTAACCGCACCAATTTCCCGCAGACCTTTTTGTGGTGGGCAAATCCTGCAGTAAAGGTGAATGACGAATATCAGTCAGTTTTCCCCCCCGATGTTAACGCAGTCTTTGACCATGGCAAACGTGATGTATCTGAGTTCCCAATCGCGAAAGGAACCTATTACAAGGTCGATTATTCACCCGGTACAGACATCTCAAAGTATAAAAATATTCCGGTACCTACCTCCTATATGGCGATCAAATCGGAATACAACTTCGTGGGTGGCTACGAAAATGACACAAAGGGGGGCTTGCTGCACGTGGCAAATCACCACGTCTCGCCCGGGAAGAAACAGTGGACCTGGGGACACAGTGATTTTGGCAGGGCCTGGGACCGTAATCTGACCGATAAAGATGGTCCTTATATCGAGTTAATGTGTGGGGTTTATACAGATAACCAACCCGATTTTTCATGGTTGATGCCTGGCGAAGAGAAAACATTTTCGCAATATTTTATGCCCTACCGTGATTTGGGAGTGGTAAAGAATGCTACCAAAGATGCGATGGTAAACCTTGAATTCCGGGATGGGAAAGCTCATATCAGGGCATATGCCACAGCATCCTATTCATCGGCAAGGGTGGTTTTAGGATCAGAAGACCAGATACTGTCCAATGATAAATTTGATTTTCATCCTGCAACTTCTTATGAAAAAACAATCGAAATACCTGAAGGAATTGATATCCAAACGATCGAAATAAATGTTTTAACACACTCCGGAAAAACATTGGTAAGCTGGCGACCCGAATCCGGTCAGGGAAAGCCCATCCCGGAACCGGCAAAAGCGGCACCGCTTCCTAAGGATATCGACAATAATGAACAGCTTTATCTTACTGGTTTACACCTGGAACAATACCGACATCCTACCTATAGTCAAGGTGATTATTATCTCGAGGCGCTCTGTCGCGATCCGAAAGATGCACGATGTAACAATGCAATGGGTTTATGGAATCTTCGACGCGGGCAGTTCGGAATTGCTGAAGATTATTTCAGGAAAGCCATTGAAACGCTCACTGAACGAAATCCAAATCCGATTGACGGGGAACCATTCTATAACCTGGGGCTTGCCCTTAATTATCAGGGAAGGGAAGACGAAGCTTACGATGCCTTCTACAAATCGGTTTGGAATGCATCTTATCAGGAAAGCGGATATTTTCAGCTGACCCGGATTGCGATGAAAAAACAAAACTGGGAGGAGGCGCTCGAATTGGTCGACCGCTCACTGATCAGGAACTGGCATAACCATAAAGCGCGACATTTAAAAGTAAGGATCCTTCGCAAATTAAACCGAAAAGAAGAGGCAGTACTACTGGTTCAGGATTCTTTGAAACTGGATCAATTTAATTTTGGAGTCTTATTTGAAAAAATCCTTCTGAGTCCCGAAAGAGGCTCTAATCCATTCGAAGGTTCAGAATTGAAAATCCTTATTCGCGGCAACATCCATACCTACATAGAGTTTGCTCTTGATTTTGGAGCTTCCGGACTTTATGAAGAAGCCATAGAATTAATCACTTTCGGCATCATTGAACAAAAGGATCAATCGGTCTATCCAATGGCCTTTTATTATAAAGCGTGGTTCGAAGGGCATATTGTGAATCAGGCTGCTTCATTAAATACCTTGAAGGAAGCAGCCAGCGCTTGTCCCGACTTCTGTTTTCCGAATCAGAATGAAGCGGTGATCGTTCTGGAGTGGGCCAAAAATCAAAATCCTGCTGACCCCAAAGCCCCTTATTATCTTGGTAATTTCTGGTACAATGCCCGACAGTATATTGAAGCACTTTCGAATTGGGAATTGTCGGTCAGTATTCATGACAATTTTCCGACAGTGCATCGTAATCTCGCCCTGGCCTTGTTCAATAAGCAAAATTCTGCTGAAAGCGCTTTGACAGAACTCGAAAAAGCCTTTGCCCTTGATTCCTCAGATGCCAGGATCTTTATGGAACTCGATCAATTATATAAACGGCTGAATTGCCTTCCGGATTTCCGCCTTCAAAAATTTGAGCAATACCCGGAATTGGTTGACGAGCGGGATGATTTGTATCTTGAAAGGATTATCCTCTTAAACTTACTCGAACAGCATGAGGAGGCCTATTCCCTGATTATGATGCGAAAATTTCATCCCTGGGAAGGGGGTGAAGGCAAAGTCACCGGCCAGTATGTTCACTGTCTGACTGAAATGGCAAAAGAGGCAATCGACTCGAAAGAGTACCAGAGAGCAATCGATTTTCTCAATCAGGCCCGGTATTATCCTGACAATCTGGGAGAAGGAAAATTGTTTGGCGCACAGGAAAATGCCATCTTTTATTGGTTAGGGTGTGCCTTCGATGGATTGGGGATTCGAAGGGAGGCAGTTGAGTGGTGGCAAAAGGCGTCTGAAGGGATGAATGAACCTGCCGCTGCGATCTTTTACAACGATCAGCAATCGGATACCATTTATTACCAGGGTTTAGCTCTAAGCCGTCTGGGTAAAAAAGTAGAGGCAAGGGAACGCTTTGAGACATTAATCCGTTTTGGGGAATTACACCTCAACGATGAGTTTAAGCTCGATTATTTTGCAGTTTCACTCCCCGATTTACAAATCTGGGATGACGACCTTTCAAAACGGAATTACTTGAATTGCCTCGAACTTATCCGACTGGGGGAATTGGGGTTGTCGCATCTCTAAAATGGAATTCTAAATCGTGGTAACCTACTACTGAATTTTATAATCCTTCAAATCCTGTTATTGGTTATATTCATGAAGCCGTTCCAAATCATACTGGAACGGCTTCATTGTTATAGCATTGGGTACCGTTCGGCTATTGTGTAACTGCAAACTTCAATGTAATTATTTTTCCATTCCAGCTTAAGACACAAGGATATAATCCGGTAGGAAGTGTTTGGTCAAAGAGTACTGTTTGGGTAACCCCTGCCTGGACATCACCATTATAAATCTGAATAATCCGCTGACCTGTCATCGAATAAACATCCAGCTTAACGCGTGCATTTTCATTGATCCGGAACTCGAAAGTTGCCGAACCCTGTGCAGGGTTAGGAAAGATCTTCAG
>Ga0118677_10010073_pt1 | contig 14572 bp, 5 predicted proteins | sample AliMusrvi5mmetaG_FD_86154 | JGI IMG/M metagenome (GOLD analysis project Ga0118677, IMG submission 86154) | reverse complement strand
ACAACAACCCGTATCCGGACCGCTTCCGCGATTTCCTCTTCGGCAATCATCGCAGCGAGGACTGGCGCTATTGGTATCACTACTTCGGCTTCCGTTGGAACGATGAAGGCGACGGCGAGGGCGACGGCAGCCCCGGCGTGGAAGTCACCCAACTGCAAGGTGAAACCATGCTCTCCGCCGATGGCAAAACCACCGTCTCCATCCCGCTGCCGCAAGCCGATTTCCCCACCGCCCGCGAAGTGGTCGTCGCCTCGGAAGTCACCGATGCGAACAACCAGACTCTAACATCACGAACAAGTGCCACCGTCCACCCAGCCTCCATCTATATCGGCATCTCGCGCGTCGATAGCCTCGTGCGCGCCGGCGAGGAACTGCCGCTGCAAATCGTGGCCATCACCCCGGATGGCAAACCCATAACTGCCGCCACCACCGTAAAAGCCACCCTCACCCGCGAAATCAACAACGCGGTCAAAGCCCAGACCGACAGCGGCGCCACCACCACCCGCAACGACGTGCATGAGGAAACCGTGTCCACCTCCGATCTAACAATCGAAGCCGGCGCCTCCGCCGCCAAGGGCCAGCTCTTCAAGGTCACCCCGCGCGACAGCGGCCTGCATTTCCTAACCCTGCGCGGCACCGATGCCGAGGGCCACGCGTTTGCCACGGTCACCAGCTTCCATGTCTATGGCACCAAGGAATTCCCCTGGCTGTATGAGGACGGGTTGCGCGTGAAACTCGTCGCCGAGAAAAAATCCTACCGCCCCGGCGAGACCGCCCGCATCCTGGTGCTCTCGCCCATCGAGGGCACCGCGCTGGTCACCGTCGAACGCGAGAAAGTCCTGCGCTCGTTCCTAACCGAACTGAAGGCCGACAACCCGGTCATCGAAATCCCGCTCGGCCAGGACGACGCGCCGAACGCCTGCGTCTCGGTCCTCATCATCAAGGGCGCACGCGACTCCGCCCGCCAACACAAGGAGCCCCAACTGCGCCTCGGCTATTGCGAGCTGCTCGTCGATGACCTCCGCGACCGCCTCGCCGTCACCATCGCCGCCACCTCCAATTCCGCGCCCGCCGCCACCCAAACCATCACCACCGATGCCGCAGCCACCCCGCCGACCTTCCGCCCCGGCGACAAGGTCACTCTAACAGGAACAGTGAGCCTGCCCGACGGCACTCCCGCCGCCGATGCCGAACTGACGCTCTATGCCGAGGACGAAGGGACTCTCGCGGTGATGGGTTACGACACGCCCGATCCGATGGCGTTCTTCTATGCCCCGCGCTTTCTCAGCGTGGATACCGGCACCTCGTTTGCCACTTTCATTTCGGAAAACCCGGAACTCCAACAATTCTTCAACAAGGGTTTCTTCATCGGCGGTGGCGACGACCTGAGCAAACTCGCCGACCTGATGCGCAAGAACTTCGACCCCTGTGCCACCTGGGCACCCGTCATCACCACCGATGCCGCGGGCAAATTCACTCATACTTTCAAAGTGCCGGACACCCTCACGCGCTATCGGGTCATCGCCATCGCCCAGCATCAGGCAGCGCACTTCGGCAGCACCGAGTCGGCCATCCTCGTCAACAAGCCGCTGATGCTCGAGCCCAAAACCCCGCGCTTCGCCTATCAGGGGGACTCGCTCAATCCGCAGGTGTTGGTGCAGAACGCCTCGGAATTCTCCGGCACCTGGACCATCACCTACAAGGCGCACGCGGCCACCGGCACGCCCGTGTGCCGCGCCCTCTCGCCCGATTCCCAAACCGTCAACCTCGCCGCCGGCGCCTCCGCCACCCTGATCTTTCCCAGTGTGATGGAAAACACCGGCGAGGCCATCTCCTCGTGGCAGGCGATCCCGGTCTCGCTTTCCGGCAAGGATCTAACACCCGAGCTGACCCGCTCCCTCTCCGATTCGGTGGAGGCCCGCTACCCGGTGACCTATCCGATGCCGCTGCTGCGCCAGTACCAGTTCGTCAAGTTTGACAAGCCCGGTGCCAAACGCAACCTGCTGGAGAACCTCGACCAAACCCTCCTCGACGGCAACGGCGAACTCAACCTCGAGTTTTCCACCTCGCCGCTCACCCAAGCCGCCGGTGCCGTCGATTACCTCCTCCAATATCCCTACGGCTGCGTCGAGCAATCCACTTCCGCGCTGATGCCATGGTTCACCGTGGGCCCGCTGCGCTCGGTCGTGCCCGCCTTCGCCAACATCCCGCGTGAGAAAGTCCGGGACGCCATCCAGACCGGTGCCAACCGGCTGCTGACCATGCAACTCACCGATGGCTCGTTCACCTATTGGCCCGGCGGCACCGCGACGGCCAAATGGGCCAACTCGTATGCCAGCCTCGGTCTCCTCCTCGCCAGCAAGAACGGTGCCAACGTCCCCGACTCCGCAATTGAGAAAATCACCACTTATCTAACCACCTCGCTGCGCGGCCTGTCGAAAGTCAAGTCGTCCTGGGAACTCGACGAGGCGGCCCGCACATTGTGGGTGCTCGCCCTGGCCGGCAAACCGCAGGCGGCCTATCAAAACCTCATGGAGCAGCGGCTCGCCGACCTGTCCCCTTCGGCCCGCTGCCTGCTCGCGCTGGCCATCGTCAACACCGGCGCCAAAAACGACATCGCCACCGCAAAGCTTATCCTCAACTCGAAGAAGCCCACCACTCTCCAGTCCGATTGGTGGATGCCCTTCACCGCCGACGACTCGCTCAAGCTCCTCGCGTGGACCGCCGTGGATTTCAAATCCAAAACCACCACTGCCGCCCTCGACCGCCTGCTCAATGACCGCAACCCATACGGCCACTGGCACAACACCTGGGTCAATGGCTGGAGCTTGCTGGCCATCTCGTCATACGCCGGCAAGGACAAGGCCGATGGCAGCCCGTCCACCCTCACCCTCGACACCGCGGACGCCAGCCAGGCCATCCAGCTCACTTCCAGCAAACCGACCGCCGCCGTCGCCTTTCCGCTCAGTTCCGGCCTCAAGCTCGATCTAACCAATGACAAGCAGGCGTTCCTGCGCATGCGCCTCGCCGCCAAACCCAAGATCGCCCCGCTCAAACCCGTCGCCACCAACGGCCTGTCCATCGACCGCTTCTACGAGAAGGTCAACGCCAACGGCACCCTGGAAACCCTAACCGAACCGGCGGTCGGCGATCTCATCCGCGTCTCACTGCGCGTGTCCCTGCCCAAGGACGACACCCGTTATCTCGTCATCGAAGACCCGCTGTCGGCTCTCTTTGAAACCGTCAACAGCGACTTCAAGTCCCAGAGTTCCGCCCTCGGCATTGGCACCAGTGAGAACAACTGGTCCGTCAGCCACTCCGAACTGCGCTCCGACCGCGCCATGTTCTTCCTCGATGAGGTCGGCCACCGCGGCACCTACACTCTAACCTATCTGGTCCGCTGCACCCTCGCCGGCCAATCCACCGCCCCGCCCGCCAAGGTCGAGTCGATGTACGACCCGTCCCAGTTCGCACTCTCCGCCTCGCGCGCTTTCACGACCAAGTAGTTTCAAAAGAGGGGCACGGGCGGCCCGCCCAATACTGTTCGTATAGGCGGCGCTGGAATGGAAAGGAAGAATGGCAGCGGGCAGGATGCCCGCGCCACCGTGGTCGGGGCATCCTGCCCGGAGCCATCAATTGCCAAACTATCTGCTAACCGAACTGTATTGGGCGGCCCGCCCATGAGAAAAGGCCTACATAACAGTCCATCGCAACCTCGGCGAACTACGGCGATCGTCTTCCACTTCATGCGTAGCCCTGCCCCAGCCCTCTCTGCCCGTTCAATCTCCAACTCCAACCGCCCAACACGAATCTCCCCGCAATGAATCAATTGATATCACCACCATTTGGACGCCTACTGCATGCTCAGGACACAATGAAGCCACACGTAAAGATCTGCTTGGTTGTCGCCGGCTACGTCATCGCCGTTGCGGTTGCCTCCGCCGCCGTTGCGTGCCACCTGATTGCCTTAGGCGGCCTCAATAATCCGGCCTACAGTGGAATGAACGCCTTTGGCGACAGCCTCCTCTTCCTCGCGGTCTTGGGGGTGGCTGCTGTGCCTCCCACTGGTGCCGCGTTCTTCTGGTTGAGACCGTATCCCGCATTCTGGCGTGGGTTCTCGATCACGGCTCTCGTCTTTGCCGTCACCAGCCTTGAGGCATTCGTCGCAGTGGCCAATGACTCGCATTCCATGATGGCTGGTTTGGCCTTCCTACGGATTCTTGTGGCACCATTGTTTGCTCTGACCTTCGGTCTCTCGGTTTTCCTCGCTCCAAGTCGTGCCTTTCGGTTTGCGCTTCTCATTGCCACTGTGATAGAAGTAACGGGCTTCGCTTGCTGGGTGATCACATGTATCATCCGAAACAACTGACACCTAACAAATCGTCGCTGCCGGCCGGCATCAGCTCCGTAACTTCACCTCAACCACGACGTTTTCGCCCGGCGGCAGGGCTCGACGTTGCAATAAAGTTATGCGCATACTCCTTGCAGCACTCTTACTTGCAGTCGGTCGATTATCTCCCTATTTCCATACTGGGTCAAGACGGTATTGATTACCTTTCTTCGGCCCAAGTCGCCATCCAAGGCCGATCTTCTAATCATCAAATACGGGTTCCCCGTTCTCTTCATCGGTCTCTACGTCTTGAAGGCCGCCACAGGGCACTGATACCCATTGACACAAACGCAAGTCGTGGGGCCAATGCCGGGTGATGGATTGTTTGAGGAGTAGGGATCAAGAAGCCAGGCAGTCATTCACTGAGTTGTCCTCCGGCAGCCAGGGGAATCGCCATCAGGATCGATGGCACGACAAGCCATGGAATACGCATGAATCAAGATTGCAGCGGATGTGGGTTTGACGCAAGGGCGATTTCGACATGGCGATTTCGCAGCGGCGATTCATTGGGGTGCTTGACAAGAAAGTCAGAACGATCTCGTGATGGCGAAGACTTGTGGCGGCGTCAAGGAGTGGTGGCCTCAGGCCGCCGTTGCCCATGTTGCGCCAATGATTGGAGGCAAGCCGCTTCCAATTGTCCCCTCATGGGCAAGGGGGACAAGATGTCCCCCCTCCTTGGCGGCGCGACGCTCACTTCGGGAAGACGATTTTCTCGGTGTTGGATGAGTCGCGACCGAAGCCATCACCGACGTCCTTGCTGGAGACATAGAGCATCAGGCTGATGAGCAGCAGCGCGAAGGCCGTCTGCACCACTTCGAGCACCCGCGCCTTGACCGGGCGACGGGCGATTTTCTCCAAGATGGCCAGGGTGATATGGCCGCCATCCAACACCGGCAGGGGCAGCATGTTGAGCACGGCCAGATTCACGTTGAAGAGCACCATGAAAGCCAGCAAGCGCCGCCAGGCATGCTCGGTTTGGAGGATGGCATACTGGAGTTTCGCGATGCCGATCGGGCCGCTCAAGTGCTCGAGGCCGATGCTGGAATTGCGTGACACCAAGCGGCTGATGGTCGTCCACATCATCGTCAGGCTGTCGGCCACCTGTTGCAGCGGTTTGGGATAGACGATGGCTTCATCGATGAAATCCACGTCGTAGAAACCCAGGCCAACCATCGGCCCCTTGCCGACCGGGGAAACGGGCACCATCGGGGTGACGCGGATGGTCAGGGGCGAGCCGCCGCGTTCGATGGAAAAGTCGATGGGCATGAGCTCGGCGTGCTTGATATGATCGTATGCGCTGCCGGCATTGGTTATTTTCTCGCCGTCCATGGCGACGAGCGTGTCGCCGTCCTTGAGACCGGCGCGGCTGGCGGGACTGTCCTTGGCCACGCGGTCGATGGCGACGTGTTCGCCCTGCGGCAGGATGCCGACCTGGCGCAAGCCGCTGCGCTGGAACCAGTGGCTTTTCTCCGGGATTTGAAATTTGGAGGTCAGCGCGAGCGGTTTGGTTTTGCCGGGCCGCTCGACGAGGAAGGAAATCTCGGTGCCCTGACTCAGGATGATGCTTTCGGAAATGCTGTCGAGCGTGCCACGGAAGCCGTGGACGGTCTTGCCATTGACCTCGATGATGCGATCCCCGGCGAGCAGGCCGGCCGTGGCCGCCGGGCTGCCCGGATCGACCGTGCCAATCACCTGGGTGGGCATGAAGTCATTGGGCTTGCCCACCTGCCACACCACCACCGCGCTCAACAGGGCCAGCAGCATCGAAAACAACGGCCCGGCAAACGCCACGATGATCTTGTCCAGCGGCTTGATGGGCGGCAACGTCGCGGCCAGCGTGCTGCCGCCTTCAATCGCCTCCATCGGCGCCATTTGCGGCAGGGCGACAAAGCCGCCCGCGGGAATCCAGCCCAGGCCGTATTGTACGCCGTTGACCGTCTTGCTCCAAATCGGCTTGCCAAACCAGATTTGGAAGCGGTCGATCTGCAGGCCGCGCCATTTGCCGGCGAGGAAATGGCCCAGTTCGTGGGTGAAAATGATCACGTTGAAAATCATCACGACGACGAAAATCAACAGCGCAACGTGGAAAACGGTGGAAAGGGTGGACATGGACAGCGGTGGGGGAGGTCAGAAGCTAGCGTCGCCAGCCGTTCCGGCAAGTGCTTAAACGTCAAATCGTCGCGGATTTGTCCATTGAGATCAGGATTCCTGAATTTGGCTTGCCAGGCGGCCGGGGCTGGGGTTTCTTGCGCGAAAGCAAACCATGAGCCCCAAATTGATCCCCCTGTGCGTGTTTTCCGCGGCCATGGCCGTGCTCTTGTCCGGATGCCTGATGCAGCGCACCGTCACCAGCAACGGTCAAACCATTGAGCAAAATTACGTGGTCAAACGCCCCCTGAAAGACGCGCTCGACAACTCGCAGTGACACGTTTGGCAGGGACGCACCCTCCGGGGCGTCCGGCGGGGGCGACGCCGCAGTTATGCAATATCCCCATCACTCGCCGTTCCAGCCCGTCATGCGGTGGTTCGGGCTAGCAAAGCCGCCTTCGCCGTGCCCCAGCCGGACCGTTTGGAAAACGGTTCCTGCCTGTTGATTCGCCCTGCAAGCAAAATTTGATAGTTTATCTGACACCCAATCGACCAAGTCGGTGGTTGGGTCAAACGGGCTAACCAAGCCGCCCTTGCCTCGCCCCAGCCGGACCGTTTGGAAAACGGTCCCTGCCATGGGCGGTCACAGGACGGCGTCGCGCACGGCGTGCTGGAGGCGGGTGGCGACCTCGGCGATGGAAGAATTGCTAGGGATGACGCGGGCGAAAGGTTCGTCGCGGAGGGAGAGGAAGATGCGGCGGCAGCGTTCGAGGTTTTCGCGTTGTTCGAATTCGTTGGCAGTGTCGCCGCGCGAGCCGATGCGCTCGTGGGCGGCGGCCACTTCCAAATCGAGGATGAGCAAGAGGTCCGGCAGCGGTGCAAAGGCCTCGTTGAGGCGGCGAATTTCCGCCGGATCGAAGCCGCGCGCGCCCTGATAGGCCATGGTGGAAAAGTAATAGCGGTCGAGGATGACCACCTTGCCAGCGGCCAGCGCGGGGGCAATGAGTTCGTCCACATGCTGGCGGCGGTCATTGAGGAAATACTCCAACTCCTGCGCCGGCGACAGGCGCCCGCTGGCTGCGGAGTCACGCAGTTGTTTCCCCCACGGGCCGTCGGTCGGCTCGCGGCTGACGACCACCTCGCGGCCTTGCGCGGCGAACCACTCGGCGAGGAGCCGCACCTGGGTGGACTTGCCGGTGCCGTCGATGCCGTCGATGACGATGAAGGTTCCGGGGGGCATGGGTTGTCGGTTATCGGTCGGATCGGTCGGATCGGTCGGATGCATCTTCACTTACTCTTTTCTTCTGTATTCCGTCTCGGAGTCTTCTGTCTATCAGAGATACCGGCTTTCGAGATGGGCGAGGTAGGCGGCGGGTGAGGGCGGGGCGCCGGTGGCCTGGGCGATGAGATCGGCGGGATCGAGGGTGGCGCCGTGGGCGTGGACGGAGGCGCGCAACCAGGCGAGCAGTGGGGCGTAATCGGCTTGGGCGCAGGCGGCGGCGATGTGCGGTTCGGAGCAAGCGGCGGCATGCAGTTGGGCGGCGTTGATGTTGCCCAGCGAGTAGGTGGCGAAATAGCCGATGCCGCCCATCGCCCAATGGATGTCTTGCATGCAGCCCTGGCGGTCATCCGCCGGGGTGAATCCGAACAAGTCGCGGAACGCCTCGTTCCAGGCCGCGGGGATGTCGGCGACCGCGAGACTGCCATCGACCATTTGCCGCTCAATGCCGAAGCGCAGCAAAATGTGCAGGTCGTAGGTGGCTTCATCGGCATCCACCCGGATCGGCGAAAACGCCGCGCGCCACAGGTAGCGGAGGAAGTTTTCCAGGGGGAATTGGGCAAGCTGTGGGAAGCATTCGCAGGCGACGGGATACCAGCGGTTCCAGAACGCCGGCGAGCGGCCGATATGGTTTTCCCACAGCCGCGATTGGGATTCGTGAATGCCCAGCGACACGGCGCTGCCGGCTGGCAGGCCAAACGCGTCGGCCGGCAAGCCCTGCTCATACAACCCGTGCCCGGCCTCATGCAACACCCCAAACAGCGACGAGGTGAAGTCCGACTCGCTGTAGCGGGTGGTCAAACGCACGTCGCGCGGCCCGAGCGTCGTACAAAACGGATGGGTCGTCGCATCAATCCGGCCGGCCTGGAAATCAAAGCCGATGGCTGCGGCGATTTGCGCGTTGAGCCGCTGCTGCGCGTCAATCGGATAGGGACCGGGCGGCAGCGCCGGGGCGTGGGCGGCAGACACCTCCACCGCGCTGGCGGCAATCCGGCGCAACTCCGGGCGCAGCGAATCAAACAAGGCGGAAACCGCGGCGGTGCTGGTGTTGCGTTCGTAGCCGTCGAGCAGGGCGTCGTAGGGCTCGTTCGGGTAGCCCCAACGGTCGGCTTTCTCGCGCGCGATTTCCAACAACCCGGCGAGGTGCGGCGCAAAGCTGGCGAAATCCGCGCGGCTGCGCGCCTCCGCCCAGGCGTGCTTGGCCAGCGAGCAGGCCGTGGCCTCGCGCGCCACCAAGGCCACCGGCAGCTTGGTGGCGCGGTCAAAGGTGCGGCGCATTTCGCGCAGATTGGCGCAATGGGTGAAGTCGGTTGCGCAGGCGGCCGCTTCCGCCTCTTCCAGCGAGCGTTGCCAGGTGCCCGAGGTGGCCAGTTCATGGGCCTTGGCCGACAGCCATGACAATTGCGCCGCGCGGTAGGTGGATGCCGCCGGCGGCATGTAGGCTTCCTGATCCCAGCCCATCGCCGCTTCCGCCGACCCAATCACCGCATGCTCTCGTGCCAAATCGAATATTCGCATGCGCACAACATGGCTGAAATCCGCCCGCTGGCAATCCGGGAAATTTGCCGAGTTGAGGGGAAGATGGACGAGAAACCGCGGGGTTCGGGAATCGCGCCTAAGAAAACCACGGATTAAAGGATTACACGGATTACACGGATTGCACGGATTGAAGAGGAAGCCGAGCAGGGCGCTTTGCTCCTCGGTGCCCCCTGTGTGCTCCTGTTCAAAGTCTTGAATTCAGAGTTCTTAACAGGAGAAAGCCGAGGAAGCAGGGAGTTGGGAGTCCCGATCTCTGCTGCTGTTTCCATCTCGGGTCGGAGACTTGATCTTTGCTCGGGAAGTCGGATGCCTCGCCTCGCACGCTTAAATCTGGATCTATTATTCTTTATTCAGCAAAGGCCGTCCTAACAAACCGATGCGCCAACTGCATTCGCCGCCGGCATGGTTATATCTATATCTTTTATTCTTGATTCCGCCAGGCTTACGCTACTAACCGAAACACCGCTGCCGCGACAAGGATTCCAGTGCAAAGTGTGCCACCCGCCAAGCACTCCAAACCACTCACAATCCTTGATATTCAGAAGCCGTAGGCTCCAAAAGGCCCCCGTTTCTGCTAGATATGCCAAATTTCGCTAGAGCATGGCCGGTCCAAACGAATATACCAAAGCATAGCTATCGCGACACCGGAAATTCGGATGGTATCACGCCCCTCTGCAATTGTGATTCCGGGTTAACGTGTCTAACTCGCTTGCAAATGCCCAGTGATTTATCAGGTTTCAACTTTCCTCAACTCGTCGAAGTCACACCGTGCAACCGAATGAAGCTCCCTCAGCCGGAACCGTTTGACCGGACCCAGACTTTTTCCCCACATCCATGCACCATGCGAACCTCCAGCGCATGAAACGATGCACCTAAGCCAACTCGCATAACTCCTCGTCGCGGCCCGTGTGCCGACTCTCACAGGTCGGCAATCCCGTTGTGAACCCCCCCCTTTGGCAACTTCGTTGAAGGCCACCGGGGGCTAACGAGTCCTCCGGTGCCCATCGCTCGTGGTTTGTCTAACGCTCGAAACCGTTGACAAGTCCGGGAGAGTTTTGCCCATTTTGAAAAAGCCTAACTTTTCCGCAACGCCGAACCATTCATATCGCGCCAATCCCACCGGCACCACCCAGCGAAGATCGAAAAACGCATGAAAACAAAACGCCATATCAACCTCGGGCTGCTCCCGACCGCCGCCCATCTCGGTGCTGCCCCGGCGGGGGCGGACACCCTCGATGCCCCCGGCGCCTGCGCCTTGTGGCGCAATAACTTTCACACCATCGGCGACCCGTCTGGATGGTCCTGAATGCGAAGGAAAACGAACATGAGACACAAACTGAAATACGAACATGAGAACTAACACCACCATCAAATCCGGATTGCTCGCTCTTGCGGCGTGCTTCGGAATCACTCCTGCTGACGCGGCGCTGTCCTATTCAACGGGATTCGAGCCTGGCGAGGGGTTCTCCCTCGGCCAACTCAGCCCCGACATCAACTCCGCGCAGGGGGGGTGGTCCGGCGGCGCACAGGGCGGGTTCACCAACAATGACACCGGTGACGAGGAGATCGTCGCTTCCCCCGTTCACAGTGGTACCCAATCCTGGCATTACGCCCGTGGCTATGGCAGCCCCGGCCAGGGCACCCCTTACGGGCCGGTTGTCGGCAACGGCACGTTCAACGATGGCGACCAGTTCATTGCCAGTCTCTGGTTCAAGGCCGCCAGTGAAACCCCGGATGGACAAACCATCAAAATCACAACCGGCACCGCCAACGGAGGAGATCGCGGCAACTATGTGGCTTACCTTGAAAACACGGCTGCAGAAGGCATCCATATCTACTCGTTTAAGGATGGCGCCGCCTTCAATCAAATCGATCTGTACACCGGGGTAAGCACCACCGCATGGCACAAACTCGACTTCAAGCTTACCAAGAGCGGCTTTGTGGATCATGTCACGGTCTCACTCGATGGAGGAGTTCCGATCGCCTTCAATGCGGCGTTGAACGAATGGCGGCAGTCGCTTGGCTATGCCTACGCCGACCACAGCCGCCTGAAGTTTTATGCCGCCCTTGACGGCGACACGGCTTATCAAGGATTCTACTTCGACGACATCAGTTACGAGGTGGCCCCCAACTACCCGGTTAAGAACATCACCCAAAACACCGGCTCCTCCACCATTCAGGCTGCAATCGACGCTGCCGCCGCTGGGGACACCATCCAGGTTTACCCTGGGAACTATGATGAAATGGCCTCCGGTCGCGGCACCACGACCGACACCGGCCCCTATCAATTCGGGCTGTTTCTCCCGCCTTCCAAGCCCGGCCTGACTATCCAAGGGCTCAAGGCGGATGGCACGCCGGTGACCACCGCGGCCGACGTGGCGGCAACCGTTACGACCAACGCCACAAATGACTTCGGCTTCTCCGGGATCTTCGTCGCAGCGGCGAACGTCACGATTCAGGGTCTCAATATCGGCAACAATGCGGCCGGCAATGATAAGACCATCGAAGTCATCGCTGACAACTTCACCTTCACTGCCAGCAAGATGTCGGCGACGAATGGAGACTTGTATTTCGGCGACTACGCCTACGATGACCATGGCACTCCCACCGATTTTTCCGATGATCGCAGTGCGATTCAATCCTATGCGATCACCGGCAACATCTTTTCCGGAGGTTCGGGCATCTACATCGGAAACGGTGCGGGCTGGACTGGTTCGACTCCAGCGGCAGTCACCGGTCGCTCGATCACCGGCAACCGCATCGACGACTCGGGAACGCTGGCGTTTGCCGGACCCTCGCCGGGAGTCGGCTGGCTGCTCTATCCAGTTGGCGCTGCCACCGTGACCGGCAACACCTGGACCGGTCCTAACACCCGCTACGTGCAGGCATGGGGCACCACCCAGGCGGTGTTTCCCTTCGGCGCCTACTTTTCTAACAATACATACCCGGCCAGCGTCATCACCACCACCGACGGCAATCCGAATCACGTGCGGGGTTACGACATTGCGCCCAGTTACATCAACCTGCTGCGGATCGGCACGGTGATTCAGGCGCGCATCGACAACGCCCAGTCCGGCGACACCGTGCTGGTCGGCCCAGGCACCTACAACGAAAACGTCACGATCAGCAAATCCCTGACCCTGAAAGGGGCACAAGCTGGAGTGGACGCGCGCGGGCGGACGGGATCGGAATCGATCATTCCCGCGCAGGCTGGCGGCAGCTCGGCCATTTCCATCGCGGCCAACAACGTGACCATCGACGGTTTCGCCATCCAGGGGGCGGGCACGGCGGGAGGACAGACATGGGGCATCAACGCGGCTGCGGGAACCGCAACCTCCGGCACCCACATCACCAACACGATCTTTCAAAACCTGTTTGAAGGCCTGCATGTCCAAGGACCGGCCGGGAACGTGTCGAGCCACATGACGGTGGATCAAAACGCGTTCTTCGACGCACCGGGCGACGCCTTTGCCAAGGACGCGGGCATCTGGATGGCTTCCGCGCCAAGCGACCACCTGACTATCGCCAACAACAGCTTCTCGGGGCACGACCGAGGTGACGGCGGCAACTATGCCGCGATCAACATCGACTTCTCGACGGTGCTGTCGATCACCGGCAACACGAGCCATAACGACGGTAGCTTCCTGGTTTTGGTCAACAACACAAACGTGACCGTCAGCGGCAACACTTCCGGCAACTCGGGGACAGGTTTCAATCAAAGCTCGAGCATCTTCCTGGATCTGGGCAACAATGGGGTCATGATCCAGAATAACAGCTTGGACAACGGCCTCCGGGGTGTTCGCTTCGCAAACTTCTACGGCACGGGGACCACCCAGAACGTCCAGGTGCTCAACAACACCATCACCCACATGGTCAATTTCGGCATCCTGGTGCCTGCGGGCACGGTGTCCGACTCAGTGTTGGTCCACGGCAACCAAATCGTCGGCAATGCGGTGGGGGTTAGCAACGACATCGCCAACCCGCCCGTTGACGCCACCCTCAACTGGTGGGGCGCGGCCAGCGGGCCGGGCGGAGTGGCACCGGGCAGTGGCGACCAGATCAGCGCGAACGTCCTTTACAACCCATGGTATGCCGACGCCGCGTGCACGATCCTGCGCAATGGCATCGTGACGAACACCACCATCACCACTCCGCAGGCGAATGTGCCCAACCTCTACGTCGCGCCCAACACGACCGTGACGGTCACTCCCACCGGCGGCCTGAGCGCCACCGCGCTGGATATGGCGCCGGGTGCGGCCCTGGTGGTCAACGGCGGCAAACTGGACCTCGGCCAAGGCAGTGTGATCTCGGGCACCTTCACGGTCTTCAACAGCTTCGGCTCGTGGGACATCAATGGCGACACGACCTTCAACATCGGTCAGAATCTCGCGCTGATCTCCGACATCCATGTCGCGGCCGGCGCGACGGTCACCGTCAACGGCGGCGGCGAACTGATCCTCGACGGCTGCATCATCAATAGTCAGACACCGGGCACGAAATACAATCTAACGGCTGCGACCGACGGCCTGCTGACCGTTGCCCGCAGTGTGGTGACGGATGCCAACATCGACCTCAACACGCTGGCGGCCTCGGTGCCTGCCAACCTCCGTTCGCGGGTCTTTGACAGCAGCTTCACCACCTCGGACATCGAGGCGAGCGCGGCCTCGCAAGTCTATCACAACCTGTTTGACGCGGCGACTAACAGCGCTGCCAACACCGATGCCACCGCCGCCTTCGCCGCCGTCGATGGCTGGGCCAATGTCACCAGCGCCAGCGCCCTCCAGAACAAGTTCACCCTGGACTTCGTGGCGCCCACCGCCAGCGGGCGCACTTTGGATGCTAACGGCAACCTGTTTGTCCAGCCAAATGACGCGGTGGTGATGAAGATGGATGTGGCCGCCCTCGGCGCCAACCGGATCACCGCCGCCGAAGCGCTGCTCGGCTATAACTCCGTCATGCTCGCGCCGGTGAGTTCCCAGCGGGTGACACCGCTGGGCACTTGGGAGGTGATTGCCGAAACGGATCCCGTTTCTCCCATCAGCGGGTACGGCCTGGTCGATAGCGCACTGGGTCTGCAACTCAATGCCGGTCAGGAAGGCATCAACACGGATCAGCAAATCGCCAACGTCAGCTTCACGGCCGGCAGCCCGGGCGTGACCGTCGGCTTCTTCCGGGTGCAGACCGACCGCGTCTTCAATCCCGACGGCACCCTGGTTCAGGACACCCGCCTGACCAAGTCCGCCCTCGGCGTGCCCTCGTTCCTCACCGCCTTCACC
>Ga0118677_10010072_pt1 | contig 14573 bp, 11 predicted proteins | sample AliMusrvi5mmetaG_FD_86154 | JGI IMG/M metagenome (GOLD analysis project Ga0118677, IMG submission 86154) | reverse complement strand
TAAGCCAGACTTCTGAGCCATCGGGTAGTTTAAAACTGGTGCGGGCCCCATAGGGAGTGGATACCGTCTCCACGATCGGAGAATAGGTGGGTTCAACCACCTTTATTGGCTGATTCAACCAAACCACAGAACTAATCAGACCTACAATCAGCACAGCTGCAACCTTGAGCAGATTCCCGTACAAGGTAATCCTTCTGGCCACACTATTCGATTCTTCCAGCGCAATCCGGTGGTGAATCCGGTCCAGCAAACCACTTCCATCGCCGGAATCGGCAATTTGACCCAGACTCTCATTCCAGAGTTCCATCAGTTCATTGGAGAGCTCCACTTCGGATTCCGGTGCACCGAGTGCCCCCAAAACCAAAGCGAACTCCTCCGGATTGGCAGTCCCTTTTAAATATTTGCTGAATGGTCTTTTCATAAGTTTCAACAGTAATACACAAAAAGAGGGGGCATCCCCTGCTCTGGATGTGAAATATTTATAAAAAAAGATAAAAATAGAGCAGAGATAAAATTCCCATTTCCTTTAGAGAACTCTTTATCTTCCTGATAGCGTGGGTAATGTGATCCTCTACGGTTTTTTCGGAGATGCCAAGTTGTTGGGCAATTTCCTTGTTGGAAAGTCCATTTGTACGGCTGAGTATGAAAATTTGCTGTCTCTTTTCGGGGAGATTGGAGACAATCCTGTCGATACCGGATTTTATTTCCTCAAATTCAAGCTTACTTTGAAACTGATATTCTTCTGCAACGGCATAAAGATACAGTTGTTCCCTAAAGTTGTGATCCTTCAGTTTCGACCTGATCAGATTGAGCACTTCGTGTTTGGTGATGGTATAAATGTAAGCGTTGAAAGTTTCGGTGTGTTGGATCTTGTGTCTGTTGAGCCAGATTTTAAGAAAGACCTCCTGAAGCACATCCTCGATCTCACCTTCCATCTTTAGAATGGATTTTGAGAACTGGTACAGGCGGGGATAGTAAAAGGCAAACAGATCGTCAACCGCCGTCTTATCATCCTGTTTTAGTCTGCGGATGATCCCTTCCGGATGGATGGTATTGGGTCCTTTGGGTTGTTCCATTGTTTAGTCAGCCAGTCTTGGATCACTGTTGCAACCAGGATCGTTGGTTCATCAAAGTTAATCATTTCTCACCTCCTGCCAATGAGGATGCTTCAAATTCCCTGTCCGGGATCCTGGAAGGATGGTAAACTATGCTCCCGAAAAGACTGGTTTAGAGAAAATTCTTATCCAGAAATTCCTGGAATTTTTCCTTGTACTGATCACTGATCGGGATGTAGGTTTTGCCAAAGATGATGCGGCTGCGTTCGATGGTTTCAATCTTTTCGAGGTTGACCAGGTAGGAACGGTGCACCCGCATGAATTTTTCTTCCGGTAGTTTGCTTTCCAGCGATTTGATGGAGTTGAGAGACAAAAGCGGTTTGTCTTCTCCTGTCGTATAAACCTTGATATAATCCTTCAACCCTTCGATGTATAAAATGTCATTGAAGTTGATTCTTCGGATCTTGTATTCGGATTTCAAAAAGAGAAATTGGTTGTTGGCTTCAATGATCGGCGTAGAACTGGCCTCCAGTTCAGCCATTTTGTGGGCCTTCCCGGCAGCCTTCAGAAACTCCTCGTAGGAGAAGGGCTTCAGCAAATAATCGAGTGCATTCAGTTTAAAACCTTCCAGTGCATATTTTTCATAGGCAGTGGTAAAGATGATTTTATGGTTCCCTTCCAGACTTCTTGTAAACTCGATCCCTGTCAGATCGGGCATCTGAATGTCGACGAAGATGAGTTCAGCCTCTTGATTGGAAAGAAAATCAATCGCATCCAACGGATTGTCAAAAGCCCCCACCAATTCAAGATAAGGAGTCTTCCGGATGTACTCACTTACCAGTTTCAGGGCAAGTGGTTCATCATCGATGGCAATGGTCTTGATTTTCATCTGCGAGAGTTATTACAATTATTTTCACGATCCGGTTCAGGTCTGTTTATTGCCTTTTTGGATGGTCAGAGAAATTTTGAAAGTGGTTTCATCGTTTAGTATGTTCAGATCGAATTCCCCGGGGAACAAAAGTCCCAATCTTTTTTTGACATTTTCCAGTCCGATTCCGGAATGTTGCAGATCGCCAGTCTGGGGGCTTCTGCAGATGCTGTTTTCGGAAAAGAAAATTATTTTGTCTTCGTCAATTTTCATCGAGACTTTTATGACGGATGGTTCGCGGTGACCCGACCCATGTTTGAAAGCATTCTCAATGAATGGAATAAAGAGCAGAGGTGGGATCTGGAAATCAGCAAACTCAGCGGGGAATTCGATTTGCAAGTCAACTCTGGGATTCAGCCGCAACTTCATTAGCTCGATGTAGTTGTTCATGAAATCAATTTCATGGCTCATCAGCGTTTCTCCATGTTCCGACTCGTACAAAAGATAACGCATCATCTTGGAGAGTTTCAAAACCGACTGCTGGGCAGTTGGCCCGTCGATGCCGATGAGTGAATAGATGTTGTTGAGCGTATTGAAGAAAAAATGGGGACTGACCTGATTCTTCAGGAACGCCAGTTCGGAGTGCAGTTTCTCTTTCTCCATCTCCTTCTGCTTTTTTTCGTTCTGTTTCAGTTTGTCGATAAGTCCCAATCCGATGGCAAAACCCGAAATTAAGAGTGAGGCAAGTATGTGGTTGTAATAGCCGAAGGCTTTCATAGGAGCTTTGAAATCCACGCCATTTGCTGCCATTTTCTGAATAAATTCCTGAAACTTGGCATCTTCTGCAGCATCAAAAAGGATGGTATCATTGATGAAAGAGGTCATAAAATAGGAGGCATTGATCACAAGCAGCAGGATGATCAGATAGATCCAGTATTTTTCCTTCAGGAAAAACTTTGGAACCAGCCAGATGTATCCCACATAAAAAACAAATGCAGCAGAGAAGGTATGCGCATAAAACTGGTTCAGCCGATGTGAATTCCCGCCGAATGCGTTGTTCAGGTAAAATGGAATAAGGATAATCAGTATCCAGGCGATGGTGTGGAGCGTAAACTTGAGCTTTCTATCTGAAACGGACCGAATTTTAAACATGGATGCCATTTTTATCAAAGATAACAATTGAAGGTTAAAGTTGGAAACACACTGCGGATAAAAAAAGGAATACCTCTCCACTTGGGAGAAGCAGTCCTTTTATTATTATTCGTATCTCAAAGCATCGATAGGGTTCAGATTGGAGGCTTTCTTGGCAGGATACCAGCCAAAGAAAATTCCGATGGCAGCACATACCAGAAACGATAACACAACGGATTGGGTCATGATGACCACAGGCCAGCCCATCAAAGAACCGATGACTGAACTTATAAGATACCCCAGGCCAATGCCTATCAATCCTCCGACAACGCTCAACATGGTAGATTCAATTAAAAATTGCATCAGGATATCGATTCCCTTACCACCTATCGACATGCGAAGGCCAATTTCCCTGGTGCGTTCAGTTACAGAAACATACATGATATTCATGATGCCGATACCGCCTACAAGCAGGGAGATTCCGGCGATAGCCCCCAAAAGAGTGGTCAGGATATCGCTGATGGATGAAAAAGTCTTGATAAGTTCCGACTGTGACATAACCCTGAAATCATCGTCTTCCGGTTTCAGAATCTTGTGCTGTTTTCGCATAACGGCCTGTAATTCGGTGATAGCATCCTGGGTTTTTTCCTCGCTTACTGCCGAAGTATAAATTCCCTGAATGTAGTCGATGGCAAGAAATCGGCGCTGAACAGTGGTGAAGGGAGCTATCAGGAGGTCATCCTGGTCCTGTCCAAAGGAATTTTCACCCTTTTCTGCGAGTACACCTATCACCTTCATCGGAATATTTTTAAACCGGATTGTTTGTCCGATAGGGTCTGTCCCTTTCGGAAAAATATTTTTTATAACCGTTTTCCCGATCAAACATACTTTAGCCAGGCTTGCAAGTTCCTGATCCGTATAAATTCTGCCACTCTCCACCTCAATTTTTTTGATGCCAAAATATTGAATGTTACCCCCAAATAGGGAGGTTGGCCAATTGGAATTTCCAAAAACTGATTGACCACTCGTTCTAACCTCCGGTGAAACGGCTGTAATATCCTGACATTGCTGGCGAATTGCCTCTTCGTCCGCTAATTTAAGCGACTGGCTGCTGGTATTTCCCATCTGGACGCCGCCCCGCTGCTGTGAACCAGGCATGATAAAAACCAGGTTGGATCCCATGCTTGACATCTGGTCCTGAATACTTTTTTTCGACCCCTGACCGATGGCCAACATGGCAATAACGGATGCAACTCCGATGATGATCCCCAGCATGGTCAAAAATGCTCTGAATTTATTTCGCAACAGCGCATTTTTTGCAATTTTTACAAGATTGGTGTAATTCATATCCTTCAATTTTAAGCTTCAAGTTCAACTGGAGGCAGTGCTTTTAGCATATCAGATGCAAGAACCCTGTCGGTAACATTTTGTTCCTTTGTAACCCATCCATCTCGGAAAATGATATTCCTCGAAGTCAGGCGGGCGATGTCAGGTTCGTGCGTAACGAAAACAATGGTTTTTCCCTGGTCTGAATTCAGGCGCTGGAAGAGTTCCATAATTTCGTAGGAAGTCCTTGAATCCAGGTTCCCGGTAGCCTCGTCGGCCAGAATCACTACGGGATCGTTGACCAATGAGCGTGCAATGGCAACACGTTGCTGCTGCCCTCCGGAAAGTTGATTCGGCATGTGGTGCATCCGGTCGGCCAGACCAACGGACTCAAGCGCTGCAATGGCCCTCTCCTTCCGTTCCTTTGATTTGATCCGATCGTTGTAAAACAATGGAAGTTCAACGTTCTCGAGGGCTGAAGTTCTGGAAAGCAGGTTATAAGACTGAAATACAAATCCCAGTTTTTCATTCCTTAAATGGGCCAGCTCATTCTTATTCAGTTGAGAGACACTAACCCCGTCAAGCTTGTATTCTCCTGAAGTTGGTTTATCCAGACATCCCAGGATATTCAACATAGTAGACTTCCCTGAACCGCTGGCCCCCATGATGGCAACAAATTCACCTTGCTCTATCCTGAGGTTAATTCCTTTCAGTGCCCGAACAGTCACATCTCCCACGTAAAAATCCTTTTTCAGGTTAATTACTTCTATGGTTGTATTTTTCATTTTGTATTTTTTTACCTCCTTGTTCCTCCCGGACGTTGTGGCATGAATGGGCTCTTTGCTGCCTTTTTGACCTCTGCATTGGCTTTCACGGCACTCAGGGAAAGAACGATTTCGTCTCCCTGATTCAATCCGGAAAGCAATTCGTAGTTGATTCCATCATTTTCACCGATTTTCACCTCAGTGCGCTGGATGACATCTCCGTTCTTGATCCAGACATAGCTGTTTTTGGCTCCCTTCGCTTCAGCGGCAGATACCTCATTTGCCATGGCATGCGCACTTTCCATTGGCAGTGATTTCAGGTAATCACTGTAAACTACCGCATCGGGAGTAAAACGAAGTGCCTTGCCGGGGACAACGGGAATTTCCACTTTTTCGTTGACATAAATGATGGTACTTGCAGTCATTCCGGGCATCAATTTTGTATCCGGGTTGGGTGCCTGAATGATAACGGTATAGGTAACCACATTGTTGGTCACAACCGGCTGCTTCCTGATCTCAGAGACCGTTCCATTGAATTTAAGATCCGGGAAGGCATCTACCGTGAATTTGACGCGTTGGTTCATCCTGATCTGACCTATATCGGCCTCATCAATTTTGGCTTCCACCTGCATCTGGGTCAAGTCATTGGCAATGGTGAAAAGGGTTGGTGTGTTGAAACTTGCAGCCACCGTTTGACCTTCATCCACAGCACGGTTGAGAATGACTCCATCGATGGGGGAATAGATCCTGGCATAAGCCAGATTGATTTTGTTCTTGTCGTAAACAGACTGGGCATTCTTAAGCGAAGCAACAGCATTTTTGTAATTGTATTCGGCCAGGTCAAAATCAGACTGGGCAATCAGCTTTTTGACAATCAGAGTCTGGTAGCGTTCGTAAGTTGCTTTCTGGTATTTTACCTGTGCCTCCGCCTGATCCACGGATGATTTGGACTGATCGAGCTGCGCAATCAAAGGGGTTTCATCCAGTTGCGCCAACAGCTGTCCTTTTTTTACCTGTGAATTGAAATCAACATAAAGTTTAGTAATGACCCCAGATACCTGGGTACCTACCGAAACGGTCTTGATGGCTTCCAAAGTCCCGGTAGCGGTTACCGCATTGCTGATGGTTCCCTTACCAACTTTAACCGTCTCGAATACATAGGTTTGATCGGAATTGCGGAAGCGTGTGAATGCATAGAATCCGACGGCGAGAAGGAGGATGGCGGATCCAAGATACCAATATTGCTTTTTCATGATTTTGTATTTAAATGATTTCTTTCTTTAAAATTTAAGGAGTTGTTAAGTTACAGTGTCAGGGGAATTCCCTTGTAAAAATCGAGCACCTTGTAGCCAAATATCAGGCTGAATTTTGATTGAAGCAATTTGCTCTCGGAGGTGATCAGGTTTGTTTTCTGAACCAGGAAATCAACAGAGTTAAGCAATCCCACCTTGTACTTCTCATCCGTCACATCGTAGGATTCCTTCGTTGATTGCATTTGCTCCTGGCTGGCAGCATATTCCGATTTTGCCTTGTCCACATCGGCACAGGCTTGTTCGATCTCCTTGCGCAGGGTATTTTTGGTATTCAGCTCATCGAGCTCCGCATTGGAAACCGCGATTTTCGCCAAACTAACGTTGGTTCTTATTTGATTTTTCTGAAAAATGGGAATGGAAAGGGAAAACCCAATGGCTGGATTTACCTTGTTTTTCAGCTGAGCCGTATAATCTGCTCCAGTCGTCAGACTGGAATAACTGCTCGACAAACCAGCACCCAGTGAAAGACTCGGCAAATAATCTGCCTTGGCAATCTCCACATTCAGGCTGGCACTCTGTTTGTTCAGGGCCGCATTTTTGATTTCAGGTTTGATTCCCAGGGCCAGGTTGTAAATTTCCTGGGCATCCGGCTGATACGTTTTCATGAGGAGGCTGTCCAGATTGGGAGAGCTTATTTCAAAATTTTTGTCAACAGGCAGATCCATCAGCTGCATCACCGTTACCTTGTTGATGGCCAACTGACTCTCTGCCGTGGCAAGGGTCGATTTCTCGGTAGCCAGCTCTGATTTGATCTGGAGGTAGTCGGCCAATGAGATCACCCCCTGGTCCATCCGTTCCTTGGCCAATGCCAGCTGCTGTGAAGTGGATTCGATCTGTTTTTTTGCGTTGTTGACGCTTTCATAACTGAACAATACTTGCAGGTAGCCATTCAGGATGCTGATTCCGACTGATTCCTTCACCGATTCGGAATAGAATTTACCGCTTTCCAGATCGATGGAGGCGACTTTGATTTTTTTACTCAATTTTTCGCCATTGAAAAGGGTCACGTTCGAATTCATGGAATAGTTGGTGCTGTTGGATCCATTGCTGCTGCCGTACTGTCCGGTTGCCGTGTCAAATCCCTTGTACCAGTTGAAATTCTGGCTGGCCGAGGCGCTCAGCGAAGGCAGCCTGTTGGCCTGTGCCTGGTCCGAATAGAGTTGGTTTTGATGGTTGGTCAGATCTGCCTTTTTCACCTGAATGTTTTTATCCAGGGCATAGCGGATGCAATCCTCCAGTTTCCAGACCTTGTTTTGGGCCATGCCAGAGAATCCGGTCAGGATCATTAGCATTGCGGCCATCAGTAAACTAGTTTGTGTTGTCTTCATAGCTTCTTTCAATTTTGCTGTGAAACAACGCATTGGTTTCTGCCAATGAAAAAAAAATAGACGTTTGGGCATTTTCTATCGACGTTTGGTCACTTTTTATACCCAAAATTCCGCCTTTCAATTCTTCGTCCCAACTCGTATATTTGAATGAATTTATTTCGTTGGATGGTTCGGGTGCAAATCCTTTGTGAATCCCGAACAACTACTGCCACTATTATTCATAGCTAGATGAAGTACATATTTACACCACTACTGTTATTCATTTGCCTTTCAACCATAAGACTCTTCGCCCAACCAGTGGGCAGGGCCAATTTCGACGCAGGATGGAAATTTCATCTGGGAGATCTGCCGAATGCAGAACAATCTGCTTTTGCAGATGTAAAATGGCGCATCCTGGACCTTCCACACGACTGGAGCATCGAGGGGAGCTTTCGCTCCGATAATCCCTCCGGTCATCAGGGAGGATTACTGCCCGGAGGCATTGGCTGGTACCGGAAAAGGTTTGAACTGAATCCAGCCGAAGGCAAAAAATATTTCATCGTCTTCGACGGAGTTTACAAAAACAGCACGGTCTATCTCAATGGACACGCTCTGGGTACAAGGCCTTATGGATATGCGACCTTTCAGTACGATCTCACTCCCTGGCTCCAAAAAGGGGCTAATGTACTTGCCGTGAAGGTCGATAATTCCAAACAGCCAGACTCGAGATGGTATACTGGAGCGGGCATCTACCGACATGTTTGGATGGTTACTACTTCTGATATTCATGTTGCCCAATGGGGAACTTATGTAACAACGCCCAGAGTCTCCTCCAAAGAAGCCACGGTCAGAATCGTGACAAAAATTGAAAACGAAGGCAAGGGAAAGGCAAACTTCAAGATTACTTCCACCCTCCTTGACAATTCCGGCAAAGTGGTGGCCACCCTGACCCAAGGAGAAAAAGCCGAACCAAACTTTATGAAGGAGGTGAATACAACCTTGATTTTGAAATCCCCACTTCTTTGGGACATCAAGCATCCGGTACTTTATCGGCTGATTACCCGGATTTATACCGGAAAGGAGCTTCTGGATTCCTACACGACTTCTGTCGGAATTCGTACGATTGCTTTCCGAGCCGACAGTGGTTTCTTCCTGAACGGGAAACCGGTGAAGATCCTGGGAGTATGCGACCACCACGACCTTGGTCCGCTCGGGTCTGCTTTGAATGACAGGGCCCTCCAGCGACAGCTTGAACTGCTCAAATCGATGGGTTGCAATGGAATCCGGTGCAGCCACAACCTAATGGCACCCGAATTGCTTGATTTGTGCGACAAAATGGGATTCCTGGTCATGGATGAGACCTTCGACTGTTGGTACATTGGCAAGGATGCGGCTCCCTTTGGTTTCCAAAACTATTTCAAGGAATGGCATGAAAGAGAGATCTCCGATATGGTCAAACGCGACAGAAACCACCCCTCCGTCATCTTCTGGAGCATCGGAAATGAGATCAAGGAGCAATGGTTTCCGGGCAGCACAACTGGCGGAGAGATCGCCCGCGAACTGGTAGGCATCATCAAAAAACTGGATACAACGCGGTTTACCACCTCTGCCTTCAACTTCGTGCGGGAAGCCGAGCAAAAAGGGATGACTGCTGCCGTGGATGTGGTGGGATTCAATTACACTATCGACGCCTACGATGAAATAAAAAACAGACATCCCGAATGGCTTTATCTGGCCAGCGAAACAACTTCCCAGTTCGACAGCCGAGGCGTCTATCATTTTACACTGGATTCGATTGCCAAAACCTTCCCCGATGGCCAGACTTCTGCCTTCGACGATGCGGGCGGCGGAACCACCCATGAGGAGGCATGGAAGGCGGTGAAGGATCGACCCTGGATGTCGGGCATGTACATCTGGACCGGATTTGATTACCTGGGAGAACCGTCTCCCTATGAAAAAACGGCTGTCAGTTCCTATTTCGGCATTTTCGACCTTTGCGGATTTCCGAAGGACAGCTATTACTTTTACAAGAGCCAATGGACCAAAGAACCAATGGTACACCTGCTTCCGCATTGGAACTGGAAAACTGGTCAGCCTGTGGATGTGGTCGCCTACACCAACTGTGATGAAGTGCGACTGTCCCTCAATGGTCAGCCTTTGGAATCCAAACAAATCATCAATTCAAAAAAACTATCGCTTCGCTGGAAGATCCCATTTGCGGCCGGGGTACTTAAAGCCGAGGGATATCTTAATGGGAAACTGGTGGCCACAGATCAGGTGCAAACCGCCGGAGAGGCCGCTAAAATTGAACTGACTTCAGACAGAAAAAATTTGAGTGCTTCCGGCAAAGACCTCTCCTTTGTGACGGTCCGGATCACAGATGAAAACGGGATTCTGGTTCCCGGAGCAGACAACCTGATCCATTTTGAACTGGAAGGCGAAGGAAAAATCGTGGGTGTTGCCAATGGAAATGCGCTGAGCCTAGAACCGGCCAAAGGGTCTGAGCGAAGGGCCTTCAGCGGAATGTGCCTGGTAGTGATTCAAACGACAGCCAAGAAAGGTGAAATCGTGCTAAAAGCAAGTTCGCCGGAATTGCAGGAGCATAAAATTGCGCTGACAAGTCAATGACACCGATGCGACGCATGTTGACTAAAATTAACAATCTCTCAATGGAAAATCCACTGAGAGACTGGCTGATAGGGGGATAATTGTTCTTATTTGAGACTGGTGAAGAAAAATACTTCTCCGTTTGGTTTCACCTTAATGACTATCTTTTCATTGCTTTTACTCAATTCAACAAAATAGTTGTCCTCATCGTCAAATTGCTGACCATAGAGAAGCATGTCTGTATCGTTGTGTTCATTGTCATCGAAAAAAACAACCGCTCCTTTGGTATAATCCTTGTATTTTTCACTGATCACTTTCTGAGCTTTGGCTGGCAGATCTCCAAAAGCCAAAATCTCCGTGGTTCCTACCAATTTTGCTTCGTGATCGTAGTAAGCAATTTTCGATTTCCCATCGAGGGTAAAAATTGCTTCATCAAAATAAGGAGATCTCTTCCATTTGACCTCTTTCGCATTGGCAAAATCTGTCAAAAATTGTTGTTTAGCCTGATAACTAATATCCTGACCATTTAATTTTCGTAAGGTTTTCAGATCCTCTTTTTTTTCTTTTTTCAAAGTAGCTTCCTGTTTGTTGATATCCTTAATCTCTTTTTTTAGGACGGCTGGATCAACCTGAGCTACTGAAATGCTTGAAATTGTAATAAATGCTATTACCAATAATCCTATGTTTTTCATAATCGATCGCTTTAAAAAATTTTACTATTGATGATTTATGGTTTCAATCAATGCCACCAAGTAACCAAAGCTGGGAGGGAAAGCTCAAAACCAAAAAACATTCCCATGATCTATTTTTCTATTTTGTTGGCAACTATTTTAGCAATGATCTATCGCAACTCGCGGGTTTCTTCATCCGTTGATGCTTTTCATTATTCGAGCCTCCTTTCCATTTTAGTGATCCGGTTTGTGTTTTTACAATCTGAAAATGCCTGGCATTCGGGTCCTGAATAAAATTTTCCGGATCGTTTTCCCCAAATTCAAAACTGAAAAAAAGAGATCCCTAAAATTTATTCATTCACTATTCTTGAAATTTTACTCTTGGATGCACTTTCATTTGAAAAGTTTAATGCCATTTTTTATTGTTAACTATTTTTCAAAAAAATTAAGATATCACTGGTAAACAGCATATTGAAGAATAACCATAATTCAATTCCGGCAACACTGATCCGTTCGCAGGAACAAGGCATTTGCGAGGGACAGGATGCTAACCAAGCATAAAATAGGTCATTCTCCCCCCGAAACCTATTTGTTATTTTGATTAACTTTGTTTAACCACACTTTCTTATACCTAAGAATATGAGATCAAAAATTTTCAGCTTCATGTATCCGACAACAAGAACAACTCTTTGCCTTATTATTTTGTCGCTACTCTTCTTCAATGCCCAGGCCAGGCCAAAAGATTCCGACCTGAAACACTGGCCGGCCAAGAAATCCCCGATGGAAATCGGTACACGGATTGCGGAGAAATTTCTGAATACGGCGCATTCCCGCTACGGGAATACCCATCCGGAAGTACCTCCCACCCAGATTACCTACCCCGATGTATGCGCCTGGCTGGGAGGAATGTGGTTTGCCGAGGTGACGGGCAATCAATTTCTTTTCAACCGTTTTGAAGCCCGCTTTACTCCATTGTTCAACACAGAAAAAAATCTTCAGCCAAAGCCCAATCACGTCGACAACAATGTCTTCGGGGCGGTACCGTTGGAGTTATACCTGAAAACTAAAAATCAGAAATACCTGGATCTGGGCTTGCTTTATGCTGATACCCAATGGGCTCTCCCTGAAGAGGCACCGAAGGAACAGAAAGCCTGGGCCGACCAGGGTTATTCGTGGCAGACGCGCATCTGGATCGATGACATGTTCATGATCACCGCCGTGCAGGCACAAGCTTTCCGGGCCACCGGCGACAGGAAATACATCGATCGTGCCGCCAGGGAGATGGTGTTGTACCTCGAAAAAATCCAACTGCCAAATGGTCTGTTTTATCATTCCCCGGAGACCCACTACAGCTGGGGGCGTGGCAACGGCTGGATGGCGGCAGGGATGGCGGAGATCCTCAGAAGTCTGCCTAAAAATCATCCTGACAGGGAAAAAATCATGACCGGTTACCACAAGATGATGGCTGCATTACTCAAATTTCAGGAACCGGGTGGAATGTGGCGGCAAATTATCGATGATCCGCAGGCCTGGGAAGAGACCTCCGGCACGGCCATGTTCACTTATGCAATGATCACTGGAGTAAAGCAGGGATGGTTGGATAAAAAAATATACGGAACGGCTGCCCGAAAGGGCTGGCTGGCCTTGACCGGTTACATCAATGCCAACGACGAACTCACCGAAGTTTGTGAAGGCACCAACATCAAAAATGACCACGATTATTACCTGCAACGCAAACGCATCGTCGGAGACCTGCACGGACAGGCGCCACTGCTTTGGTGTGCGACAGCGCTGCTACGCTGAGTGATAGGCAAAAGGAGAAAGGCAAAAGTAAAGAACACTTTGAGCCAAAGTTACCTATCTCCTTTTGCCTTTATCCCTGGTTATCTTCCTCCCTGATCTGCACCCTTCTGATCTTCCCGCTGATGGTCTTGGGTAATTCCGTCACAAATTCAACGATTCTAGGGTATTTGTAGGGAGCGGTCACTTTTTTTACATGCTCCTGCAACTCCTTGGCCAGTTCATCACTGGCGTTGTAATTCTTTGAAAGGATGATGGTGGCTTTTACCACCTGGCCCCGATCTGGGTCCGGCACAGCCGTAATGGCACACTCCAGGACGGCCGGGTGCTCCATCAGGGCACTCTCCACCTCGAAAGGGCCAATCCGGTAACCCGAACTCTTGATCACATCATCTGCCCGACCGACGAACCAATAATAGCCATCCTCATCCCGCCAGGCCATATCGCCCGTGTAATAAATATCGTTGTGCCATACCTTTTCTGTCAATTGCTCATCGCGGTAATACCCGTTGAACATCCCAACAGGCCGGGATTGATCGGTATAAATCACAATCTGACCTTCATCCCCCACCTCGCAGGAGCTACCCGACTCATCGAGCAGATCAATCCGATATCCCGGAGATGGTTTCCCCATCGAGCCAGGTTTGGATTCCATCCAGGGATAGGTAGCCAGTGCAACCGTGCACTCCGTCTGACCGTAACCTTCCATCAGTCGCATACCTGTCTCCTCCAGAAATTGCTTGTATACCTCCGGATTAAGCGGCTCACCAGCCACTACACAGTATTTCAGCGCACTCAGATCAAATTTGGAAAGATCTTCCTTGATCAGGAAACGGTAGATGGTCGGAGGCGCACAAAAGGTAGTTACCTTGTGTTTTTCGATGACCTCCATCAGCCCTTTTGGAACAAATTTGTCATAGTCGTAAGTCATGACGGCACTGCCGGATAACCACTGACCATACAATTTCCCCCATGCCGACTTGGCCCATCCGGTATCCGCCACCGTAAAATGCAGACCATTGTCCTGCACATTTTGCCAATATTTGGCGGTAAGGATATGCCCAAGCGGATAGATAAAATTGTGGTTCACCATCTTCGGCATACCCGTCGTGCCAGAGGTGAAATAGAGCAGCATGATGTCGTCATTTTTGGATGCCAGGTCTCCGGTCGGACGAACAAAGTGCTCGGATCCCTGCTCCATTCCCTGGTTAAAATTAAGCCAACCTTCCCGATCTTCTCCGATCAATGCCTTGACCACAAAAGTGGATGACTTTGCCTGTGACTCTTCCACATGTTGAATGACTTCCGTTTCCGGAACACATACAATCATCTTGATATCCGCGGAATTGTTTCTGTAAACCAGATCCTTCGTACTCAAAAGATGCGTGGCGGGAATGGTGATGGCACCTATCTTGTGCAAAGCCATGGCGCAGAACCAGAATTCATACCTGCGTTTCAGAATCAGCATAACCGGATCCCCTTTCCGGATACCGGAGGATAGAAAAAAATTGGCGGCCTTGTCGCTCTGTCTTTTCATCTGGCCAAAGGTGAAGATGGCCTCTTCTCCCTTGTCGTTGCACCAAACCATGGCGACTTTTTCGGGAGTCCTGGAAGCAATTTCATCTACCACATCGAAGGCAAAATTGAAATTTTCCGGAATTTGGATTTTGAAATTTTCAACAAAATCGGTATAGCTTTGAAAAGTTGTCTGCGAAAGATAGTTGTCGAGTA
>Ga0118677_10005455_pt2 | contig 14573 bp, 9 predicted proteins | sample AliMusrvi5mmetaG_FD_86154 | JGI IMG/M metagenome (GOLD analysis project Ga0118677, IMG submission 86154) | reverse complement strand
ATATAATTAATTTCTCAATCACGCATGAGTCAAGGTATTGGAGCTTAATACCTTCCCCAGAAGCAATCTTATCAGCTATTGGAGCATGTTTTTTTTTAAGTAACAGTAACTTCTGTAATATTGGTTCTTTTGTTGTGAGGTTATAATCCTCAAGTTCTTTTGTACGTCTAAGTTTGTCAAAGACAGAATCTCTTGCATCAATTACATTCTCGGCATTTAAAGCTGTCAATAATATTAGCTTGTTAAGGTCTCTATCAGGATCTTTTTCAGGATATTTGCATATGAGATTATATGGATCATCGTGCTTTTCAGCATAGTTGATGCCTTTTTGGGCGTATAGCAGATGGATATGTATCCCTGAATAGTCAAATTCTACAGTTGGTTCTCCATTTAGAGTAATATATTGCCTGAGTTCACTTGGGCAACCTACCCACCATGCGCCATAGAACCTTCCGCCATGATCCCATTTCCTGTCATTGAATACCCTGTAGACATTTTTACTCTGTAGCTTGATCCGAATTTCAGTTTTTTGATTCTTTTTGTACTTCTTGAACCTTTTTATAAGCTCAGCTTTGTCCAGATCAGAAATACATGCAGCATCACAATCAATATAGGTAGTGTCCAGTAACCTGTTATAGGCTTGGACAACCTTCCTCATGCGTGTGGTCTCTCTGGTCTCCTTGTAATTGAATAGCAACTTCTCCCAGATAGTTTTCTCGTTTGGCTTGCCTTTATTGATTACTTTGGGGGTAGGCACATTTTTCTGGATAATTACTTCAGGCTCACGAAACCTGCCAACCATATCGGGGGTAATCTCATAATGGTTCCAAAGGTCAATGAGCTTCTGGGTAGCTTTCATCCTCGAAAGGAATCCATACTCCCCAAGTTCTTTGTTAGAAAAGTTTCCACCCTTACTGGTCATAATATACTTTTCTTCATGCAACAGCTTCACACAACCAACGAAACCATCATAGCTAATATGGGGATTATCAGCATACCGATCACCACTGATATACCGCTCACGCATAAAATCATAATGGTTACTTCCCCTAAAATAGATCACATACTGCTCAGGGTCAGCACAATACGATTGATAAAGATCAAGCACTAACACCAACATATTTTTAGAGTACAGAGATATCTCTCTGCTCTTAATGCCAGAAACTAATTCCGCAACAAGAGCTAAGACCTCCTTGGAGTCACTCCAGCGATTGTAATTTACCCACCTTGAATTTTGGTAATCTGAATGGATCTCGTACACATTAACTCCAAATGACTACTATGCAAGTAGACTATGCAACATTATGCTGGTTGGCATTATTGTCATAGATGCAGATTCGAGATGCAAATCTACATTAATGTTATGAATGTTCGTAGGCAACATATATTCCCAGACTTTAGGCAAAAAAATAGGGGAAACATGACGTTTCCCCTTTTGTGGATATTTAGTTGTAGGTAAAGCTAGGCGGCTGTAGTGGCGTCAGCAACCTCAGATGCTTTTTGGGCATCCTCAGCGGCAATACGGGCATCTACGTCAGACTTGCTAACCTTGATACCAGCCGCTTTGGCTTTCTCAACGTAGAGCAAGTTTTTAACAGTAGCTCTGCGGGCGGAGAGTTTCGCTTTGCGCTCCATCTCCTCCAACTTAGCATACCTTGCCGCATCAACAGTAATGGTACCTGTGATAGACATTTTGTTTCACCTCCCCCCAATTGGTAGTAGACGTAAATTCCCACTTGTTTTCTAAACCAGTGGTTTTCTTCGTCTCCACCCAATAAGGACGACTTTTACTATCGCAAGACTACTTTAAAAGTCGCTATGAAATAATATTCTAGCAAATCCAATGAGGAGGATTGAGTACTGGTGGGGTATATTTGCAAATACTGCCTGTCTCAATATGTAGTGTTAAGAAATTATATAATGACGCTTCATTGGAGGGGTATTCTTTCATTTCTTGATTTTCAATATTCTTTATTGCTCGGTGGATGCAGTTATAGACTTTATCTCGGTTACTTTTGATTTCAGGGTTGTCATTCCCTTTTCTTGAGTATCTGATTCTGTCTATTTCTGCCTCAATTATGGCAACCTCACTATCAATTCTTTCATGTTCGTATACCTCATATTCTTCAAGGGCTTTCCTATCGCTTGCCAAAACAAGCAACCTATTGTTCAAGTTTTTTAAAGATATTGATTTACTGCTAACCCTGTCTCCTGTCGAGGGAGGTGGGCTTTCCAAGCCTGAATCGCCAATATCTACACTATTCTGGCCACATGCAGGATTAAGCATCGCCTGTAGATCAAATACTCCTATTCCTTCATTTGGATTCTGAAGTAGGATATTTATATAGTGCATACCAGTCAAATCGTTTACTCCTTTTAACAATATATCCATAAATTGGAGTTCCCAACTCTGTCCCACTTTCTCAAAACGATACTGAGGTGTTTTGATTTTATCAGGTTCGATGTTTATTATTTCAACATCAACAATGGATTCTGGTGTGCACGCTATTTCAGGAAAAGAAGTACTCGCAGTCAAATTCGAATCAACATTTGATAAATATGCAATTTCCTCTCTATCGACATCGAGAACCAACTTCTCAACACCACCATTAGGAACCAAAGGTGTGATATCTATCCCATACTTTGGCAATTGTTCTAAAATATATTGCACAAACACCCCAAGCTCAACTGGTGACAGATCTGATATCTCAAATCCAGAATCATCCATAATATTTAATGGTATATAAAAGCTCTGATAGTTACGATCCTCCAAATCAAGGCAATCAATTCGTGCAGGTATTCTATCCACAAAACCAGTACCTTCATCAATTATGAACTCTCGCCTACCTCCAGACTCAACCTCAAGAACTGCAATGCTATCGGCAATAATACCTTTGAGCAGATTATGAACATTATTGTATGTCTCAGACTTAACAGTACCCTTGTCAATACACCTGCAAATAATTGGCACCAGATTATCAAAAGCAGATTTTAAAGTAACTGTACCTTTATATTTGAGCAACTTATCCAGCATCATTATGTCTGTCTCCTATATGCAACGGATTGGTAATCCGTTTAACATACTTATATATCAATAAGTTAGAAACCATTGCTACCATAACTGACGCAAAAACATCAACTATATTGTAACCTATGTGTGGAATATGACTGAAATAACCCTGTCGAAAGATTGTGGTACGCAGTGCCACCATCTTGAGGCAGGTAGCAAACGGAAGTGCGCTAGCTTAATGGCAGGGTAGGGTGGATCATTCTCTAATTACCGGATGAGTATATGTTGCTGGATTTAAATATATACTGGATGTAACACCAGCGTTGGTGTTGGAGAGAAAATATATGCAGTTGAACTGTCACCTCATCATGAGGCACACAACCACATGAGCTATGCAAACCAAGCGGACATGAGCTAAAGCGAATGTCGTATTGCTGAATATGAATAATATCAGCAAATACGATAAGGCACTGGATTTAACTATATTTACTACCTGCGTCAATATCTGCGTCAACTATAAAAAAAGCACTTACATGTTGTATGTAAGTGCTTAATCTAGTTGGCTGGGGCGCCAGGATTTGAACCTGGGAATGCCGGAATCAAAATCCGGTGCCTTACCGCTTGGCGACGCCCCAATGAAAACTATTTGTGTTAGATTGTTTCAACAGCAGCACTGAACCAGGATGTGCCGCTTGTTATTTGGAGTCTGGCCGATTCAGCATCAGCAAAGTTTTTAAAAACTCCAAAAACGGTCGGTCCGCTTCCTGACATCATACTTCCGACAGCGCCTGAATCCATCATGCGCGATTTGATGTCGGCGATCACCGGAAAAGCAGGAATTGTCACCGATTCAAGGTCATTCGAAAAAAATGTGACAAGATTTTCTATCGACTCGAAAAACTCCGGCAGTTTATTCAGCTCATCCCTGTTTGTCAACTGTAAAGATCGATAGACCCATGCAGTTGATACATGGACTCCAGGATTGATAAGTAATATCCAACATTTCGGTACTTCATGCAATGGGGTGAACTTTTCACCGATTCCCTCAGCAAGCGCTGTTTGTTTGAAAATAAAGAATGGGACATCTGCACCAAGTTTACATCCGATCTCCATAAGCTGCCGGTCAGTCAGGCCAGACTGAAACAAAGTATTCATACCCATCAGAACGGTCGCTGCATCACTGCTACCGCCACCGAGTCCTGCCGCAACTGGAATATTTTTAATTATATTAATATGAACGCCGTTATCTGTCCCGGAAAAATCATTTATCGCTCGTGCCGCTTTCCAGGCGATATTGCCGGGCCCGTCCGGGGTTCCCTTTGCGTTGCAGGTAACGGAAATGCCGGGTATCTCACTCCTCGTGAGGGTGATTTCATCACACAGGTTTATCCGCTGCATGATCATGCGAAGTTCATGATAGCCATCCGGCCGCTTGCCAATGACATCAAGCAGGTAATTGATTTTTGCAGGTGCATTCAAAGTTAATGAGTCCACAGAAACTCCTGTTACGTATTTTATTGAATCGTTCTTTTATATGAATAAATGGCAGTTTTGTCGAGCAGAAGTTGGACAACCTCACCTATGTATGCAGCAGAGTATCGGAGCTTTGACGCTAATTGAATTTGACAGGTTTGCGGGCAATATGCTACCTGTGAACCATTGTTGAGAAAAAAGGAGTTGAATGGCATGTTTAAAAATATTCGTGAAGACATCAACTCGGTTTTTGATCGCGATCCGGCCGCCAGAAATATAATGGAAATAATTTTTTGCTATCCTGGCCTGCATGCGCTCTGGTTCTATCGTATCGCGCATTGGTTCTGGATTCACGAGTTCTTCTTCCTTGGCCGTTTTATCTCCCATCTTGGCCGGTTTTTCACCGGAGTGGAAATTCATCCCGGAGCCAGGATCGGTCGCAAATTTTTTATTGATCATGGTATGGGCGTTGTTATAGGCGAGACGGCTGAAATAGGTGATAATGTAACCCTGTACCATGGTGTTACTTTGGGCGGAGTCACGTGGGACAAGGTTAAACGGCATCCGACGCTTCTGGATAATGTGGTTATCGGGTCCGGTGCCAAGGTGCTGGGACCTTTTACTGTCGGCAAAGGGGCAAAAATCGGCTCCAACTCGGTTGTCGTCAAGGCTGTTCCGGATAATGCTACAGTTGTTGGTATCCCGGGGCGGATGGTAATGGCTGAAGAGAAAAAAGACGAAGGGCGCGCTGATCTGCAGCATGGTCAATTACCCGATCCTGAAGCAAAGGCGATTGCCTGCCTGTTTGACCAGATTCGTGAATTAGAGAGAAAATACGATCTGCTTGCCGCCGAGCATGAAGAATTGAAAAACAGGATAACCGGTAAATGATAAAGAAACAAACGACAATAAATCGCATTTTTAAAGTTTCCGGTATTGGTCTTCACAGCGGCAAAGAGGTGACCCTGGAGTTTCTCCCCCGCCGTGAATTCGGTATTGCATTTGTCTATAACGGCCAGTTGATACCCGCCCGCTACGATATGGTTGGCGACACTCGTCTTTCCACGCAAATCAGCAGTGGGGGAGCGTCCGTTTCAACAATTGAACATCTGATGGCGGCGCTTTATTTTTCCGGAATTACGAATTGCCTGGTCTATATTGATGGTCCTGAAGTGCCTATCCTTGATGGATCTGCCTGGGAATTTTACCAGGGGATGTGGAAGGCGGGGGTCTATGAATTTCCCGAGTCGGGTGTGTATCTGAAAGTAATGCGTCCGGTGGAAGTGCAGCACAATGATTCCTGGGTTAAAGTAAAGCCTCTGAATACTCTTGAAATAACAATGTCGATAGAATTCCGCTCGCCAGTGGGAAAACAGAAAAAACGGGTCACCGATGTGGAGAATGCTTTTGCCATTATAAATTCCCGTACATTTGTCCTGCAGGAGGAAATCGAAGCCATTCGCAAGATAGGTCTGGCCAGAGGCGGGTCTCTAGATAATGCCGTCGTGATTGGCAGCGAAGACATTATGAATCCGCACGGCCTCCGATATAAAAAAGAGCTGGTTAATCACAAAATACTTGACCTGATTGGTGATTTTTACACCAGCGGCTATCGTATTCTTGGTAAAGTTGAAGCAAATAAGACCGGGCATTACCTTAACAATATGCTGCTGAAAGAACTCTTCTCCGATCCTCTGAATTACAGCATTTACTGAATCTGAACTACTTTCCGAGCATCACTTCTCCGGTGTCGGTAAACAGCTTTACCGGCAATTGAAACGCCCGAATAAATATATTCAAAATTCCTTTCCCCATTGATTTGACCGGAATGGCGCTGACCTGCGGGTCGGACCACTTTCCTTTGGCCTCAAAATAGGCCGTTACCAGATTTTTGTCCTTACCCGTTAACAGCCAGCCTACGATAGGAATGCGGTTGACGATTTTGTCGACAGTCTGAAGTGGCTGAGCGCCGATGGTAACATTCAGATCTTCTTTAACAATGTCGGCGGTGCCGATTATCGACATGTTGATGGCATTACTGGTAATGAAGAGATCCTGTGAAGCCATGATTCCGTCTTTTACCGAGATACTTCCCTTGATACTGCTGTACGGCATTCCGCCTGCAGCCATGTCGGGTAGCTTGAATTTGAGCAGTTGGGATACATTTAAAATGGAAAAGACTTTGGACAGTGTATTGAATTTTCGTAACGTACCATTAGTCATAGTGAGCTGAATATTTCCGAGGGCGCTTTTTTTAACGTCAAGCAGAGAATTGCCCCGGGCTGTCAGGTCGCCATGCACAGACAATGTTCCGGTCACTTCATGGGAAATAGTGAGAGCAGAAAACAGTTTTTCGGCATCAGCTTTTACAATATCAATGGTCAGGTCATAACGATCACCATTTTCAGCTCTTGGCGCTATTCTCCCTTTTGCCGTAAGCTTACCTCCCAAAACTCCCGCTGCGAGGTTTTGCAGATAGATAGTACCTTTCTCCTGCTGGGCAGTAGCGGTTAATTTGCTGAAAGGAACCTTGCCAAAACTTCCCGTCTCGGCTGAAATACCAAGCTTGATATCGAGCGGGGAATTGTGGGTCTGGGCAGCATTTGGCGCAGACGACGAGAACATGCGCAGGTCGTCCAGATCAAGCCTTGATGAGGTAAGTGAGAGCGTCGCCTGGGGCGTCCGGCCGGTCAGATATATTCCGCTCAAATTGAAATTGGAGGTATTGATCTGGCCGGAAATTCTGTTCAGCAAAATATCGTTCTTCCGCAAAATGAAATTGGCATTGAAACGTTTGATACCGGCATCCGGGTGGGCCTCTCCAAGGTCAAGATCCTTCAGGAGGAGCAGTTGAGATGCAAATGACAGATCACCTTCAGGGTTTTTCAGGCTTTTAATGACGGCTTTTATCGCGACATCCGAAGTGCCGTAACGGGCGGTCATGTTGGATGTTTCCAGGCTGTTTCCCTTAAAGGTAATTACTCCATTGACGCCACTGATCTGCTTCAGATTCTCTGCGGGCAGCATATTCATCTTGAAGACGCTGACGGTCCCGAAATAATCCATAGCGCTCAGGTCATCCGGATCGCCGCCCCCTTTGATATGTGCCTGCACCGCGCCATTCAGTTTGTACTGTTGCCACATCGAAAGAATAGGGAGATTACTCCCCATTTCAAATTTGTTGGTCTGGAGATCAAAGCCGAGATACGGTTTTTCTCCATATCCGATTAAACCGCTGCCGGTAATGACAAGCGGCTGCAGATTATAGGTGACCGAGGTAACTTTGGTGAAATTCTTGCTGATAACAGAGCTGAATTTGAGAGTCTGTGGCAGGGAGAATGGTTTGTTGACGTACCCCGGCAGTGCGTATGCGGCCTGTTTGAGGTCCCAGTCGCCGTTGAGCCTGTAGGCGGAATAATGGCCGCTGCCGGCGAGCCGTAACGCTGAGCTGTTGCTGTACTCAAGCTTAGGGATGCAGGCAAGTTTGGCCAGCCAGGCCATTTCGGCAGTTTGTGGAGCAATATCCATTGTCAGCGGATAATCGGCAACCCTGTCGGTATTATATTCCGTGATCGAACCGTTCAGGGTGAAGGGTGACGTGCCGAATTTTCCGGACATGCCGACCAGATTGAAGTTTTTACCCTTTAATTCAATAATACCTTTTAAGTCATTGAATGTCGGCGCTTTCGGGCCGTAACTCAACACCGCCTTCTCCACCGGGCCGCGGATCAGCAGGGTGTTGTAGTTCTGGCCTACTTCCATATGGGCGATCTGGCTAACCCGGCCATCCAGAACCCCGGTGTCGAGTTTGAATATGCCGGTTTTGATTTTATTTTCGATGTAGTCGGCGGCGCCGCTTTCAATAATTCCATACGGCACGTAGTTTCTGACATCTTCATAACGGAACGTTGCGGGGGTGCTGGCTTTTGTCAAAATATAGGGATCTTTGGTCAGGTAGTCGCGTATCAGAAAACTTCCTTTGATTCTGAACCCTTCCATGCTGAGGTCAACGGATGAAACGTCGATCAGTTGTTTCGTCAGGGCCAATTTGTATTCCAACTGGAGGGTTCTGGGCGAAAGAGGCGCATGAAAGATCGTTGGCCAGCGGACAGTTGTACCGCTGAAGACAATTTTACCTTTTGCTGAAAAATCTTGCGGCTTTCCTTTGAAGCTGGTGATCACATCAAGTCTGCCGCCCGTATTTGCAAACGGGATGAATTTACCGAAATACGGCCAGAACCTGCCGATTTCCACCTGCTTGATTGAAATATCACCATCAACAGTTGTCTCCAATAGCGACTTTTCCTGCGCCGGAAGCAGCAAGGCACCGGAAAAGGAAATGTGCGATGGTGCGCCGCTGAGTGCAGGGACATCGGCAGTGATCTTGAGATGCCCCTTTTTTCCTTGTCCGAGGTGGTCCGCTGAAAGTGAAATATTTCTGAGCGCCGCAGAAAACGGCTCTTTTCGGCCATGCAGGTCACTCCAGAGTATGGCACCCTGATGAATCTGGATTTTATTGAAATGAACCTGGACTCCTTCTTTGTCCTGCTTCAGTAAATCGTCGAAATTAAAAGTGCCATCCTGATTGCGGATCAGCGAAATTATGGTCTCATCAAGAATGAGGTGGTTTAATTCAACCTTCTTTTCCAGTAGCGGCATCAAAGCCAGAGTTACGGTGATTTGCTTTGCTGTTATGAAATCGGTGACACCGTCACGCTCTTTAATGGAAAATGATTTGAACTGGAATGACGGTCCATAATGCCAGGTAAATGATCCTGAGCTGAAGCTGACCTTTCGATTAAGGCTTTGCTGGAGTGACGCCATGATTTCCGAGCGGTAGGCATTGACATCCAGCAGGTAGGGGAGGAAAAAAGCCGTGGCGACAACGAGTGTTGCAATTGTTACCAGTAGCATTCCGGATATTTTGACAAATCGCGTAGAAAATTTCACGCCGGCGCCTCCTCGGGAGTGACTCTGACCCGACGGATTCTTTTGCGCTCAACACTTTCCACTGTGAAGCGATAATTCATGAACAGAATACTTTCTCCCTGCTGCAGCAAGCGTCCGGCCTGCGCGAGCAGGAAGCCGGCAATAGTTGAGTACTGGGCGTCTTCGGGCAGATGCAGGTTGAGTCGAATGTTTACCTCCCGTACAGTTAGCATGCCGTCAAGCAGATAATCATTATTTTCCTCAACACACTGTGCGGGTGAAATGTCGTCAAATTCGTCATCAATTTCACCCACAATCTCTTCAAGAAGATCTTCCAATGTTATAATTCCTTCAAACCCTCCATACTCGTCCACGACAAATATCATATGGGTACGCGAAGTCTGCATCTGCTTTAACGCAGCACTCAATGGAGCATTGGCCGGAATAAAGCGGGGTTGGTGTACAAGCATGGCGAGAGTAAACCTGGATGCATCCGGATTGGCCAGGAAGGGTTCAAGGTCTCTTCTTACGAGTATGCCTACTATGTTGTCAAGTTGATCCTGATACACCGGTATGCGTGAATAGCCGAGCGAATTAAAGGCCGCCAGCGTTTCAGCAAGGGAAGCGGAGAGCGGAAGAGCTGCCACGGCATGGCGTGGAATCATGACATCCTGCACCTCCGAATCGGAAAATTCGAAGATGCGATGCAGAAGTTGCTGCTCATCGGCTTCCAATGTGCCGCTGGTGTGTGAAACATTGATGATATGCCGCAGTTCTTCAACGGTATACACGCTGGCGTGGTCCGGCGATATCTGAAGCCCCAGCAGGCTGATAGTGCCTCTGCCGGCTAGAACCAGCAGGTGAATCGGCCAGCGGAACAGGGAGTGGAACAGGTGCAGTGGCCAGGCAATTGATAATGCTACTCGTTCTGCACGATCAAGTGCGAGTGTTTTTGGCACCAGTTCGCCGAGCACAATGTGCAGGAATGTTATTACGGTAAAAGCGCCGGCAAAGGCAATGGTGTGGCGGACGGCATCAGATACCAGGCCGTGAAGAGGTGCTTCAAGCAAGTGGGAAAGAGCCGGTTCACCGACCCACCCCAAAGCCAGCGACGCCATGGTAATGCCGAGCTGAGTGGCCGAAATGTATGAGTTGAGATTGTCGAGTAGTCCCAGCAAAATCGCAGCTCGCGCATTCCCACCTTCGACAAGGGAAACGATTCGGGAGCGCCGCACGGAAACAAGCGAAAACTCCGCTGCCACAAAAAAACCATTCGCTGATACGAGAAGTACGACGAGGAAGAGGTATAATAATGTATGATCCATACGCTCATATTCTCTTTGGAAACGCTCAATGTCAACAGCTACATTGCAATTTATATAATCGTTTGACCAATATATTGTCTCATGTTAGGCTGATAAACTATATTTTTTCTGAGAAATGGACTGATACCCCAATGTATATGAAGCTTATCATACTGTTGCCCCTGCTGCTTTTAACCTCGTGCGTCGGCGTAACGCCTGCTCCGGAAGATGCTCCGTCAGGCAATTATACCAGCCATGACAGTCATGCCCGCGCCCTGTATATTTATTCCCGGTCACGGATAGCTGCCCAGGATGGCGATTATCCAACGGCTCTCAGCTTGTTGCGTGAAGCGATCTCGCTTGAACCGGATTCGGCCCGTTTGTATGGTGAAGCGGCTGAGATAAAACTGAAAATTGGCCAGATTCCGGAAGCGCTTGAATACATCAAAAAAGCAATTGCGCTTGATCCCGGGTATCGCCCTCCGTACGTTCTGGGCGGCATAATAATGTCTTCCTCGGGAAAGGATCCGGAAGCAGCGGACTATCTGCGTAAAGCGATTAAAATTGATCCTGCCAAAGAAGATGCCTATCTCCATCTTGTCATGTCGTTGACGCGGCTCTTTGAATATGAAGAGGCTGTTACGACGCTTAAATCACTCATCAAGCTGAATCCTGATTCGATACTTGGCTATTATTATCTGGGACGTACCTACAGCCATATGAAGCTGTATCGTGAAGCTCTTACCTATTTTACCAAGGTGCGGGAGCTGCGTCCGGAGTTTGACCAGGCGGTTATCGATATGGCGGCAACCTATGAGGCCTTGGGCGACTATCCTCATGCAATAGATAGTTATCGCTCCGTGCTGACCCAGGATGAACAGCGGTATCCGGTTATGCAACGCCTGATTCAGCTGCTTTTGCAGCAGCGCCGCTATTCTGAGGCGCTCGGTTATCTGAAAACAGCCGCAAAATCCGGATTGGGCGGGCAGGATACACTGCGAAAAATCGGACTCGTGTATCTTGAACTTGAACAGTATGACGATGCGATTGCCACGTTTACCGGCATGCTTGAAAAATTTCCGTCAGATAATATCCGCCTTTATTTGGGTATTGCCTATGAGGAAAAAAGTGATCTTGATAACGCGTATGCAGAGTTTAAAAAAATCGAATCAGGGTCCCCCCAGTATGTTGAAGCGGTCAGTCATATAGCGCTGATTCTGAAGGAACAGGGCAAGGAAGACAAGGCTATCAGTGCATTTAAGGATGCAATTGCGGCAAATCCGGACAATCTTGAGCTGTACCTTAATTTGTCTACCCTTTACGAGTCTATTGACAGGCCGCAGGCAAGTTTGGACACTCTTCTTGATCATGAGGGAGAATTCAAAAAAGAACCCCGGCTGCATTTCCGGATTGGCGTATTGCTGGACAAGCTTGGCAAACGTACTGACTCAATAAGCAGAATGAAGCAGGTGCTTCAGCTGGATCCAAATGATGCCCAGGCTCTCAATTATCTCGGTTATACGTATGCGGAGATGGGTATTAACCTTGAAGATGCCCTGAAATATATTAAACAGGCAATTGCCATCCGGCCGAATGATGCTTTTATTCTTGATAGTCTCGGCTGGACCTATTTCAAGCTCAAACGTTACGATGAAGCTGCCAAGACCATGGAAGAGGCCGTCTCGCTGGTTGATGATGATTCTACCATAATCGAACATCTTGGCGATGTGTATGCGGCGCGGAAAAATATCAAGAAAGCTCTGAAGCAGTATCAAAGAGCCATTGAATTGGCTCCGGAGCGTAAAGAGGTGATTGAAAAGATGCACAAGCTTAAAGGGGAGTTGGGCGATAAATGAAGCCAGGACGGGGCGTTCAATGCCTGTTGATGGCACTGCTCGTCTGTGTTGTGGCTCTGGTTGCCTGTAACCGCACGGAGCCGCCGGTACATACCGTTTCCTCCACTTCGCCTGCCACCCCGGTTACCGGAGATTCTCTTGTCGAAGGGACAATTGGTGAAGCGTCCACACTGATTCCCCTGCTTGCCACCGATTCTTCATCACATGCCGTTGCCGGGCAGATTTACAACGGTCTTGTCAAATATGATAAAGACCTGAATATCGTCGGCGATCTTGCTGAATCGTTTGATATCTCCAAAGATGGTTTGTCAATTACCTTTCATCTGCGCAAAGGGGTAAAGTGGCATGACGGCGCCCCGTTTACGGCGAAAGATGTATTGTACACCTACCGCGTTACCATTGATCCGAAAACTCCCACCGCATACGCCGAGGACTTCAAGCAGGTCAAAAGCATCGATGCCCCTGACGAGCATACAATCCGGGTGATATATGATTCACCGTTTGCGCCGGCTCTGGCTTCATGGGGAATGAATATTCTTCCCGCCCATCTTCTGGAGGGAAAGGACATTACCAAGAGTCCGCTGTCACGGAATCCTGTCGGTACCGGACCCTATCGCTTCAAGGAGTGGGTCTCAAGCCAGAAGATTGTCCTTGAAGCTAACAAAGAGTATTTTGAGGGACGCCCCTACATTGATCGCTATATCTACCGCATCATTCCCGACAGTTCCACAATGTATATGGAACTCAAGGCCGGCGCGATTGATCTCATGTCTCTTACGCCGGTTCAGTATGCGCGTCAAACCACGGCTAAAAGCTTTACTGATCTTTTCAACAAGTATCGCTATCCGTCGTCCACCTATTTATATATGGGCTACAATCTGCGTCATCCGCTTTTTGGTGACAAGCGCATCCGGCAGGCGATGACCGCCGCAATAAACAAGGATGAACTGATTCAGGGTGTCCTGTTCGGCATGGGACAGAAAGCCCATGGACCGATTGTCCCGGGGCGCTGGGCCTACAATCCTGCCGTCAAAGATATTGAATTTGATCCGAAGCATGCCGCTGAACTGTTGGCAGAGGCGGGATGGAAGGATAAGAATAGTACCGGAATCCTGGTGAAGGATGGCAAGCCGTTCAAATTTACGATCCTGACCAATCAGGGGAATCAACAGCGCCTGTTGACGGCGCAGATTATTCAGCAGCGTTTGCGAATGATCGGAATTGATGTGAAAATCAGGATAGTCGAGTGGGCGGCTTTCCTGAAAGAATTTGTCAATAAGGGTAATTTTGAAGTTGTGCTGCTGGCGTGGAGCATCTCTCAGGATCCTGATATGTACGATATCTGGCATTCCAGCAAGAACAAGCCGGGCGAGCTTAACTTTATCGGCTATAACAACCCGGAAGTTGACCGACTGCTGATCGAAGGCCGCAGCACGTTTGACCTTGAAAAACGCAAGCGGGCCTATTTCCGTATTCAGGATATTCTTGCCGATGAGCAACCGTATACCTTCCTGTATGTGCCGGATGCGCTGCCTGTCGTCAGTGCCCGCATTCGCGGGGTTGAACCCGCTCCGGCAGGAATCGGTCACAACCAGATCCGTTGGTATGTGCCGAAGAATGAGCAGGTGTATTAACGCATGTCCCGCTATCTTGTAAAACGCATCCTGATGCTTATTCCGTTGATGATCGGCATCACTTTGATCACATTTACCGTGATCCATCTCGCTCCCGGAGAACCGGTCGAGATGCAGATGGCGATGAATCCGAAGGTCGGCAAAGAAGCCCGCGAACGGCTGACAAAATTCTACGGCCTTGATAAACCACTCCATGAGCAGTATTTCAGCTGGGTCGGCAAAATAGTCCGGCTTGATCTTGGCCGCTCTTTTTCATCGGATAACCGGCCGGTTGTCGATAAGATCAAAGAACGCCTTCCGGTAACAATTTCACTGAATGTGATTGCTCTGCTGCTCGAATTCGGCTTGGCGATACCGATTGGAGTAC
>Ga0118677_10010070_pt1 | contig 14575 bp, 10 predicted proteins | sample AliMusrvi5mmetaG_FD_86154 | JGI IMG/M metagenome (GOLD analysis project Ga0118677, IMG submission 86154) | reverse complement strand
GTCTAACAGCATGCTTATTGAAGAGTTGTCTCTGAATGAGCAGGGTAAAAAAGAATTAAAAATTAAAACAATAACTCTAAAGAAAAAATAAATTAGAGGTCGGCATGAAATTCATAACTGGATCAATTTTTCTCATATTTGCATTACTTCTGGTATGGGGCTGCACTGCAAAAAAAGACATCATTACCGAGCAGAGCGCACCTGTAGTTGAAAATGAAGTTCATGCAGATAATGCATCGCTTGATCATGCAGACACCACTGCAGGCGGTAACAATATTACTGATATTAAAATATCTGAAACTCAGAACGGCGATTCGCAGGTGTTTGTATATTCGCAAACAAAACTTAATTACACCATCTTTAAACTTTCAAAGCCCGATAGAATTATCGTTGATGTACCGGAAGCTACCAGCAAAGCCTTAAACGAGCTGAATCCGGAAACTGGTTTGATAAGCACGGTAAGGAGTTCTGTTTTATCAGATAAAGATATACGATATGTCAGAATCGAAATATTTTTAAAAAAAGATATCACCTATTCCGCCCAATGCCAGGGTAATACTTTACAGATTGACATCAATAAAAAAAATCAACCAGTCGAATCCATCCCAATTCCATCCGCAGAACTGGCGTCACTTGTTAAAGCAACGAATACAACCATTGGGAAAGGTAATCTGGTTCAGTTGCAAATAAAGAACCATATACCTCGCTATCGCGCCTACAAATTGCAGAATCCATCAAGAATCGTTGTCGAGTTGGATGATACCCTCAATCAACTCAAAACCGGAACTATCAGCATCAATGAAAATTTTATCGATAAAATACGTTTTGGCCAGATGCCAAAAAGTTTAAAAATCGTCATTGACATCAGGGACGCACAGCTTCCCTCATTTCAAATAAATAAGGCTGCGGATATGCTCAGTATTGCCATTGGCTCTGAAGCGCTTGCAGCATCGCCGAAAGATTCAACTTCAAATGAAGATATAAAGGCTACTCACACTCCGGATAATTCACCTAATGAAATAAAGGCGGATTCAGCCGATGGTCATAAAACGGTAAAAAACGCTTCTCCCGCCAATACAAGCAATACAAATTATACCGGGGAAAAAATATCTCTTGATTTCAAGGATGCCGATTTAAAGAATATACTTCGCCTTCTTGGGGATATCAGCGGTATTAATATGACTATCGGAGATAAGGTTTCCGGAAAAGCAACCTTAAAACTGGATAATGTGCCAAGCGATGAAGCCCTGGATATAGTGTTGATTAATAACGGCCTTGATAAAACAGTTACCCCGCAGTACACGCGAATTGATACTGTCGAGCAGATAAAAAAATTCAATGATGACAGAGCACAGGCTAAAAAATCCTACGAGCAGGCTGAAGATACGACAATTAAAACATTTTCAATAAGTTATGCGCAGGCAAGCAATCTTGCACAGTTTATCAAACAGATGAATGTTTTAACACCTACCCGCGGGAGTGTTAATTTTTTTGAATTAACAAATAAGTTAACGATTTCAGATATCCCCCAGGTAATTGCAAAAGTCGAAAAAATAATCAGTGAACAGGATATACCAACACGGCAGGTAATGATAGAAACTAGGGTCGTGCAGTCGGCTCCGGGCTGGGTTAAGGATTTTGGTATTGCCTGGGGTGGAACGCAAGCTGGACATCATGGAGGTGCGCAAATTCCATTAAGAGGAGCAGCAGGTACAAACAACGAGGTCGTTAATTTATTGGGTGCGGCAAGCGGCGCTATCAATGTAGGCTATATAACTGACAGGTATGCACTAGATGCTACATTGACGGCATATGAAAGCGAAGATAAGATAAAAATACTCTCCAATCCAAGAATTCTCTCCCTTGATAATAAGGAATCATCCATAAAGCAGGGCGTTCAGCTGCCGTATTTAAAATTAAATGAAAATGGGGTTACTTCGACGGAATTCAAGGACGCTGTTCTTGAAATGAAAGTTAAGCCAAAGATTACCGCAGCCAATACGATTGCCATAAGTGTCGATGTTAAAAAAGACCAGAAGTCTTCACAGACCGGTACAGGTAATGAACCAGGTATAGATGTTCGGCAAATTAAGACGGATTTGCTTGTTGAAAGTGGGAAAACAGTCGTTATCGGCGGAATATATGAAAACACGAAATCAAAAAATATTAAAAAGGTTCCTTTTTTCGCTGACATACCTATTATTGGGTACCTTTTTAGAAGTGTGAGAGAAGATGATACTCTTACCGAGATGCTTGTTTTTATCACTGTCACCATTGTCGAATCGCCTAATAAAGACGTTATTGATATAAATGCAAAAAAAGGTTGAAAATAATTGGAGGTTATAATGGATTTTAAAAATTTTATTCTTTGTTTGCTGATTTTTAGCATCTCAATCCTAGGGTGTTCTTCTGCTACTACAAAAACGAATATCGCTCCAATAACAACGGAAAACGTGAAGTACATACCCGCCGATAATACGATAGTTTTGGCGGGAATTCGCAGTGTGGCTATTTTCCCATTTGCTGATTACTCTTATCAGCAGTGCCAGTTGGAGAAAGTCGAATGGGGCGGTAATATTAAAATTACCGAGGCTGTAACCGATCAGTTTACCACCCATGGAATAACGGTAGCTGTGCAGGAGGATGTAAACACTCTGCTCGTTGATGAGAACATCATACGGCCGATTGATAAGGATAAATATCTAATCCATGGCACCAAGGAAAATTCCGAGGAAGCCAGTAACCGAATCAGCACTCCCGAATATGAAGTTGCCAATGTCGAGCATTCTAAAGACATGTCCAATGAGATACTCAAGCTCATAAATGCTACTGAAAAGAAAAAACCTGCGATTACTAAAGATTCCCCAGTACTTCAGGGTGCTACAGTCGGTCTTTCCAAGGAAAAAATAATAGAACTTGGTGACAAATTAGGTGTTGATATAATTGTGCGTGGCCGGATAATTGATTACGGCTACAAGGATATAGGTACGCAAAACCCCCTGTATCGAGGTGTTATACCGGTTGTGATCGATTCGGTCAAAGATATGATGTATGGCGCTACGAATGCTTACGGCTATGAAGGCGATTTGCAAAATGTTGAAAATATGGCGGTCGGTGGTTCACTTGGTTATATAGCAGGTGAAAATATCCCCAATAGCGCAACCTATGGCGCCCCAGGACTTGCCATCGGAACTGCCGCCGGCTTTTTTGCCTCACAGCATCCCAAAAAAGCCAAGCGCGCTGCTGTTGTTCAAGTGCGAATTTATGCGCAGAATGCCCTAAACGGCGAAGTGCTCTGGACCAACAGGGCCGAGATAGAATATACCCCGAAAAGCAATTTTGCCTATGATGAAACGCACCCCAAGACCATGTTTGACAATGCCGTTGCAAGTGGTATTAAACAATTAATGGATGACTTTTTTAAAGAAGCTGCAAATTACAGCGCAAAGCCACAATCTGCAGAGCCCGTGGCAACTCCTGCTGTTGATGTAAAACCAGGTGTTTAAGGAGCCTATAATGCTGAAAAGATTTTTATTTATAACAGCAACCCTTATCTTTTTTTGCTCAAGCGCCTGGGCGCAGCTCATGAATTCACCCTGGCCAAAAATCCATAAAGACATAAAAAATTCAGGATATTCGAGCAATGTCGGAACAGCCATCGGCAAGCTTAAATGGTCTTTTCAGACTGAAAAGCCAATTACCTCTTCCCCGGTTCTTGATAACAATAATAGAGTATATTTCGGTTCTGCTGATAAAAATTTCTATTGTTTAGACAGAACAACCGGCGGCATTATTTGGAAATTCGAAACTGGTGATGCTATTGAGCATTCATCTGCTGCAATAGATGTTAATGGAATTTTGTATATTGGTTCAGTTGATAAAAAACTTTATGCCTTTGACACAATCAATATCGATACAAGTAATCCGAAGCCCCTTTGGGCTTTTACTACTGGAGCGGGAGTTTACGGATCACCTACTCTCGCCGATGATGGGACAGTTTATTTTGGCAGTGCGGATGGTTACATCTATCAAATTGCTCCGTCAGCCCAGGCACCATGGCCTGCTAATAATCTTTATTCTGATGGGTCCAAATATGTATGGAAAAATTACATTGGCATTATCTGGTCTACCCCTACTATTGATAGTGTATTTGATAAAACCGGTCTATTAACACCTGGTTTAATTATTGGATCTACAAAATATACTCAAGAGTATGGTACGGACACAGATACTGGCGGACCCTGCGGTTTTAAATTTTCAAAAACTCTCAAGGCGTATAATCTTTATGTTTATAACTTAAATACCAAGGCTGAAATTTGGTATGGTCCGAAAAATGGACAAACTATTACAGGTATCTATGGTTCTGTTGTGTTACAACCCGACCATACTGTACTAATCCCCACTGAAAGTGACGGGCTTTTCGGCGGATCACTATGCTGGTTACCGGTGAATAATCCATCGGGTCCAGGATGCGTAATTGTCCCTGCAGATGGCGACACATGGTGTTTGAATTCAATTACAAGCGGGTATATAAAAGGGACACCGGCCATGATACCGGAAGGTTCATTTTTTCTGGGACATGATAAAATACTTACCCGCTTTCATCCTAGTGGCTCTGAATACTTATCTTTCACAACAGCTGGGAACATAGAATCTTCTCCGGCAGTAGACGGTAATTTAAATACCTATATTGGCTGTGATGGCGGTATTTTTTACTGCTTTAACTCGAATTCACCTGAACAGCCTCTGCGATGGCGCTACCCGGAAACCGGCAATTTAGAAAAATTAAACGGAGATGCAGCCGAAATAATTTCATCTGCTGCAATCGATAATGATGGCAAGCATTCAGTTTATTTTGGCGCCAGTGACGGGAAAATGTATGCCTTTTATGACGGGGCAGCGATTACAGGCAAAGTTACTACTTCTGATGGATTAGGTCTGGCTGCAGTTGAGCTGACCTTAAAAGATACGAATTCAACAATAATCGCTACCGTTACAACCGTCTCTGACGGTACATTTAAAATTCCTGCCATCGCTACTGGCCAATATACTATCACACCAAAAAAAGATGGTTATATTTTTATTCCGACCGTGGCTTCGATAACACTTACCAATGATATTGATGCTTATGTCGAGTTTACCGCACAGAAATCTTTCACCATCACAGGCAGAGTTGTTAATGCTACGGACGGTACAGCGCTGCCCAATGTTTCCGTGGGGTTAATCACCAAAAATTCTTCGGGAGTTACTGTCTATACTGCCAACGCAACAACTACAGACTCTAATGGCTATTACACATTTATAAATATTGGCTATGGCATCACTGTTGTTACTCCGTCGCTGACAGGCTGGGGATTTGAGCCTCAGTCTGTCAGTCAAAACATACCTACCGGAACAACAGGCGGGGCAGTTTACACACTTGCTAATATAACTGGCACGCTTGGCTATCAGATTTCAGGCACGGTAATAGATGCTACCAATCCAGATGATCCTAATAATGGTAATAATGGGCTTGGGCTTTCAGGCATCACCATCACGCTAACCGGCACGCTAACAAGCGGTTCTGCTATTACAACATTAACCAGGACTACCGGTAGCGATGGCACATTTTCATTTACCGGTCTTTCAAATGGAACCTATACGGTTACACCATCTGCGTTAGGGTACAAATTTGATTATACCTCAAAGGAAATTGTTATTAATGATGCAAGCGTTCTCAATCTTGAATTCCAAGCTGCGAAAGGCATCAAAATAACCGGCATAATCAATCGGTCTGATTCATCGGCTTCGTATGACGGTTTTTCGGTGAATCTCTATAAGAATAATGAAACGATCTTCTCGAAACTATTCAACATAACTAAAGCACGAACACTCGTAAAAACATCAGCAGTATCCTCGACTGGAACATTTATGTTTATGGGAATTACAGCCGGCAATTATATCGTCGAACCGGTTGCAGAAGGTTATGGATTTAACCCGGCAAATAATTACATTTCAGCTCTTACTGATATTAGCGGTATTGTATTTACTGCAACTTCGGGTTTTTCTATTTCCGGGCAGCTTTTCAATATATTCGGTTTTCCTCAGTCAGGTATCGATGTTACTCTTGTCGGTGAAAGCGGTACATCAACGGTTGCTACATCAGGTACTGACGGCTCCTATACTTTTACCGGACTTGTGGCGGGCACCTATACTGTCTCTCCGGATCAGACAGGTTTTTTCACGACATTACCCATCTCAAGAATCGTAGATCTCAGCGTTGAAAATGTGTTTAAAGTTAATTTTACGGCATTCTCGTTCTGCTCAAAAACCTATATTACAATTCCGCCCTTTGGAACAACTGGTGCTGTGGTTAATATAATCGGGCTAAATTTCGGCCCTAAACCAAGTGCTACAAGTACTGCTACCGTTAAAATAACTCTTTCCGACGGCACAACAGCCTCTTATGCCCCCGGTGTCTATTTCGGAACGGCTGATCCCACAACTTGGGTCAGTGCAACCGTAATGACCTGGACCCCTTTTTATATTACCGCGCAAGTACCTCTACTAAATGATCGTCTGGTAAAAGTATGGGTTGTGAAGTCGGGATTGACGGCATGTATTTCTATCAAAGCGACCAATTTTTTTATAAACACCAGATATCCTTAATCGCAAACTTCATTTGAATCATAAGGCACAAGCATAAAAAAAGCTTGTGCCTTTTTTGTTTAGAATTGCCCTGATTTTTTTTATATGATAAGTATCATGAAATGTTAATTACATAAGGACATGGCAATGTTGCGCTTTTTAACAGCAGGTGAATCTCATGGTCCCGCACTTACCGCCATTATTGACGGTCTGCCGTCCGGCCTCAGTCTGTCAGCTGATATGATTAATCATGATCTAGCCCGCAGACAGATTGGCTACGGTCGAGGTAAAAGAATGGAAATCGAACAGGACCGTGTTGAATTTCTCTCAGGTGTTCGCTTCGGCAAAACACTGGGCACCCCCTTATCACTTTTGATTCATAATCTTGACTGGCCCAACTGGATACAGGAAATGACCGCTGCACCTTCTCGCGGACATGAAACTTCATGTCTTACCGAACCTCGGCCAGGCCATGCGGATCTTGCCGGTCTACTAAAATATTCCCATACGGATATTCGCAATGTACTGGAGCGAGCCAGCGCCCGTGAAACAACTACCCGCGTTGCTGCGGGCGCCGTATGCCGGGCTTTTCTAAAAACATTCGGCATTAAAGTTTTCAGCTATGTAACTGAAATCGGTGGCATCAAAATACCCTTTACCACAGCCGACCCAGCTGCGCGGTCAAAAGCAGCCCAAAATTCGGATTTGCTGTGCGCCTGCCCAAAAACAGAAAAAAAGATTAAAACGCGTATTGATTCATGTAAATGCAAGGGTGATTCCCTTGGTGGTGTTTTCGAGGTAATTGCGACTGGTCTGCCCGTCGGCCTCGGAAGTTATTCACAATGGGATACACGCCTTGATGGACTACTTGCTCAAGCGATCATGAGCATACAGGCAATAAAAGGCGTAGAAATAGGCATGGGGTTCGACGCCGCTAAAGTCAGCGGATCAAGCGTTCACGATGAAATTTTTTTCAATGAAAAAAGGGGTTACTTCAGAAAAACAAATCGCGCCGGTGGTATTGAAGGCGGTATTTCAAATGGTGAACCGCTTATAATTCGCGCGGCCATGAAGCCAATTGCAACGCTCTACAATCCGCTGAGAACCGTTGACATCGTTACAAAAAAGCCCGTTAAAGCCGCTGTCGAGCGCTCTGACATCTGCCGCGTGCCCTCGGCGGCTGTTATCGGTGAGGCTATGATTAGTGTTGAGATTGCTAAAATCATGCTTGAAAAATTCGGCTCAGATTCCCTGCGGGAAATTATCAGAAATTACAAAGCATATCTCACCCAGATACAATCATTTTGATTATGGAAACCGTTCCCGTTGAGCTTGGTAGCCGTAGTTATACGATTCATATTGAGGAGCAACTTCTCGATTGTGCTGGTTCATTTATCCAAAAACTGGCCCTATCGGAAAATGCAGCGATTATCACCAATATGACAATTGCTCCGTTATATGCCGCTCGGCTTGCAGCTTCCTTGGAAAAAGCCGGTATCAAAGCAGCACTTATTACTTTACCTGATGGAGAGAAGTACAAGACTCTTGGTCAAATAGAGCATATATATTCTCAGCTGCTTGGGTCAGGTCTTGACCGAAAATCATTCCTGATAGCCCTGGGTGGCGGTGTAATCGGCGATATGACCGGTTTTGCGGCTGCAACCTTTATGCGTGGTATACCGTTTATCCAAATTCCGACGACGCTTCTAGCGCAGGTTGACAGCAGCGTCGGCGGCAAAACAGGCGTCAATCTCAAGGAAGGTAAAAATCTAGCCGGCGCCTTTTATCAGCCCCGTATTGTCCTTATTGACCCGCAGGTACTTGTAACACTTGATCCCTGTGAATTGCGCTCAGGTCTGGCAGAGGTCATTAAAACGGCAGTCATTCATGATGCCGCACTTTTTAAATATCTCGAGGCAAATACCCCTGCCGCAACAGCCGCGGATATACCTGTTTTAAAGCATATAATCGCAAACTGCTGCAAAACCAAAGCACAGATTACCTCCCGGGATGAGACAGAACTGGGCATACGCGCGCATCTCAACTTCGGCCACACCATCGGTCATGCCATCGAAGTTCTGACCGGATTTTCGACCTATTCCCATGGTGAGGCCGTGGCTATGGGTATGGCGGCAATTACCCGTTTATCCGGCAAGTTTGGGTATTGCGAAAGTTCTGCTGCACTGCGTGTCGAGCGACTTATACATCTTGCTGGCCTCCCGTTTGAACTCCCTTTTTTTTCCGCTTCCGACTATGTCGATGCCATTTTAAAGGATAAAAAAAAATCAGCTGGTACAGTTAACATGGTTTTTTTTAAGGCCATCGGCTCTGTCTTTTTACGAGCTGTTTCAGCCGGGGAGCTATTTGAAATTATGTCAAACATGCTGCAGAAAAGAGGGTAAGTATGAAAATTCTGGTGCTTCACGGTCCCAATTTAAATCTTCTTGGCAGGCGTGAGCCCGAGCAGTACGGGACAATAACCCTTGAAGCCATAAATGCTCTGCTGCAGGATCAGGCCCGAAAGGACAGCGTCGAGATAAGCTTTCTGCAGACTAATTCCGAGGGTGAACTGGTTGATGCAGTGCAAAAATCAATCGGATCGATAAACGGAATTTTGATAAACCCTGGCGCCTATACCCATACCAGCATTGCGCTCCGGGATGCCATAGCCGCTGCCGCATTGCCTGTTGTGGAGGTGCATCTGTCAAATATCTACAACCGCGAGGAATTCAGAAAACACTCCTATATTTCCGGTGTTGCCCTGGGCGTCATCTCGGGATTTCGGGAAAACAGCTATCTGCTGGGGCTGCAGGCCCTGGTTTTTCATTTAAATAATATTGAAGACTAATCCCCAACCATGCATTGGTTTGAGGCCATAAAAATATTAAAAGCTCTATTTTTCTTTTTTAGTCCTTTCTGAAATATCAAGACAGACCGGTATGCCTTCAAATCCGAAACGCTCCCGCAGTGCCCGCTCGAAATACCGCAGATACGCAGGCTGAAACGCATCCGGGTGATTGGTAAATATCTTAAACGTGGGCGGCGCGGTTTCGATCTGGGATGCGTAATAAATGCGGGTTCGCGTTGTACGCCCCCGCGGCGGCGGATTCTGGCTGTAAATCTGCTCTATCCCCCGGTTCACTTCGCTGGTTGCTATCCTGCGGGCATAACCCTCCCCGAGCTTTTCAATCAGTTCAAACAGCTTTCTGACCCGCAGCCCCGTAACGGCCGATGCCGTCATAATTGGTGCAAAATCAATAAACGGAAGATCAGCGCGCACCTTTTCGACAAAAGCCTCATGGGTTTTTGTCTCCTTTTCAACAAGGTCCCACTTGTTTACTAGAATGATGCAGCTACGCTTGCGGTCATATATTTCGGCGGCAAGCTTCATATCCTGGGTGGTGACCCCCTGTGATGCATCAAGCATAAGAATGCAGATTGACGAACGGTTTATGCTGCGCAGCGCCTGAAAGGCCGTATATTTCTCAAGACCAAAACTGATGCGACTTTTTTTTCTGATTCCCGCCGTATCGATGAAGCGCAAGATTTTGCGATTATATGTGATCATTGTATCGATGGGATCGCGTGTTGTGCCGGCGATACTGCTTACCATATGCTTGTTATAGCCGAGCAGCTTATTAACAAGTGATGATTTTCCGACATTGGGTCTGCCGATAATGGAAATTACCGTTTCCTGCTCGCGGGCACCAACCGTCTGCCCGGGGATTGCATAAGCGCAAACTGACGCCATAAGTTCACTGATACCGAGCTTGTTTTTCGCGGAAATCGGGAAAATCCGATCAACGCCCAGTCGATAAAAATCAACACTTCCCGCTTCGTCCACCTGTTTTTCTGCCTTGTTGACGGCATAAACAACTGGTTTTTGAGATTTTTGAAGGAGCCGGGTTATCTCGATATCGCTGTGCTGCAGGCCTTCCTTTCCATCCATCAGGAAGATGATGATATCGGCCTCCTCAACGGCAATACGTGCTTGCTCCTGCGTCAGTTGCGACAACTCGTCATCAATCGAGGTATCAAAGCCCCCGGTGTCGACCAGGGTAAAGGCATATTCATCCCAGAGTATATCGATATAATTCCTGTCCCGGGTAACGCCCGGCAGATCATGAACAATAGCGATATTTCTTCTGGCGAGCGTATTAAAAAGAGTGGATTTCCCGACATTTGGCCTGCCCACTATTGCAACAACGGCTCGTGCATTCATATATTTTCACTCAGCAGATGGTTGAGGGTTTTTTCCGCGGCATCCTGCTCGGAAGATTTTTTGCTTCCGCCCTGCCCTTTTTCATACAGCGTTTCTCCAATCATCACTTGTGATTCAAAAGTTTTTCCGTGATCCGGGCCTTCTTCCATTGTGAGCACATATCGGGGAACGGCATTACAGGCGCGTTGGGTATACTCCTGAAGTCTACTTTTAAAATCCCGGTAATAACCCTTTTCGATAACTTCATTGATCAGACACGCGCAATGCTTTTCAATGAGCGTAAATGTTGCGGTAAATCCGCTGTCATAATAAATTGCGGCGATCAGCGCCTCATATGCATTGGCGAGTATTGATTTTTTTTCACGTCCGCCGCTTTCCTCCTCTCCCCTGCTTAGAAGAATGTATGCCCCCAGGCGAAAAGAGCGGGCAAGGGACGAAAGCTCATCCTCGTTCACGATTGCTGCGCGCATATTGGAAAGCTTGCCCTCTGAGCAGTCTTGAACACGATCCATAAGAATATGGCTGATAATGAGTCCCAGTATGGCATCACCGATAAATTCCAGCCGTTCATTGCCAAAGGAATTTTCAAGCTGCATTTCATTGGCATATGATTTGTGCGTGAGGGCTTCCAGCAGATAGCGGCTATTGTTGAATTGATATCCCAGGCAGTTCTGGAGCTGATTGAGAAGCATCTCCTGATGCCGGCTGCCATCCTGATTATCATCGTCGTCATCATTCTGCATTGAGCACCTTGCATATAGAAAATTGTTTTGTAACTGTAGCAAAACTTGGTATCAAAGACAACGCCGGATATTACTGCTCCTGTCATTTGAGATTTCTATTGCATAATACTCATAAATAAGTAAACTTAAAACAAACAAGAAGCACCTTATCTATCAGTGGGGTCAATAATGGATGTATCTGAGCTGCTCATTTTCGGGGTTAAACAGAAAGCTTCTGATGTGCACATAAGCGCGGGTGAACCGCCAATAATACGCATACATGGCGAACTGCGCAAGCTCGAATCTCCGCCGCTCACAGCCGAGCAGGTTCACAAAATGATCTATGAAATTCTTAATGACCGGCAGCGAAAAGTGCTTGAGGAGACAAAGGAGCTCGATTTTTCCATATCCATGGGAGAATATGGACGCTTTCGCGTCAACTGCTTTTTTCAGCAACGTGGCGAGGCTGCGGTGTTCAGGTCAATTCCCAGCAAAATTTATACTTTTGAAGAGCTGGGGCTTCCGAGGGCCGTGCGCCAGATAGCAAAAAACCGGCGCGGCCTTGTGCTGGTTACCGGACCGACCGGCAGCGGCAAATCCACTACCCTTGCCGCCATGATTAATCTTATAAACAACGACCGCAAAGATCACATTATCACTATTGAAGATCCCATAGAATTTTTGCATTCTTCGATTAATTGTTTAATTAATCAGCGCGAACTCCTGGCGCATACGCAAAGTTTTTCCAATGCCCTTCGCAGTGCGCTTCGTGAGGATCCGGATGTTATTCTCATTGGCGAAATGCGCGATCTTGAAACAATTTCGCTTGCACTTACCGCTGCGGAAACGGGCCATTTGGTTTTCGGAACACTGCACACGACCGGTGCGGCGAAAACAATTGACCGCGTCATTGATGTTTTTCCCGCAGAGCAACAGGCGCAGATCAGAACTCAGTTTTCGGAAACCCTGCAGGCCGTCATTTCACAAAGGCTTTTTAAGCGCCGCGACGGAACCGGCCGGATTGCGGCCATAGAGATCATGATCGGCACACCTGCAATCAGAAATCTCATACGCGAGGCGAAAGTTTCCCAAATTCAATCCATCATGCAGGCGGGCCAGAAATTCGGCATGCAGACCATGGATGCATCCCTGAAAGAGCTTATCAGCCGTAAAATAATTGCTCCGGAAGAAGCTGAAGGATTACTTGATGAATCTCTGTTTGCTTGACATTTATTTCTGAAACTTCTTGTATGAATGTTAAAGAATTACTGATCATAATGGATAAGGTCAAAGCATCCGATTTGTATTTGACCGTGGATGCTCCACCCATGTTCCGTATTGAAGGTATTACGCGCCCCTATGGAGAATCAAAGCTGACCTCAAACCAGACTGAGGATATCGCCCAATCATTCATGACCGAGCGTCAAAAAGCGTTGTTTTCCGAAAACCTGGAAATGAATATGGGCTTATATTATCCTGAACTGGGACGTTTCAGGGTAAATTTATACCGGCAGAAAGGCTTTGTCGGTATCGTAGTTCGACGGATTAAATTTGAAATCGATTCTCTTGATGAGCTTGGGCTTCCTGCGGTTCTCAAGGACATTGCGCTAACCAAACGCGGTCTAGTGCTGATCGTCGGCGGCACCGGCACCGGCAAATCAACGACCCTTGCCGCCATGATCGAACACCGCAACAGTACGACCTCCGGCCATATCATCACGATTGAAGACCCGATAGAGTTTCTTTACCAGCATCGCAAATGCATCGTCAGCCAGCGAGAGATCGGTATCGACACCTTTACCTATGCCGATGCATTAAAAAACACGCTGCGTCAGGCTCCTGATGTCATTCTGATCGGAGAAATCAGGGACAGGGAAACAATGGAATCGGCTATGGTTTTTTCTGAAACCGGGCATTTATGCCTGTCAACGCTTCATGCAAATAATGCCAATCAAGGTATCGAGCGCATTATGAATTTTTTTCCACCTGAAAAACACGCCCAGCTGTATTTCCAGCTTTCTCTGAACATGCGCGCCATTATATCACAGCGCCTTATACCCACGGCTGAAGGTAAACGTTCAGCAGCCATCGAAATACTGATAGATACGCCGCGGGTAAAAGACCTGATCATGAAAAGAAAAATCGACGTCTTGAAAGAAGCTATGCAGGAAGGAAACGCCGAAGGCATGCAGACTTTTGACCAGTCCCTGTACGAGCTTTTTCAAGCCGGTAAAATTTCCTATGAAAACGCCATGGCATATGCCGACAGCGCAAACGACTTGCGGCTGCGCATAAAAATGGAAAAAGTAGCGGAACAAAGCGTCAGGAAACCCGGCACCGCAAAAGAAACCGTCAATAAACAGGATGATTCATTCAGGCTTAAATAATTTTCTTATTTCCGACACTCCCCAGGCACGCCAGTTCATTCTTGATGAACCTCAATAAACTCGAGCATTATCATTGGATTATGTATTTAATGAATTTATTTTTTAAAATAATTCTTTTTTCCATCAGGCGCTTTTTTGCTGAAAAGCGACTGCTCTGGGCTGCTTCGCTTACCTATACAACTGTATTTTCCTTGATCCCGCTTCTCAGCGTACTTTTTTTTGTCTTCAATATTTTCGGCAGCCTGTCAGAAATCAAAACCATGGTCCAGCCCTATATTTACAAGACACTGGCACCCTGGGCGCAGGAAAAAGTCATATCCATACTCAATGAGATGGTGAATAATATTGATTTCAGTACGATTGGATTTTTTAGTGCTTCGCTTCTCATTATATCCATTTTTTTGCTGCTTTTTGAGATCGAATATGCTCTTAATGAAATCTGGCTAATCAAGGTAAAGCCCTCGGCCCTCTCCCGTGCAGCCATTTACTGGATTTTTTTGACTATCGGTCCTGTATTGATCGCCCTGGCCCTTTTTATTTTCTTTACCCTGCAGGCGTATATTCCCCTGACATTTATTGAAATTTATATGAACGCCCACGGGGTAGCGCTGCTGTCC
>Ga0118677_10010066_pt1 | contig 14581 bp, 3 predicted proteins | sample AliMusrvi5mmetaG_FD_86154 | JGI IMG/M metagenome (GOLD analysis project Ga0118677, IMG submission 86154) | reverse complement strand
ATACCGAATCGCATTGCGCAGAGATGTTTCGGCAAGGGAGTTGCAAAACCAGTTTGGCTTGAGGCTGTCACTTCGCCTTTCGCGCTTGTGCAAATCAGGAGGAATTGAGATGAATTTGTATCGCTTTCTGCAATTGGTCATTCGCCCGCGGGCTGGCCGCATAGCCTTCCTGGCCCAGATTGTCCGAGAAGGTCTGGCTGTATTCAAAGCGGCGTTCCACACCGACCGAAGCCATCACCGTACCGGCGGGCAAGATCGCAAGGGTGCGCGCTTTTCTCGCCGCATTGAGAGCCCAGGTACGTCCGTCTCACGGGCATTTCTGGCGCCTCGCCCCCGGAGTCCTCGAAACAGAAGCCGAGCGGTTTTTGAAGGTCGAGACTGAGGCTGACAAATCCGCTGAAGCAAAGCAAGGCCGGCTGAAGTCCCGAAGCTATGTGGTGGATGTTCCGGTCTCCTCTGGCATTCAAAAGGTTGCCTTTTCAGAGGGCGGTTCATTCAGCATCGATATCGTCAAGGAACCCGCGCCGACGAAGCAGGTCGCCATGGAAGATTATATCGAGGGGAAAGGTTTTCGCCCGGAAGATGGGATCTATATCGGGAATCAAAATCAGAACGCGGAGGACCGTGATGCCGCGATGGCTCGCATCACGGGTCTGCGTGTGATGGGTGTCGATGAAAACCAGGAGGGTGTTATCTCCGGGGTGGAACGAATCGGGCGCGGGATGAGTGCGACTCAGGCGATGCTCGAATCGATCCTTGCGTTGCCGGAGGATCAGCTACCTCAATTCATGGGCTTTGACATCGACGACACGATCCTCGGCCTTAGACCGGACAAAACTAAGGAGGATCTTCTCCTCGATCGGCGAGAACTCGGTCTTGCCTTGGCTGCTTTGGCGCGCCGAGGCGTTCAGCTTGTGTTTTTCAGTGATAACGATACCCAGGTGACACTCCAGAGGATCGGGAGTCCGCTCCGGCAGTTGTTGCAGTCGGCAATGGCTGAAGGTGACGTGCATACCCTTAGCTTTTATACAAGCAAGATGGTCACAAAATCAACGCTCGAAGTGTCTAAACGCGATTTTCGACACCAGGTGGATGCGATTTACAGCGATGCGCACCGCATGAACGCTGAGACGGCCGGCAAGATTCTTGCGGCCACGGGTTCCGTGAAGGAGATAGCGGCAGGGAAGGTGGACGCCAAGGGCCCGCTCGGTGAGTATTTCGATCGCACTATGGAGTTATCCGGAGGTGTTTTTGTCTTGAACGGTCACGTGAAGATCACTTACCCTAAATATCGTCTTGAGAAAACCGTGCACGGGAATGACTTGCCGCCTCAAATTCAACTAAGGGATAAGTTTGAGGATGGAAGCGTCGCAGGGATTACCCTTCTGCCGCTTGCCTCTTCTGCTTCCCCGGGAAATACCCTCGCCCCGGGTGCCGATGACGAACGGCGTATTCTCTTGACCCGCACTGTCAGCTCGCCGGTATTTACAGCGGCAGTGCAGCGTTCTGAGGCTCGCGGAGGCGTGTCCAAGCGCATGCCGGAAAGCGTTTTGATCCCTTTCGAGGATAGCTACCTTCAGATCCGTGAAGGAGGCGACCTTACGATCGATATCACTTTTGCCGGCAAACGATCGGGGGCGCCGAAGACCCTTGATAAGGAAACGGCTGTACGCGATTTTATCAACCACGTGAATGGCTGGGCAAAACCCGGCTATTACATCGGAGCTCTCACTTATTCCCGCGACGCGCGTGATGGGGTGGTTAGCAAACTGATCGATCCGAACAACCACCTTCAGATCTTGGCCGTCGACATTGATCAGGACGATGTCATGGAAATGGAACGCGTGACAAAGATCGGCCCGGGCATCGATGCCACGCGGACTTTTTTGCAGTCTTTACTCGCCTTAGATATTTCGGATCCCGCTTTTCCAAAGTACATCGCGCTTTCCGGAGATGATGTCGTGATCGGTCATAAGGAAGAACAGGCGGGTGGGATCTTGAGACTCGAAATGGAAAATCTGGGTGAAGACCGTCGCCCGATCGCCGATGCTCTGGTGCAATTGGTTCAACGGGGGGTCCAGATCGCCATTCTCACTGACAACTCCTATGACTATGCCATGAAGAACATTGCGGACCCGCTCCGGAATCTGCTGAAAGGGAAAACCGTCCCCGCTGGAGCTGAGATCGTTTTTTATGCCAATAGCGTAAAGCGCAAGTTCGTTCTCAGGAAGAAGGGCAAGGCGGGAACTTGGACTTTTACCGATGACCCCGATTACGGTAAGGATTACCGCATCTCCTTGGAAATCGAAAGAAAGTTAAAAGATGTGCTTGGAGAGATTCGTGAGGACTCCGAAGGTGGTATTGTCGCAACGGGATTGCTGGGCGAATATTTTACGGAACGTCTTGCCCAAAAGGAACGTGTAACCATCAAGCGGAAAGGGGGCGAAACGGCAAAAACGGTGGAGCGCTACGGCCTTCGCCCGTCTATCCGTACAACTTACCCGCGATTCGATCCCGAAGTCACCAAGCATAACAATGTGAATTGGCCCCATGTCGAGGTCCGGAAACATAATGGCGAGACAGATATGATTACGATTCGCCCGATTCCCTCGATGCGTGTCGTAGCCTCTTCTCCGGAGAGTGATGAGAGTTTATTGCCGATCCTACGGCGTCAGGACGCGGAGCGGAACCGGCTCATCTGGCGTATCGTCAATCAACTGATATCGGACGCTGCCCTGTCGCGCTCGGAATCGCGGTCGTCCGCATCTGACCAGGATTTGATAGGCCTAAAACTTGATGACAACGTTGTTTTGACGAAACAAATGCTTGCGACGGTTCAGGGGCTTATGGGCGTCGATGACCTCGTCCGCGATCAGAGACTTTCGGACCAGGCTTATTCGAAAGGTGCGGATCTCGCGGCTGCGCAAAAAGAAGCGGATGATGTGGCGAAGAAGCGGGCCTATGGTGCGTTGAAGACGATGCACCGGCTTTTGAAGAAGCACCGGCTGACGCTTGAATCCGTTAAGCATGAGCCGGAGGTATTCCGTGAGCTTTTCGGTGTCCGACCCGTATTCGTTGCGGCCGGCTACGCGACCCGATTTTCTTCTTACCTTCACAAGACAATGGTCCGCGCGGGACTTGAGAAAACCAATTTGGGTTATTCTTTGCAGGGTTCTTATCACACGCCCGGGGTGAAGCCGGCAATTGTGATCGGGGATAAGGTGCTCGGGCTTCTTGTGAAGGACGAGTTTATCACGGGCTATGATACCAAAAAGCATGTCTTTAGAGTCCGTGAGGATATCTCGGGTTTTAAGCCGGGGATCCGTACCAAGCACTTGGACCCGAGGATCTTTGATCCGGAAAAAGTCTGGAATTATCTGGGCGTCGATCCAAACCGGGTCATCTTTTTCCAAACGCAGCCCTATGGTCACGGGGATCACATTGTCCAGGTCGTTTCGCTCCTGAACGCGGAGCGGGATAAAACCCGATACGGACAGACCCGGTATATCCAGGTGGCTTTTGGCGAAATGTCTCCCGCGATCGATCCGGCCCTCACTAACCCTTCTCTGACGACTTATCTGGAAGCGCTTGCCGTGGATCTGAACGCCATCGCCGCCGGCAAATTATCGGATGGTGAAATCGAAAATAAGGGAAACTTTTTCTATAACGATAAAGTTGGGGAGCTGATTTCTTACACGGACTGGGCTTATATACCGCATCATGACCCGACAACGGCCATGGACCGTGTCGCCAAAGACCTGGGGGAAGCACAAGGGGAAGTTGAGGCGGCTCTTCAGGCGTTGGATGGTATCGAAGGGGACGAAAAAATACAAAAGATCAGGGAACTGCGTCAAAGATATCCCTATTTTACGATCAGTGATGACGGGTTTCTGTTCTCCCAGGAACTGCTTCGAAGAACGCGGGATGCTATCTGGAGTCCGAAAGATAGTAAGGGGAAGAGAACCAACCTTTGGGGATCCCTGCCTGAGGAGAAGAGGGCCTTTATTCGAAGCCATTTCGCTATTTACGAAAGCCCGGATAAGAAATTCGCGGATCTTCTGACATCCTCCAATACGGCGCTTTTTGAGAATCGGTTGATTCATGAGAATCTTAAAGCGGAAGTGGACGATCTCTTCCGTCAAGGTTTCGATACGTATGCTGAAGGCCAAAGCGGAAGAAATGACCATCGTAAGATCAGCCGCTACTGGGGCGTCGATCCTAAGAACGGCGAAACCACGTCTCTGGCCTGGAATCTCATCGGTCTCGTGGCGGACCAGGACCTCAAAAGATCGGAACGCGAGAAGAGGATCGGTTTTGTTTATGTCGGCAACACGCCATCGAGCATAAAGAACCCGGAGCGGCAGATATCCTTCAGCGGAAAAATGGGGAAAACTCACGGGATCCCTCCGATGTGGCATCCGCCGCTTACGATGCGGGAAGGGCGTGCCTACGGTGACATCCTTAAACATTTGGTAGACGGGCATGATGGCAGTGCAAAACGGGCGCTGTTGGATTTGGCCCGCGATAAGGAATATTTGTCAGGCTTTCGTGCGGTGACCCAGGCCTTGCTCGCGACTTCGACTTATGAGGTCTGGCAGTGGCGGCTTTTGACGGTTCTTGAAGAAATCCGGACACAGCCGGATGAAAGTGAGGGCAAGGATACCACGATCACTCAGCGTGTGCCTTCTCAGTCAGTGATCCGCGGACTTGTGGAGACGGCCATCGCGGAAGCCGTCGATAACGCGGTCATAGGCGGAAATATCGAGGCTCTTACCACCAGCCCGGAATATGCGGGACAGGTCGTGAAACTCCGGAATCGCTATGCCCAGGCGGTGCGGGCGGGGGACCGGGACGAATATCTTTTGCAGCGTCTGGCTTCGACGCTATCGGCTCGCTTGGCTTCCCAAGGGGGGGAACTCGCGGACATTCTGAACCTTGGAAAACGTTTTAACCCGCCGCATCCTTTGCAGCCAGACATGTCCGAGCCGCAATTTGAGTCCGTGTTAAGCATTGTCGGAAACACCGATGACGGCGGATCGAGCGCGGCCATGGCGGATAGCCTTGATAAAGCCGGATACGGACGGGTTCCGCCCCCCGGCGACAAGGGGAATGCCGTGAGTGGTGCGTTGTCCGATGACAAGAAACGTCACCTGATGGGAGATGGTGGTCGACTAGCCCCGGACCCCGCCACCAAAAAAATTCCGGAAACTTTCAGAGCGGGTGTTCAGCCGTTCATCGCGAAGACCATCTTTGATCCGAAAGTGGATCTTTACCCGGATTTCTTCTATTTTGCCAGGACCCTTCTCGCGGCGGTCCAAAACGTGGACCGGATCAACGCGACGATCGATGCTGCGAATAAGATCCCCGTGGATGGTGCCAGCATCCGGAATCTGAATATCGCGGGATTCCTCTTTCAGAACGGATTTTTTCAGGTGAAAGATCCGGGCAATCACGGGAGGTCTGCGGTCAGGGACCAGAAACAGCAACTGGCCTATGCTAAGGCTATGAACCAGTTGGTTTCATCGGCCGGTAAGAAGAACTTCACGGTCACGGTCTCAAGCTTCGACCCTCAAACTCTTTACGCTGAATTTAAAGGCTACACGCTTCTTTTCTTCCATCCTGCGAGCGAGCACAGGCCCGAACGGAAAGAACTGCTGGTGATCACGCGTCTTCCGGACGGCACCCTTTCGGTAATGAACCCGTCCCCCGAAGGGAAGCGCACGCCGAAAGAAATCATTCTGCATTCCGGACAGCAAGAGTCGGTGGGTGCGCTTTCAGTGTCGGCGGCGGGTCTGGGGATCCGGAATGAAAACGGTCAGATCATCCTCCGTGTCAATGGTCGCGATTTCCGTGTGGATGAGTCTTCGCTGGATGATGTCAAGCTCGTGGCTCTGGATGACAATTCTCAGATCATGCTTGCCGCGGATGGAACAGGGCGCGCCAAGGAATTTGAAGGCAAAGATGACAAGATTCCGCTTTTCAAGTTGCAAGATGAAGGTGGCACACAGGTGTTTTTCCGGAACAGGATCGTTAAACGACAGACCCATATGACCGAAACGGTCAACTATTCCAAATTGGTGCAGATCGGGCTTCTGGAAAAGCAACCGGATCAAAAAGATCCGTTGGAAGGGAAGGTGCCTGTCGTAACGCCGGATGCGGTCCCCTTGACGCTCGCGCAGAATTATCCGTTGCTTGAGAAGATCAGGACTGCTGGAACTGAGGCTGGATCGCATGTCTACACGCTGACGAGCGGAACTTCGTTCGGCACCCTCTGGACGGATGTCCTGCGTAGGATCAAGCACCGTGGAGGGAACCGAATTCTTATCGGCCCGGGAAGTCTCTTCACATCCATTGAACCGCATTTTCTTGTGGATCAAATGGCCGAGGCATTGCGCCAGGCAAAGAATAATAACGCGCAGGTCATCCTGGTGATGAATGCCACCTATGATAATGAGACTACCGGCTATGATGTGATCGGTCTTTTGGAGAATCTAGAAAGACTCATTAAAAAGGTGACGGACGGTAAAGGGATCAAACTGGATGATGTGATCGGAAATTTGATCGTTATGAAAAATGACGGTCACTGGGATAGTTCCACAATCTTGAAATTGATGGATCAAGCGGAAGACAGGATTGCGCAGGAGCCGGAGTTCGTGGCAGCTTTAAAAAGAACAGGCGGGAATAAGGATGACAAAGAAAAACATGAGGCGTTCCTCAGTCGGCGCGTCGCGCTCGCCGTGGCCCAGGAATTGCTTGACTATGACGATCTCTTGGCGGAACCCATCGCGCGCCATGAATTGGATCCTATGGATGTGGATATGATCAAAGGCCTTTTTGATCCGGCTAAGGCGGTTGATGTGGGTCGACAGATCGTTGATACGGAAGATAAAATCAAAGAGGGGGAGCCGGAATTTAAGGAGAGCGATCTGCTAATACGCGCCACTCTGGAAGTTGCTCAGGCACTCCTCCGAGATGTTAACGCCCAAGGGGAGAGGGTAAAGGCAACGCAGGCCATTCTTTTGGCTCTCGTCGAGAAAGCCACCCTCCTCCAGGCGGTTTATCCCAAGGTCGAAGTCGCGATCCGTACCAACGCGAACGAGGCGGCGGATGCTGCCAAGAAGAGCCGCGGTCCCATGATGGCCACGCTCCCCGAGTTGAAGATCATTCGTAATCGCTGGAGGAACCTGAATGTCGTTACCGTTCCGCCGACAGCCATGAGAGTGACTAAAACACAAAAGCGGAAGCCCGGACAGTTTGAACTCCGCCCCCTTTATGATCCTCAGGTGATTGCGGACGCTTTGGACCGAATCAGTATCAACCTCGCCTCCAACGCTGCTTCGATCGACATGGCTCGTTCCGAGGCTCGCGATCAAGGACGGATTACCCCGGTGCGGCGCGTCTTCGCGATAGGAAATGCGTTGACGGAAACTCGGGCGCTGGCCGTCATCCCCGTCAACCGTTCTGAGTCTCGCAATTTCTTTAGTTATGTCGCGATGTTTAGCCTTTGGGCCACTCTTGTTTCTGCGCTTCTCTATCCGGCTGGGAAATTGCTGACTATGCTCGGAGGCATGGCGCTGGGGCTCCATGATCTTGCCATAGGCCCTCATTGGCTTCGCGATGTTGGAATAGGCTTTGGTGTCTTTTTCGCCAGCGCCGCAATCGATTTCGCGATGTCTGGGACAAGGAGGTCGGAGGCGCGTATGTCGACGCAGGAACGGGCGCTCATCAATGATCAGTTGCAGGTGATCACGGATCATCTGGCGGCAAGGGAGGAATATGTCCCGAACCAGACGCCTGATCAAGCCTGGACACCGGTGACGCTGGAAGGTTTGAAGCTTGATCCTTCCAAGAAGAATCTGGCGATGATTCTCGGGACCTGGGACGACCGGACAGCTCACGAAGCTGGCAGGGTGATCAAATCCCTTCAGGCCCGCGGTTTTGGAGTCACGGTGCTGACCAGCGGGAAATACGGTAATAAGCCTGGCGTCTATTTTGACGCGCAGGGAAACCGTCTTGCTGAGGCCGTCCATTACCGGAACATTCTTGAAGCCCAGGGTGTGAGCGTGCGTTTCGTGGAGCCGGATTCGGTCGATACCGGCAAGAACATACTTTATTCGAAAGCCAAGCTTGATGAAGCTGGTTACAACCCGGACGCCATTCTCCTGATGCAGAACCCGCTCCTTCAGAGGCGCGCGGGTCTCAGCATCGTCCGCCAATATTTCGGCAGCCAGGAAGCGTTCGATGCTTCCGGTATCCGGCTGATCAGTTACACGCCGTATGTGCCGGAAGTGCTCAAAATGTCCGATGAGGAGGCGCTACAGACGCTCGAGTACGCCCTGAGGGAAGTTGCGAGTCTTAAAGTGTATCCTCAAAAGGGCTACACGATCCCCAACCCCATTCCTGAGCAAGTCCTTCAAGCAGAGGCGGTGCTCGTGCCTCTTGCTGAAAGCCTTGTCGTCCGCTCCGAAATGAGGGGACTGCCGTCGTTGGTAGCGCAGGCCGCATCAAAACTCATGGATCATTTGTCGATGAGTTCGCGCAATCTGCCCAAAGACCCAGTGGTGGTTGTTCTTGGGAATCCTTTAAAGCAATATCCCGAGTATGTGGCTCAAGTGCTCGGGCAGCTGAAGCCTTCCAAAGTGCTCATCGTCGGGAACGGTGTCAATCTGGAGAATAGAAAAACGGATGCTAATCCGAACGGGCAACTCCCAGAGTTTGCGCGGCTTGAAGCCGAACTGAAGTCGATGCAAAGGGATGGCAAAATCAGCTCGGACATCACCTTCTACACGGATCCCCAAGATAATTCGATGAACACTGGGGACAATATTGAGCCCGTGATCTCGATATTGAACCGGGAAAAACTTTCTCCGAAGACGCTCGTGCTCGTTCAGGCGCCCCAGGGGCTACGGGTTTCCCAAAGGATCTTTCTGAAACAGTGGGATTCGAAAAAGGAAAAGGCGAGCGTTAAGCCGAGGTTCCTTACCTACGCGCTTCCCTCGTATGTGGCTCAGGTCAAGGAGTTCCTGAGCGCGGGTTTTCCGGCGCTCGCACCCCGGATCATGTTTTTCGAAAAGGGGGGAATGCGTCCACTTCAAGGCCTGCTGAAAGATATCTTGGGTCAAGTATGGCGTCTCCGCAATTGGAATAAGAAACATATAAACACCGACAAGGCCAAGGATCTTCCGGCGGACGTTGTGGCGTCTGAGACCGTTCTAAAAAGGCATGACCAGAAGCAAGGCGCTTTGTTCGATCGGCAGGTGAAGAATCTCTGGTTCGAAGATCTCCGTACAGCTCTGTCTGCTGATGACATGAAACAGCTCGTGGGGTTGGCCAGTCACGATTTTTATTGGGTGAGGATCACGGCTCTTTCCCGCCTGGCAGCTCTGACGGCTGAAGAACGCGAGCAGGCATTGTTGGACTCTCCTGATGTGGCGGCTACCAAAGCGGAAGTAAAAACCATTCTTGATAGCTACGCCAAGGTCACCCCCCAAAAGATAAAGGGTCAGATCGCGGCCTCGGAAAAGGCGCTTCAGGCTTTGCTGTCAAATCCTCTTCTGTCGGAGCAACAGCGTAAAACAGAGTTCCGGAAGACAGTAATGGCCGCTGTGAAGGAACGCGAGGACCTTTTGGGCTTTACGTACGCCACGATCGCGCGCTGGGATGACCGGAACGTGGATATGAAAAGCAAAAACGCGCTCAAATTCACCCGGGTCGTGAACCGCCAGCAAAAAGCCCGGTCGATCGTGATCTGGCAGATGATCGCGGACATGGCGCTGCTTTCTGAAAAGTTAGGAAATCTTACAACCGGATTAGCGGGTGCAATTGCGTTTTTCTCGGATGTCGTGGGTCAGCAACTCCCCAGTGTGAAGGAGATGGAACTCTCCCCGGATTTTGGGACGGCGGTCCTTCGGGCACAGGATTATAAGAGACAGGGAAGACTTGAGGACGCCGACAAGGCTTGGGTGGCTGCCGCAGAGGCCATCGCGAAGTCGGATAAAAGGACAAAGGTGCTGAATACGGGAGCCGTGGTGGTTTCAGCGAATGGGGAAGTCCTTGGGATCGGCTATAACGGCGAGCCGTTCGGCCAGTTGAGCGATACTGTGGTCATGGGCGACGACATCCGGCGGGATGATTTCATGCAGAACATTAAAGGCTCGACACCCCGTTTTGTGGATGGTCAATTCGCTTTGGATCTTCGGGATAATCGCCCCGATCAGAGACGCTCGATATGTGCCGAGCAAAGGGCCATCATCGCCGCTATTCTTTCAGGCAAAGATCTGAAGGGAGCGGTGCTTTACGCGTCGCATTCTCCCTGCAATCAGTGTGTCCTTACGGCTTTTAACGCCGGTATGCGGAAGATCCGTTTCGGTTCAGGCTTTGCCGACCAGAACACAGACATTCTTCTCAAACGTATCAAAGAGTTCGGGCTTGAGATGAGTTTTGCCTCTGTAAATCCTGTCACAGTGTCAGTAAAGGAAACGCTTGTTGGAACGAAAACGTTTGCCAGGCAAGAGATTGTTGACCGTGTAGCCCAGATCGTTGCTGATCTGAGGCGGCTAACCAGCGTCAAGAAGCCTGCAAAAGATTTTCCGGAAAAACGCGCGCAGATCTATGCGGGCTTTGCGAAGTATTTGCTCCAAGGAGATGTTAAGAGCGGTGGGGTATTGCGGGATGTGGCTATTGAAATGCAGCGAAGGCATGACGCGGAAGTGTTAAGAGATTTTAAAGGCTCGGCGGATGTCCTGCGATTTTATCCGCAGTTGATAGGGAAGTTGGAGGGGCGTGCCGACGAATTGGCGGCAAGATCTGAATTCCGGGAGATGCCGGAGTTTCAGACTGGGGTCGAAGACCTCCGGTCTCAGGATCGGCATAACTGGCTGGGACCGATCGGTACGGCCGTGGAAGTGGCGGCGAGAACGGTTTCGCGGGATCTTTTGGGTTCTTCCGCTTATGCGGCAGAGATCAAGCCCGTGCTTTTCGCGGATACCGTTCACTTCCAGAAAATCCCCGCGATCCCGGAACGGGTGAGAACGCAGACGCCTAAGTTCACCAGGTTCCTGGAGAAGGCTTCGTTCGCGACGGCCGGCCGTTCCGTGACCGGTCAATTGTCGGGATTGCCGAAGACCCGGAACGAGGTGCTCGGCCTTCTGCCGCTTGTCACCTTCGCCCAGCAAAATCCGAAAGTGGAGATCAGTCTCGCTATTACGGGTACGAATGAGAAGGCCGTGAATCTCCTGAGGATGAAGCTTGCCGTGATGTTCGGCGCCAAGGCTTTGCCGGGCAATCTCAAGATTCAGGCTTTTGCGGATTTGAAGGCTTTCCGCGGCGTGTATGACAAGGTCTGGAACGAAGCGGGGAATATGCCTATGGCATTTGTGACCGACGGCGTGGACGGAGCGGTCCGGGGTATCGGCGGCCGTAACGGCAAACTCTTGCGTGTCGCCGCGAGTTCCAGAATTCTTGACTTGGCGGTCGCCATGATGGGCTCCGCGGTCGCGATCCTTGACGCACGCTTCGTGGAATCCCACAAGGACGGCTTCATGCCGATGGATAAGCTCAATATCCATGAGCTGATGACCGAGCTGTCGGGCTATGTGACTGCCCAGGCGAAACTGCTGGCCTCGGCGTAGAGCATTTTCTTTAATTCTCACGCGAGGTATTTGTGCCTTGGGCACAAGTGCCTCCGCGTAGAGGATTTCTTACGCTCCATCAAATCCCGGAATTGGCCCCCAAAGCCAACTCGGGGTTTTGATGAGCCACGCCTTTTTACCGTTTACCGTTCCACGTTCCCCGGTCTTTTGATATACTCCCACCACTATGAAATCTCCTTTGAAGATCGCCATTGCCCAGATGAACCCGACGGTTGGGGACTATGCGGGGAATTCCCTCAAGATCCTCCAGTGGATCAGCGAGGCCGCGCAGAAAGGTGCAGATCTGGTCGTTTTTCCCGAGTGCGGTCTCTGCGGCTATCCTGTCTGGGACCTGGCCAATAAAAAATCGTTTGTGGAAGCGGGGCTTCGGGAGCTCAAGATCATCGTCGCCGCGACCCGTGCCAAAAAGCTCGCGGTGGTTCTCGGCTTTATCGACGGCGAAGGGTCACCTCCCGCCACGGCAAGTCAGCGAGGGAATCACGATCCGTCATCCTTTAATGCCGCAGCCTGGCTCGAGGCCGGCGAGGTTCGCGCGATTTATCACAAACGTCTCCTTCCAACCTACGACGTGTTCCTCGAAAAGATCTTTTTCCGCGCCGGGGAGAAGCCCTGTGTTGTGCCGTTTCTGGGGCATAAGATCGGCCTGACGATTTGCGAAGATATATGGGACGGATCCTACGACGCGAAGCCCCTTGAGAATCTCAAGGGCCGGGGCGCTGACCTCGTGGTCAATATCTCCGCGTCGCCCTATTATCAGGGGGTCCATGAAAAGCGCGCCGCGCTCGTACGCGATCATGTTTGCCGCTACGAATTCCCGCTTCTTTATGTGAATCAGATTGGAGGGCAGGACGATCTTCTCTTTGACGGTTCGAGTTTTATGATGGACGCGCGCGGCCGTATTGTTTTTCATGCGCCAGCGTTCGAAGAAGGTCTCTTTTTTTTCGATGAGGCGCTCGTTGAACCTCGTAGCATGAAGTTGCAAGCCTCGAGTTTAAATAAGGTTGCGGAGGTGTACCGGGCGCTTGTGATGGGGGTTCGCGATTATTTCAGGAAGAACGGGTTCAAACGGGCGGTGATCGGGCTGAGCGGCGGAATCGATTCGGCGCTTGTCGCTTGCATCGCGGTGGATGCGCTTGGGGCGGAGGCCGTCAAAGGCGTGACGATGCCCGGGCCTTTTTCTTCCAAGGGGAGCTGGGAGGATTCCGAAGAACTCGCGCGACGTCTCGGAATAGAGTTTGAGGAGCGGCCTATCCGCAAGATGTACGAGACGTTTTTGCGAAATGAAAAACGGGTCCCGTGCCTCGATCCCCGGATACCCAGCCTCGCCATGGAAAACCTTCAGGCCCGTCTGCGGGGGATCGAACTGATGTATCTTTCAAATAATGAAGGTCGACTGGTCCTTACGACGGGAAATAAATCCGAGCTGGCGATGGGGTATTGCACGCTTTACGGTGACATGGCCGGCGGCTTGGCCGTGATCGGGGATGTTTATAAGACCGACGTTTATCGTCTCTCTCATTACCGCAACACGATGCACGGCGTGATCCCGGAGCCGATCCTCACGAAAGCCCCGTCCGCCGAACTCCGGCCCGATCAGAAAGATCAGGACTCTCTGCCGCCCTACGAGGTGCTGGATGAGATCCTTCGGCTTTATATTGAAAAGAATCTGAGCCGTGAAGAGATCGTTCGACGGATGAAAGTCCGAAAAATTGCCGCGTTGGTCGTGTTGGAAACTCTGCGTAAGGTTGATCATAATGAGTACAAGCGACGGCAAACACCCCCCGTCCTGCGCGTCACTGAAAAATCCTGGTTCGGTCGCCGCATGCCGATCACGAACGCGTTCAAAGGGTAAGTTCAGGAAATGCGTGATGTGCGACCGTTCAAGAAAGTTCTGCCGCTTAAGATGATCCCCGTAAAAACGAACGCGGGGATCTTCCTGCTTGAATTCAGTCCCATAGGGCTTTGCTCCGTGCGCTTTCCAACAGCTAGCGACCGTCGCACACCTACGAGGTGTGATATCGGACACCTCGTAGGTGTGAAATGGTTTCGAGAACGGGTGCCGCTTGATTTGTCCGATTGTACGCTCTTCGAGCGAAGAGTTTATTTGGCCCTTCGCAAGATTCCCGCGGGAAAAACCGTGACTTATGGCGAGTTGGCAAGGCGCGCGGGATATCCGGGATCCGCGAGAGCGGTTGGCAATGCGATGAAGAAGAACCGGTTGCCTCTCGTGATCCCATGCCACCGGGTCATTCCTGCGGCAGGGGGTATCGGTGGCTATTCCGCCGGGAAAGCGTGGAAGCGTTTCTTGCTGGACCGTGAGCTACGCGCCGCCCGCAACGCCAACTCACGGAATTGATTCCTGGTATTTCTGTAAGCCTCTGTATTGTGACTTTGTGACCGTGCGGTAGTTGTGTTATACTCAGAAAAAGAGAGAGGGGATATTACCTTGCAACCCAAAAAGATTGCAGAACTATTAAAAACACTCGCGGAAGACAAGAAGGCCGAAGACTTGGTCCTATTGGATATTTCCAAGCATTCCAGCATCGCTCATTATTTCCTGATCTGCCATGGGAATAGCGATCGCCATGTCAAATCCATTGCCATGCATCTGATGGACGAGATGAAGCAACTCAAAATGCAGGCCTATCATGTCGAGGGCCTGACGGAAGGAAAGTGGGTCCTCCTCGATTTCGGACCCGTGATCGCCCATATCTTTTATCATGAAACCCGCGAGTTCTACAGTCTGGAAAGACTGTGGGGAGAAGCGAAAAAGATCTGACGTTAGACGACGGACCGCAGACAATGCTTTAAGTCTGTAGTCTCTGGTCTGCGGTCTCCACTCTGAATTATGAAATCCAAACTCGAAGTTCTCATCACCGCTGCCGTTAATGACTATTCCGGAACTTATGAAAGAACATCCAACGGAGTAA
>Ga0118677_10008693_pt1 | contig 14582 bp, 17 predicted proteins | sample AliMusrvi5mmetaG_FD_86154 | JGI IMG/M metagenome (GOLD analysis project Ga0118677, IMG submission 86154) | reverse complement strand
GATTAACCCTGGAAATTTCTATGATAAACGTGCCAAATTTGAGCAGCTTATTTATACAAATGAAGAGTATCGCGAAGAACTCTCCAAAATCGAAGAACGGTTTATCCCGTTTATCCGGCAGTGTAAGGAACGAGGTACTGCGTTGCGCATTGGCGCCAATCAGGGGTCCCTTTCCGACAGAATTATGAGTCGTTACGGAGATACTCCTGCAGGAATTGTTGAATCGGTAATGGAATTTCTGCGCATCTGTAAAAGAGAAGATTACAACAATATCGTAATCTCCATAAAATCGAGCAATACGCGGACAATGGTCTATACTGTCAGGTTAATGAACTATAGGATGCGACTGGAGGATATGAATTATCCATTCCACATTGGAGTGACCGAAGCTGGCGAAGGTGAGGATGGCAGAATAAAGTCTGCAGTGGGATCTGGTGCTCTCCTTGCCGATGGAATAGGTGATACAATTCGTATCTCGCTTACTGAAGATCCTGCCGCCGAAATTCCATTTGCCCGCAAACTGGTCGATGTGTTTAAAGGGAGAGAACAGCATGCTACTATAAAAGCGCCTCTTGTGGCACAACCTAATCCATTTGAATATGAGCGTCGTTCGAGTCGTCCGGTCAATGAAATTGGAGGGAAGAAACCTGTTGTGGTCATTGGAAGTCTTAATAATTACACACGGGAAGAGATTCGTACACTCAATTCTGGTACTCAACCCGAATTTTTTTACGATGGGAAGCAAATTCTTGACTGGGGGAATAAGTCCTACCCGATTTTATCACTTGAAGATTATCTTTTCAACGATAACTATACAGGACAGATGCGTTTTGTAAGGGTGAATAAAAGAAAATATGATGTTTTTAAGGAGGAAAACCCCGAGATAATCGAAAAGCTGAAAAGAGAGCGGAAAGTTATCCTAATCATGGAGAGTGATAATCTTAACTGCTATGCTGAGATGCGGGCCTTTTTTATGGAATTGGATGCACATATTTGCAAGAATCCGGTGATTCTTCATCGGGCTTACAAGGAGAATAATTATGAAAATATTTTGATAAAGGCTTCGACCGATCTGGGTGGATTATTAATTGATGGATATGGAGATGGTATATTATTGACCAACGAAGGAAATACTGGCTATAACGAATTAAAAAATCTTGCTTTTGGTATTTTACAGGCCAGTCGTATGCGTGTTACCAAAACAGAATTTATATCCTGTCCCGGTTGCGGCAGGACCCTTTTTGATATTCGTGAAACGCTTGCAGAGATTAAGCGCAATTTCAGCCATCTGAAGAATCTTAAAATCGGGATTATGGGATGTGTAGTAAACGGACCTGGTGAGATGGGGGATGTCGATTACGGATTTGTCGGATCAGGCAAGGGGAAGATAAATCTTTATAAAGGTCAGAAACTGATTAAACGCCATGTTGATGCCGATAATGCTGTAGAGGAACTAAAAAAGCTGATGATGGAGTATGGCGAATGGAAAGTACCTGGCGAAGTCACCAAATAATTTAGTAATGTTAAGATTTGGCAATTCGGTAATTTTCGAATTGAGGATAATTGTCAAATTAACGAATCGTCGAATTGTTAAAAGAAATCACTATCGCTTCCCTGTCTGTCCTTATCCGCTTTCATTACCTTTGAGCAATCAAGGTCCATTCTAAATCCCTCAGGAGCTTCAAACCTTGTTTCCTGAGAATAACCTAAAATCTTGTCGCGGTATAATTTGTTCATAAAATAACCATATACTGGTAAAGCCATGTTGGCCCCCTGACCCATTGTCAGACCCTCGAAGTGAATGGCTCGTAAATCACCACCTGTCCAGACACCTGTCACCAATTCGGGTGTAATTCCCATAAACCAGCCATCAGATTGATTCTGTGTTGTTCCAGTTTTTCCTGCAATATCAGCAGTTAATCCGCCATAAATCAGTCCCTCCCTTCGGAGACGTTGACTTGTTCCTTCATTGACTACACCTTCCATTAAATTTAGCATTAAATAAGCCGTTTTTGGATCAATCGCATCGTGGTGCTCGGGAGAAAAGCGTGCCAGGACATTCCCGTTTTTATCCTCGATTCGCGTAACAAATATCGGTTTAGTGTAAACTCCATGATTGGCATAAGTGCCATATGCGCCCACCATTTCGTAAATGCTAACATCTGAAGTCCCAAGGAACATCGAAGGGACAGCATCAATTGGACTGATGATTCCCATTTTGCGCATGATATTTGCCATTGATTCGGGGTTAAATTGCTTCATCACCCATCCCGATACCTGGTTCACCGAATTGGCGAGACCCCATTTTAGCGTGACCATCTGTCCGTCGTAATCGGTGTTCCCTGAATTCTTCGCAGTCCAGGTAGTCCCGTCGGGAAGGTAAAAGGTTTGCTCGGCATTTGGAACCATTGTGCATGGAGAATAACCGTTTTGCATTGCAAGCGTATACAGGAAGGGCTTTACGGTTGATCCGACCTGCCTTTTCCCTAACTTCACCATATCGTACATGAAGTATTTGTAATTTGGTCCACCGACCCATGCTTTAACATGACCAGTTTTAGTCTCCATGGTCATCATTGCCGATCTAAGGAATCCAAGGGAATATTTTACCGAATCGAGAGGCGTCATCGTTGTATCAATCTCTCCACGCCAGCTGAATACAGTCATCTCAGCGGGTTTTTTAAATATCTTTAGAATTTCCTCCTGATTTAATCCCTGACTCTTCAATAGCCGGTAATGTTCACTTTGTTTGACTTCAAAATTAAGCAGGTTATGCGCCTCCTCATCCGTCATTGAATTGGGGAAAGGGGGATTTTTTAAAATCTTGAGTCGTTGGTTGAATACCGGTTGGATTTCAATGCTAAGATGTTGTTTTATTGCATATTCAGCATAAGTCTGCATCCGCATATTAATGGTAGAATAGATCTTCAGTCCATCTGAATGGATATTATACGGGGTACCATCTGTTTTCGGATTCTTGTTACACCATCCGTATAATGGGTTGGTTGCCCATTCTACTGAATCTTCATGATATTGCAGATTTTGCCAAGCTCCATATTTACTGCGGTTAGGTTTTTGAGCCATTAAAATCGTCCGAAGATATTCCGTAAAATAAATACCGGGACTAGATTTGAAATCTTCTTTATGGTAATTCAGATTTAAACCTGCACTCTTCATTATACCAAATTCACCTTTCGAAATTGCACCATATTTTCGGACCTGATCCAGCACTACATTTCTTCGTTGTCTGACCAACTCCGGGCGACGAATCGGATTGTACAAAGAAGGATTTTTTGCCATACCGATCAACATTGCAGCCTGAGCAAGTGTGAGCTGATCAGGAGTTGTTCCGAAATAGATCTGAGCAGCAGATTTAATTCCAACAGCAAGGTTCAGAAAATCGAATTTGTTAAGGTACATGGTCAGGATCTCCTCCTTTGTAAAATTGCGTTCCAGTTTTACCGCAATAACCCACTCCCTAAATTTACGAAAAGCCAGGTCTATTTTGCTGCCCATTTCCTCCCTTGGAAATAACATCTTTGCTAATTGCTGACTGATTGTGCTTCCTCCTCCTGAACTCTCATTTCCGGTAACTACCCCTTTGGCAACCCGGAGTAAACCCCTGATATCAATTCCTGAGTGGTGATAAAAACGCTCATCTTCGGTGGCAATAAGAGCAGTAATTACATTTTTACTGATCTGTTCGTAAGGAACAAAAGTTCTGTTCTCTTTGTAAAAGAATTTACGAATTACTACACTATCGCATGAGTAGACCTCTGAGGCAAGCGATGTTTCAATATTCTCAAGTTCGGTTAAAGTGGGCATAAAGCCAAGTTTCCCATTCGCTACCAAAGAGAAAAGAATGATGATCAAAAGTATGCCAATTGCAAAAAGACTCCAGAAAATCTTTATATATTTTTTAAACGGATGATCAGTACCGGTCATAAACAGATTTATTTGAACGTTACAAACTTACATGAAAAAACTTAAAAAAATAACCGGCTGCTGACCGGTTATTTCAATAAGTTTGTTATTATTCAGATTTACAGCGATATGTACTGTAAAGGGAATTTTTAATTTATGGTTATTTCTAATGTGGTAGAGGCAGGATTATCTGACCCATCAAGGCATGTAATCTTCAAACTGTAAACACCCGTGGCTACAATTGTGGTCGCTGTATTTGCAGGTATCAATATGTCACTGATTATAACCTCCTGAGATTTGCCGCTCAAACTTGTTGTCGACTTGGTATAGCTGAAGGCTACTGACGTAGGAACAACCTTTAATATTAATCCCACTGCTTTTTTGCTGATTGTAATATCATAACTTTTAAGTTTATCGTTATCGCTGAAAGTTACCTGAAAGGGGATGGTATTGCCTGCAGCAAATATCTGTCCGGCAGTTGGTTTCGTAATGGATATCGTCGGATTTGTTGTGTCCGGCACCACTACTGGCACAGTACTGCCACCCTTGCTACATCCAGAAGATATAAAAATCATTAGAATGATAAGCATCAAATATAGATTGGAGTATTTCATTGTCAGTCGTTTAGTTTTAAGCATGAAAAGTATTCCTGAAGTATTTTGCAGGAGGTAATCTTTACTATTTTACAATTTAAGTAATTCCTCAAAAAAAGATCCGTAAATGTAACCATTCTATTACAAACTTTAACTTTACCTGAATTTATTATATTCGAAACTCGAGATTTGTAGCAAAGAGGGCTGATTTTTATCTTTTTCGGAAAGTTTTAAATCCTCGGGTCGGAGAATCCAGTCGATATTTATTTCAGGATCATTCCAGGCAACACCACCATCGGCATTCGGATTATAATAGTTATCACATTTATACGAAAATACCGCTGTTTCGCTGATTACAACAAATCCATGTGCGAAACCCCTGGGAATGTAAAGCTGCCGATGATTTTCCTCCGATAAGTGCACCGGCACATGTTTCCCGTATGTTGGTGAGCCAATTCTTAAGTCAACTGCGATGTCAAGAACCTCTCCCTGAAGGCATTGCACAAGTTTTGCCTGAGTAAAAGGTGGTCTTTGGAAATGGAGTCCGCGTAATACGCCGAACCCTGATTTTGATTGATTATCCTGAACAAAATGAATATTGCCAACATATTTTTCAAATATATCCCTGCGAAATGATTCGAAAAAATAGCCGCGGTGATCACCAAAAACATCAGGTTCAAAAATTAGTACTTCAGGAATTTGAGTTGCTATTACCTTCATCGAAATAATGTATGTCTTTAAACTTTAGTCTTTTAATCTGCTGCTAATCTTATCAGATATTGCCCATACTGGTTTTTAATCATTGGTTGTGCCAGAGCAATCAGCTGTTCTTTGGAAATCCACTCATTATGAAATGCAATCTCTTCAGGACAGGCAACTTTCAATCCCTGGCGTGTTTCGATTGTTTCGATAAAATTCGAAGCCTGAATTAATGAGGTATGAGTTCCTGTATCAAGCCAGGCAAAACCACGTCCCATAGTCGATAATTTCAATAGTCTCAGGTTCATATATTCCTGATTTACAGTCGTTATTTCTAATTCCCCACGAGGGGAAGGTTTAATGTTTTTGGCTATTTCAATAACAGAGTTGGGATAGAAATAAAGTCCCACTACTGCATAATTCGATTTTGGAGCAATTGGTTTCTCTTCGAGCGAAAGAACATTTCCCTCCCTGTCAATCTCAGCAACACCATATCGTTCGGGATCCGAAACCACATATCCGAAAATTACAGCTTTTTTCTCCTTTTTCACGAGTTCAACAGATTGATGGAGCATACCAGAAAAGCCATAGCCATAAAAGATATTATCTCCCAGTACCAGACAAACATCGTCAGTCCCGATGAATTCTTCACCCAGGATAAAAGCCTGTGCAAGCCCATCGGGTGAAGGTTGTACTTTATAAGAGATATTAATCCCCCATTCCGCTCCGCTTCCCAGAAGCCGTTCGTACATTATGATGTCTTCCGGCGTAGATATCAATAAAATATCCCTGATTCCCGATAACATTAATGTTGACAACGGGTAATATACCATTGGCTTATCGTAAACAGGTAATAATTGTTTGGATACCCCTTTTGTGATCGGATACAGTCGTGTACCAGATCCACCTGCAAGAATAATTCCCTTCATAAATATTAAACTTAGTGGTTAAATAATATCTCAACTATTTTCTGAATTCTGCAATTCATTGTATTTTAATTATATCTCTTAAATTCTTAAGTTTTCAAAATAGCTATCTTCTGCCATTTTGGCGTCGTTGTTCCTTTTTATATACACGAATAGGGAATAAATAAATACTCCGGATAAAGTACCTATTGAATTGCCAATAATATCATAGAATTCGAATGAACGCCCAAGATGCATCAGATATTGAAAAATTTCCATGATGATTCCCCAACTTATCGAAAATATTGTAACAAGATAATACCAGATATTTTTGCTTTCAGCATGCATTGCCCAACAGACCAGCCATGCAAGACCAAGATACATTAAAGCATGAATAATTTTATCTTCTCCCGGGAATAATGGAATGTCAGGAAGATCTTTAGGTGGCAACAAGGAAAGTAAAGCAACGCAACTAAGATATATTAAGCTAATTGTGACCCTTAGCCATTGTTGGATCGAAAATAGAATTTTGAACATTATAAAAAATTTAAACCTCCAGTTATCAAAAGTACAATATTATTTTAAAGAACCTTACCCTGATCGTTTGCAATTGAAATAAAATTGAACTGAAGCAGGGTGCCTGGCCTTTTATTCTCTCATGCGAACACGGGTGTCATTTAAAAGAAAAGGAGCAAAAGCATAATATATATGTATTTGCGACACCCGGTTTTGATTAGATTTTATAATATTTTTTGTACCAATCTATAAAGTTACCTACGCCTATATCAATGGGAGTGTTGGGACTGTATTCCAGCTTTATCCGGAGGTCGGATGTGTCAGCCCAGGTCATTGGTACATCGCCTGGTTGCATTGGCAAAAGCACTTTTTCTGCTTTAAGCTCAAGTTTGGATTCTATCGCCTCAATGAAATCCATTAATCGGACAGGGGCAGAGTTCCCAATATTGTAAATTTTATAGGGGGCTGTTTTACTGACAGACGGATCTGATTGGTCAGCTGATCCGGGGAGTGGCGGATGGTCAAGTACTCTAATTACACCTGACACAATATCGTCAACATAAGTGAAGTCTCGTTGCATCTCTCCATTATTAAAAACCTGAATGGGATTGCCTTCGATAATTGCCTTTGTGAATAGGAACAAAGCCATATCGGGTCGGCCAAAAGGTCCGTAAACTGTGAAAAATCTCAGACCAGTAGTAGGTATCCCAAACAGATGACTATAAGTATGAGCCATCAGTTCATTACTTTTTTTCGTGGCAGCATAGAGACTGATTGGGTGATCTACATTGTCAGCGGTGCTTAAAGGCATTTTGCTGTTATTACCGTAAACACTCGAAGAACTGGCATAAACCAGATGTTTAATATTGTTATTCCTGCAACATTCGAGAATATTTAAAAATCCGGTAATGTTCGCATCGATATAAGCCTGCGGATTTTCGAGTGAATAGCGAACTCCTGCCTGAGCTGCGAGGTTAATTACTTTGTCAAATTTTTGGGATATAAAAAGTTGTTCAAGTTCTTTACTGTCAGTAAGATCGAGCCGGATAAACTGATAATTCGGATATTTTGAACTCTGCACCGCCTGGTTATAAGCAATTTTCTCTCTTGAAATGCCTGCATCCGCTAATCTGGAATACTTTAATTCGACATCGTAATAGTCGTTGATATTGTCAATTCCAATAATATTTTCCCCTCGGGATAGAAGTGCGTTGGCAAGGTGAAAACCTATAAATCCGGCAGTACCGGTAAGGAGAATTTTCATAATTTATCAATTCATGGTGTTTATTATAAACGAAAACCGGTATAAATGTATGCTTTATACCGGTTTGTTACGGGATTTATTATTTATTTAACTGAATATAATTGCACAATAAATGGCTAATTTGGTTATGTTTAAGTACTCCCCTTTATTAATCACCAGAGATTAAATTTCTGGAAAAATGTTTGATACTTCATTGTCTGAAATTCAGGTTTCTGATTTTGATGCCTTTTGTTTCTCGAAATTTCATTGTTTTCCCGGGGGATCAGAAGTTGTTGGAAAGGATCATCCTTTTTAATCAGCTTTTTGCGACGAATGATGAAGGCTGGAATCATAAAAAGGACAGAACCAATGAATGTCGTGTAAACCATTAGTCTTAATGGACCATGATCACGTATGATGTAAACAAGAAGAATAAAAATAACGTTCATCCCTATGATAAGGTAGGTCGATTTTTTGTGGGAATTTCCCAGTAAAAGCAAACGATGATGGAGATGGTTTTTATCTGCTGAAAAAGGAGAGCGACGATTAATAATTCTTATTAATGTAACTCTTACAGTATCGAAAATCGGGTAAAAAATTATGCCTAACGAAACCCCTGGTGAAGATGCTATCGCGTACGGTTGAGTTTGATCAATATTCAATTCATTAAACCGAATCATCAGGACCGAAATAATTGTTCCAAGCAAGAGCGACCCTGTATCTCCCATAAAGATTTTGTTCTTCTTACCATAAACATTGTAACAGAAAAACCCGGCAATAGCGCCAACCAGCGAAAAGGATAGGATTGCATAGCTATAATTACTACTTATAAAAAACCAACCACCGAAAACTATTGCTGCCAACATACTTAACCCAGCTGCCAAACCATCAATACCATCCATCAGATTAAAAGCGTTGATCACCAGAATAAAGATAAAACAGGTTATCAGAAAACTTGGAACTATACCTATTTCCCAGAATCCAAGAAGTCCATGAAGATTGGTGAACCGAATATCGGCAAGAAAAATTAAGATGCTTGCGGCAATTATTTCAGCAATAATCTTTTTGCGGGGTGATAATGAAACTACATCATCCTTTAGACCTACAAAGAAAATAAGCACTGCCGCTACAATAATATAGACTAATTCAGATATTTCATAGCCGCTCATCCCAATTGTTGATGCCAGCACAAAACTGATGAAAATTGCAATTCCTCCCAAAGTAGGAACAGGTTTTATTGCGGCTGACCGTTCTGTGGGTTTATCGAAAAGATTTAACTTGTGAACTACATTGACGATAATTGGAACAGCGTAAAGTGATATTGATAATGCCAGTAAAAAACTGGCTATAAGTTGCAGAATAATTTGCATAAGTAATATTTTAAATAAAAGTCAGGTTAGAAATTAATTAAAATGTTTCGAATCCGATCTTTTCAGAAATTTCGGAAAATTCCGAGAATAATTGGCTCATGGAATACTGCTTAAATGCAGCTTCCTAAATTTAAATCACAAAAAGGTGATCTATATGGCTTTCGATCTGTAATTAGATTTATCTCTGATAATTATTCTTTCTTTAAGTTACAATTTTCTTTTAATATCTCAACCGGCGGATCAGCGGGCATATTTTTATTCAGCCAGACTTCCACATCATCCAATGCCGATTCAATGGCCTTGAAATGCCAGCTTACATCCTCAAATATTCCAAAATGAGTTGGAGCAATTCGTTTAAAAGATTGTTTTTTCAAGAAAGCGATGCTTTCGCGCCATTTTTCGAGATGAAACTCCGGCGGAGGCATGGGTACCCGTAGATATGGATAACCCGGAATGCGCACCGCGCCCACATCACCGCTAAAACACAGATCCTCGAATTGGTAGCAATAATGATGTTCGGCATGGCCTGGCGTATTCAAGGCTCGGAATCGCAAATTACCAACAGTCACCTCATCCCCATCTTGCAAAATAGTCAATTTATCTTCCGGCACAGCCAGAAATTGACCCCATAGCGTATCCATCCTATCACCATAAATTCTTGTGGCGCTGTTAATCAGCTTGGCCGGGTTGAGCATGTGCGCCGCCCCATTTGGGTGTACGTAAATCTGGGCGCCGTATCCAGCCAATTCGCCAGCCGCACCGGCATGATCGAGATGAATATGAGTCAGCAGCACATGCGTAATATCCTTCAAATCATAGCCAAAAATTTTCAGACCGGCCCCAAGAGCAGCAACAGTTGAACCTGGACCAGATTCAACCAGAATAACCCCGCCGCTATGTTCCAGCATATAAGAGGAAATCGCCAGTGGGCGGCCCTGAAAGTTCAAATCTAAAGTGTGGATGGGAGTGTGATCCATGAACGATTCTCCTGTGAGTGATGCAGGCTGGTGAAACCTGCCAGAACCTGACCAAGATTTGCATTATTATAAACCTTGCAGACCGGAACACCACGATGCTCTAATTTCGCGGCAAGTTCTTCAGAGCCTTTTTTTCCGCCAAAACTGTACGCCATCAAAAGAATCACTACTGGCTGCAACTTGCGCCGTTGGAGCAGTTCAACCGCCAATAGTACGTCATCGCGCGTGGAGGGTGTAATTAAAACAGCGCTGGAACCAAGCGGCATTTGCGGAGATTGTATATCCACAAGACTGGAAAGCGACAGGCGGCCTTCGCCGGTCACAAATGCCAGCATTTCCAGAATTTTGCTCTCCTGGCGTTCGCTGATCTCAGCCGGAATGACAGTATAGATTGGGCCATCCGTTACAAAACCAACCGCCCGACGTTGTTTTGTAAAATAATGCGCCAGTGAGGAAGCCAGACAGACACCATATTCAAGCGTGGAGGGCGGCAGGTGAACCTCAGGGCGTCCTGCGAAAATCCAGCCTTCCCTCAACCTGGGAGCTTCATAAGGCAACTCAGCCTGGATAAAATTTTGAGCATCCAGGTAAATCCAAAATTCAGACTGCGGATCCTGTTCGAACTCTTTCACCATCAATTTGCCGTGTCGGGCAGTCGAAGTCCAGTGAATGCGCTTAAAGGCATCACCGTGTGCATATTCCCGCACCCCGCTGGCGTGTGGGGTCACGTCCAGTGATTTACGCTGAATAGCCTTGCCACCCGGCAGCAGTCCAGCAGGAGAAATAAAATTATCCATTGGGATGATCATGGGCAATACCAAAAGCGAAACATCCGAGGAAAAGGTGCGCTTTTGGGTAAAGAAACCAAATGGATCTCCCGATATTAACGTTGTGGGGCCCAGACGATAAGCGCCGCGCTGGGTCAGCCAGGATCGCGCGATGTAAGCACGGTTCTCTTTCCCGCCAATCCAGGTCAGTAACCGCGAGCCTGAAGCGGTCGGCAGGTTGGTCTGGTTTAATACTTCCACAAATAAACGCGGAATCTGACTGTGGTTGTAAAGTTCAAAAGTTTCTTCAAAAATATCGCCAACGCTGGCGCGCAAAGATCGTGCGCGCCGGGTAATCCGCAACTCATTGAGCGAAATCCGAGTCCAGGCCCATGTTGAAATTAAAAGGAAGGCCCCCATATACATTAACCGTACATACAGGACAACCCCGGTCGTCAACATGCCTGCCAGACCGGCCAAAAATAAGCACAAAAACAAAACCCAGCCAGTTTTACGCATTAATAAGCGAAACTGCCTCCAGGCACAGGTGTAGCCAATAAAATTTCTTGAACGATCCGTTCCGCGGTAACTTCGCGCAAACGCGCGGCCGGATTGACAATAATCCGGTGCCCCAGGATTGGCTCAGCCAGCGCCTTGATGTCATCCGGAAGGACATATTCGCGTCCAAGCAAGGCCGCGCGAGCCTGCCCGCCCCGGAAGAGAGCCAGTGAGCCGCGCGGGCTGGCGCCCAGATAAACATCATTGCTGGAACGTGTGCGGTGTGTCAGTTCCACAATATATCTTTGAATTACCGGAGCCACATAAATGTTTTTCACCTGCGCCACGGCTGCCAGCACCTCATCCGCAGAAAATACCGCCTCAATCGCATCGATTGGATGGCGCAATTTCTGACCTTCCAGAACGCGGATTTCATCATTCATAGAAGGGTATCCAAGCCGCACCCGCAGTAGAAAACGATCCAATTGAGCTTCCGGTAAGGGAAAGGTGCCTTCGTATTCGATCGGGTTCTGGGTTGCCAGAACGATAAACGGTCGCGGCAGGGGATGAGTGACGCCATCTACCGTAACCTGCCGTTCATCCATCGCTTCCAGTAACGCCGCCTGGGTTTTGGGTGTAGCGCGATTGATTTCATCGGCCAGCACCACCTGCCCGAAAATCGGTCCGGGGCGAAATTCAAAACTACGATTTTCCTGATTAAAAATCGAAACACCGGTTACATCCGAGGGCAGCATATCAGGTGTAAACTGTATCCGGTTGAAAACACAACCCAGGGAGCGTGCCAGGGTACGTGCCATGATCGTCTTTCCCACCCCGGGCACATCTTCAATCAACACATGACCCTGGCACAACAGGCCAATCACCACCAGCTCAAGAGCGCTGTGCTTACCGATTACAACCATTTCGAGATTTTTGAACAGCTTTTCGCCGAATTCATCTAATTTAGACATGCTTTTTCCCAATAAATCGGTTAGGATCGTAAAAGATATCCTGACACATTACTAAAACTCGATGGATAGCTGGCCCGGCTACATGGAATAGATTCACGACCATACACATCCATCTTTTTGAATATCAACAAAGACCGCAGTCGAGTCTGCTTTTAAATATTATACCTCTTGAAAAGCAGGACATTTTTAAAACTGTATTCGGGGTTGCAGATACCGGTTTGTCATTGTGAAAACATCCAAAGGCGTTGATAACGGCAACTCTATAGTGGAGATCATGTGAAATCTTACCGAAAAGAACTATGGTTCAACATCCCATCCCGGCGCGGATTCGTTAATATTACCGGTCAGGTCGAAGCCTGCCTGCGTGAAAGTGGCATCCGCGAAGGGCTGTGCCTGTGCAACGCCATGCACATTACCGCCTCGGTGTTCATCAATGATGACGAAAGCGGCCTGCACCATGATTATGAAACCTGGCTCGAAAGCCTGGCGCCGCACGAACCGCTCGGTAATTACTGGCATAACCGCACCGGTGAAGATAACGCCGATGCACACCTCAAACGCCAGGTGATGGGTCGTGAAGTAATGGTGGCCATCACAAACGGGCGGCTGGATTTTGGCCCTTGGGAGCAGATTTTTTACGGCGAATTTGATGGGCTGCGCGCCAAGCGCGTGCTGGTCAAGATCATCGGAGAATAAAAATCTCTCCGCCTGTTTGCGGAGAGATCAATTTGTTCATCCTTTGTGATCCTCGCGGATAAACTCTTCGGCCTTTTCCACCAGCGAGCGGTTGCCAAGAAAAACTGGCGTGCGCTGGTGGATATGATCCGGTTGGGTATCAAGCATCGCCTTGACACCGGTTGAGCCGTACCCGCCAGCTTGCTCCGCCAAAAAAGCCATTGGCCCAGCTTCGTACAATAATCGAATCTTGCCGTTGGGAGATTTGACATCCGCGGGGTAAGCATAAATGCCGCCATACAGCATATTTCGATGGAAATCGGCTACCAAGGAACCAATATAACGTGAGGAGAGGCGCGGCTGCTGAGTGGATTGCAGCCAATCCCCAAACTTCTTTACGCCGGGAGACCAGGAAGGATAGGCCCCATAGTTCATGCTGTAGTAAGTGGGATTCTCTGGGAAACGCATGTTTTCATGCGTAAGCAGAAACTCGCCTATTTCTGGGTCGAGCGTGAAGGCGTGCACACCGTGACCGGCGCTGTATACAAACATGGTGCTGGTGCCATAAATGATATAGCCAGCCGCCACCAGGTTGCGCCCCGGTTGCAGGCAATCCTCAATCCTTCCGCGCTTTTCTTCATCCAAAGCGCGGAAAACGCCAAAGATGGTGCCAATGGTGACATTGGAATCTATATTACTCGAGCCATCCAGCGGATCATAAACCAGCACGTAATGGCCTTTGGAGAAATTATCAGGAATACGGATCCAATCTTCGCGCTCCTCCGAAACCATGGCACACAACCTGCCAGTATGGTCATTCAGTTTATAAATAGTTTCATCAGCGGATACATCCAGTTTACGCTGGCGTTCTCCTTGAACATTGGTGGTATCTTCATATCCGAGGTTATTAAGGAATGCCCCCCGGCGGGTTTGCATGGCAATGATCTTGGCTCCCAGGGCGAGATCATAAAACAGCGTTGTCAAATCGCCCTTGGCATATTCGGGCTGCTGACTTAATAAGAACCGTTCGATCGTTATCAATGGTTTGCTCATGTGGGCCCTTCCCTTATGCTACTGTACTGTTTAGAAGAATGATAATAAGATTATATAACGCGATGGTGCTTTTTGTTTCTGATTTAACCACTAAAATTTTAAAGGCGATTTTTGAAGTTTGTGACACCGTGAAACAATTGAAATTCCGCAATTAAAACCAAAACAGGGAAAAATATGGAACCTGCCTGGAAAACAATGATTGGGCGCCAGTTGGAAGCATCCATTAACATGTTTGGAGATGTCTTGAAGCAATGTCCAGATGATTTGTGGACTTCTAACCTATGGCTTGACGCAGACATGCCCGCCGGGCTTTCGGATTTCTGGTATGTAGCCTATCATACATTGTTCTGGATGGATCTTTACCTGCGAGGCGAGGTTAAAGGTTTTCAAC
>Ga0118677_10010064_pt1 | contig 14588 bp, 12 predicted proteins | sample AliMusrvi5mmetaG_FD_86154 | JGI IMG/M metagenome (GOLD analysis project Ga0118677, IMG submission 86154) | reverse complement strand
AACCGGAACCTTCCAGAGGAAAAAACGCCGACGGTAACGACGAAAAGCAGGTCGTCACCCAGTTTGACAAAAACTGGATAGAAACTGCAGGACTCCTCAAGATCGACTATCTCGGTCTTGAAACTCTTGCCGTTATCGATGAAACCCTCAAAATGATAAAACGCCGGCACGACATCGATATAGAGCTTGAAAAAGTACCTGTCAACGATCGCAAAACCTTCAGGATTTTTCAGGAAGGCAAGATGGCCGGTATTTTTCAGTTCGAATCATCAGGCATGCAGAGCTATATGACACGACTTCAGCCTACCCAGATCGGAGATATTATAGCCATGAGCGCGCTTTATCGTCCTGGTGCTCTCAACGCGCGGATTGATGAACGCCGAAATGCCGTGGATCTTTTTGTAGACCGTAAGCACGGCAGGGAAGCAATCGATTATATGCACCCCATGCTCGAGGAGATTCTCAAAGAGACCTATGGTGTTATTGTCTATCAGGAACAGGTTATGCAGATATCACAGGTTATGGGCGGCTTTTCTCTTGCCAAAGCGGATAATCTTCGTAAGGCAATGGGAAAAAAGATGCCGGAAATCATGGAGAAATACAAAGCGGATTTTGTTCAGGGAGCTATAAAGCAGGGCGTGCACGACACCCTTGCAACACGAGTTTTCGAACTGATGGCCGAATTTGCCGGTTACGGGTTCAACAAAAGTCATTCAGCCGCCTATGGAGTTCTTGCCTATTGGACAGGCTATCTGAAAGCCCATTACACCATTGAGTTTGTGACAGCTGTGCTGAATAGTGAAATAGGCGATACTGAGCGGATGAAACACCTGACTGACGAGGCAAAAAGTTTCGGCATATCGACCTTGCCGCCATCGATTAACAAAAGTGATGCGCTTTTTTCTGTTGAAGATATTGACGGACGTTCATACATCCGTGTGGGTCTCAGTGCAATCAAGCAGGTCGGTGGAGCGGCAAGGGCGGTCGTAACCTCAAGGCTCCGCAGAAAACGTGACTTTGTAAACCTTTTTGATCTGGCAGTATCGGTCGATCTCAGAGTCATGAACCGCAAAGCACTCGAGTGCCTCATCCTGTCAGGAGCTTTTGACGAACTCGACAACCATCGGGCGAGGCTTATTGCCAATGTCGACAAGGCTATCAAATTCGGGCAGATGCAGAACCGCTCTGTCACGCTTGGCCAATGTGGTTTTTTTTCAGCTGAAGAGGGTGCGCAACTTGAGGATAAGCACTATCCTGATATGGATCAGGCCGAAATCATGCCCGAAGCAGAAAAGCTCCTCCACGAAAAAAAACTGGTCGGGTTTTATCTGAGTCATCATCCGCTCACCTCCTACCGGCGTGACTGGCAGGCTTTTGCAACGTTGCAGCTTCAGGCAAAAGAGGTTGTCAAGGCAAAGCAGTATAAAGTGATAGGTGTTATTGTCTCTTTGAAACCTTATCAGGACCGTAAAGGTAAGAAGATGCTTTTCGGTTCTATCGAGGATTTTACCGGCAAGGCTGACTTTACGGTCTTTGCAAGCCTTTATGAGCAGTATGGACATCTGATCAAACCTGAGGCGGTGTTGATGCTTGTAGCCGAAGGGGAGGTCAGCGGTGGTATGCTCAAGCTTCTTGTCAGGGAGATCGTCCCGATAAAAAAGGTGAGGGAGAGTCTGGTTAAAAAAATCATTCTTAAAATCGATGCGGATGATCAATTGCAGCTCGATAAGCTTATTGGAGTAAAACGGATATTTGATTCGAACCGGGGCGGTACGCCGGTCGATTTTGAAGTTAAAGCCCAGACGGGTGATGTTATTGAAACATTGACACTCTTCGCCCGCAATACTCCGATCGATCCTGCGGAAAGCACCATTGAAAAGCTTGAGGAGATTCTTGGTCCCGACAATGTTCGGATTTCAGGGTAACCGGATTTATTTAATAAATAATTTTTATTACTTTCATGACTAATCGATTGCATGAATATTAAGTTTTTAAACATTCACCAAATTAAAAGGATACATAACAATGAGCGGAAAATATTTTGTTGCAACAGACCAGAATTTTAAAAAAGAGATCCTTGAATCAGACAAAGTTGCCCTGGTTGATTTCTGGGCAGCATGGTGCGGCCCATGCATGATGCTTGGACCGGTTATTGAAGAACTTGCCGGGGATTACGAAGGAAAGGCAGTCATTGCAAAGCTGAATGTTGACGAGAATCCTGCAACCGCTGCGCAGTATGGCATCAGAAGCATTCCCTCTCTTCTGGTCTTCAAAAACGGCCAGGTTGTCGACCAGATGCTTGGAGCTTTACCGAAAAACCAGATAGCCAAGAAAATCGACGAGCATATCGCCTGAAACGCTTATTGTGCCAGATTGTCCGTTATCCCGACGTTACTGTCGGGATTGATGGAGCTTGCTGATGCAGAGTGATTCCAGATTTTCTTTCCCGCATTTGAATCCCCAGTAATAGTCCGTACTGTGATACAGTTACCTGAATTTTAACTATTTTTTAAGGGTAGTTTCAGGGCATTTAAAGGTTAGTGGAGATATATTTATACCAATGACATTCTTATGACGCAGGTATTCTCACTAATTTAAACTGGAACTTAACATGAGTGGAAATTATCTTACAGCTACAGACCGGAATTTCAAAGCAGAGATTCTTGAATCAGATAAAGTTGCTCTGGTTGACTTCTGGGCAGCATGGTGTGGTCCGTGTAAGATGCTTGGACCGGTTATTGAAGAACTTTCAGGTGATTACGAAGGAAAGGCAGTTATTGCAAAGCTGAATGTTGACGAGAATCCTGCAACCGCTGCGCAGTATGGCATCAGAAGCATTCCCTCTCTTCTTCTGTTTAAAAACGGTCAGGTCGTCGAGCAGATGCTTGGCGCCTTGCCCAAAAACCAGATAGCCAAAAAAATCGACGAGCATATCGCCTGAAAACGTTTAATTTGCCAACTCCTCCCTATCCCCGGCTGATTTTTCGGGATTTGGGGATACCAAACCTGTAACACGAAAAATAAGCCCATTATGGACTGTGAAGTACGCGACATAATCATTATAGGAACTGGCCCTGCAGGGTATACCGCTGCCATATATTCGGGAAGGGCAAATCTCAAACCTCTTATTATCGAGGGATTTCAGCCTGGGGGTCAGCTTATGATCACAACTGAAATCGAAAATTTTCCGGGTTTTCCTGAAGGTATCCGCGGACCGGAACTCATGTCGAAAATGCGCGATCAGGCCGCCAAGTTCGGTGCGGAATTTGCCTCCGGGAGCGTTACTGAGGTAGATCTTTCAAGAAGCCCCTTCTGTCTTACGCTTGAAGATGGTCAGGAATATTATACCCGCTCACTTATCATTGCTACTGGAGCAAATGCCAAATGGCTCGGTATAGAGTCTGAAAGCCGTTATCGCGGTAAAGGTGTATCCGCCTGCGCGACCTGCGATGGATTTTTCTTCCGTGACTGTCATGTCTTTGTTGTTGGCGGAGGTGATACGGCAATGGAAGAGGCTCTCTATCTGACCAAATTTGCCTCTCAGGTTACACTTGTACATCGCCGCGAGGAGTTCAGAGCATCAAAAATTATGACGCTCCGTACACGCAAAAACCCGAAAATCAACACAATGCTCAATCTTGTCATTGATGAGATTCTCGGTGACGGTCAGAAGGTCACCGGAATCCGCCTGAAAAATGTTCAGACAGGTGAACTCTCCGTTCATCCCTGTGATGGCGTTTTTTTGGCTATCGGTCACGAACCCAATACCAGATTGTTCAAAGGACAGATCGATACCGATGATTATGGCTATATACTCACCAAAAAGACATCCACAGAAACGAATGTGCCAGGTGTGTTCGCCTGTGGAGATGTCCAGGACTTCACTTATCGCCAGGCTGTTACCGCTGTAGGAACCGGATGTATGGCTGCCGTAGATGCTGAACGCTTCCTTGAATCAATTCGCTGAACCCCATTACAGCGAAGCCCCCATCTTTTGCGCCCGTAACGGGCGCAATCCCGGTGGTGGTGAACATATCGTTCGTGTCTACGGCATCCTTTACTGCAGGAAGTTGAAAAAATCGGAAACCACTTCATTGAATCCATAGGCCAGTGCCGTCTTTTCCGTTTCTTTCTGTGTAAACCATCGCAGCATCTGTCCCTCATGCAGTACCATGTTTTCTATATCAAACTCCGCATGGAGGATGAATACGTGCTCAGTCCGGTCTGAAAACTCATAGACTCTGAACAATGAGCATCCTTCAACATTGACTTCAATCTCCTCCAGCATCTCCCGCACAATGCATTCGGCAGGGGTTTCACCGTCTTCAACATGTCCTCCCGGCAGATCCCACATATTCGGGCAGGCTATTGAGGGTTTATCATCCCTCAGTACCAGCAAAACCTCATGCTGGCTGTTGAAAAAAATAATACTCGTACCAACGTGTCTCATGATATTGTTTATTGATCAATGATGCCGCCTTGTTCATCAAGCATAGGGTAGGATTCGCCTTTCTGCTTGAGCTCCCGGCTGAGGCGTGGATAGGAAAACTCAAACAGAAGCCGGTCAAAGCATTCAGGTTCCAGCTGCGGCACCACATACATTCCTTTTAATGTCCTCTGACGTTGTGCTTCAAAAAGAATGACTGCGGTTGCTACAGAAACATTTAAAGACTCAATCATGCCGAACATCGGAACAGTGATCGCGTGGGCTGCACCTTTTATGGCCTCTTTTGAAATGCCATCCCATTCAGCACCAACCACCAGAGCCGTTGGAGCGGTGTAGTCTATATCCCTGAAATCCATGCACCCGTCGCAGTTTGTTGCGACAATGATTTGCATGCCATGTGCCGATAACTTGCTGTAGACCATCTCAATGTCCGGATAGAGGTTAAGCGTTGACCATTTGCTGGCTCCCGCCGCCGCATTCTGTTCGGTATGAACAGTTTTGCGATAGGAGACGGCATGGATGTCGCAGATGCCTACACTGTCGCAGCTTCGTATAATTGCCGACAGATTGTGAGCTTTATTGACGTTATCCATAACAACCGTAAGATCAGGCTGCCGATGAAGCAGCATGTGACGGATTTTTCTAAATCGTTCCGGGGATATCAAATTCTGGGGATAATTATTGAATCGTTGAGATCACTGTTCTAACACAAGAAAGCTATTTTTTCGCTTTTTCCTTAATTCCAAGGGTGTGATCAGGAGGTTTTCATTTTGCGGAGCTACATTATTTTAATTATATCACTAATACCTTTCCGTTTCGATGGTTAAATAATCCGGGGATGGAAAGACAAGACTGTAGTGACATTATGAGCCTGCGTAATAAAAAACATCCTCAGCTTGAGCGCCTCCTTCAGAAAGCAAGGCCGGTGACTCTTGACCAGTCATCAAAAGTTCTTATTCTCAGCGATCTGCACATGGGCAATGGCGGAAGGAGAGATGAGTTCCGTCGTAACGCTGAACTGGTCAGGACCATGCTCGGGAGCTATTATCTGCCCGAGAAGTACAGTCTGGTGCTGAATGGCGATGTCGAGGAGCTCTTTAAATTTCCACTTGAAAGTATCGGGGAGGAGTGGGGTGATTTCTACGATCTTTTTCTCAAATTCAAACACAACGGCTTTTTCTGGAAAACCTACGGTAACCATGATGCTGAGCTGCTTGAAGAGAAAGAGTACCGTCTGGCATCATCAATGGTTGAATCGGTGAAGTTTCATTATGGCGACGAAACCATCCTGCTCCTGCACGGCCATCAGGCATCGGTTCTGTTGTGGGAGACCTATCCGATAGTGAGCCGCTCCGTTGTATTGTTTCTCCGGTATATAGCAAAGCCTGCCGGTATAAGAAACTTTTCGACAGCCTACAACAGCCGCCGCCGGTTTGCTATCGAAAAATCCATTTATGAGTTTTCGAACCAGTTCAAAATTGTCTCCATCATCGGCCATACCCATCGCCCATTGTTTGAGTCCCTCTCCAAAGTGGATTTTCTGAACTTCCGGATCGAGGAACTCTGCAGGGCATACCCTTCGGCGGACAGCGAAAAGCGCAGAGCAATCGAGCAGAAGATTGCAGCCCTGAAAGTTGAACTTGCAACCTGCTATAAGAGAGGTAAAAAAATAGGACTACGCAGCGGCCTCTATAATAATCTTACCATCCCGAGTGTGTTCAATTCCGGCTGCGCCATAGGGAAACGCGGCATCACAGCCCTGGAAATTGAAGGAAGCAAAATCAGACTTGTCTACTGGTATAACGGCAAGCAGAGTCGCAAATTCACCAGTGATCGCGATAACAGTCCCAAGGAACTCGGGTCGACAGGCTTTTCCAGAATCGTTCTGAACGAGGACTCCCTCGACTACGTTTTTTCCCGTCTTCACCTCCTTGCCTGAACTGAAATACCGAATCGGACATTCCATTTAAAATTGCTGTCCGATAAGCAATCGCGTAAGTGTGCTGTTTGCTTTGTGTTATGACTTCAAAATCGGACAAATCGGACACCTATAAAAAAGGAACATGTAAAAACAAAAACTATCGCTGATGATATGATATATAATTACGTAATTAATGTGTAATTAACTCTGATTAGTTGAATTTAATGTAACGTATTGAATAATAATAAGATACGTAAGGTCATTCGGATACAGTTATATCGTTTTTATCCGTATATAAAATAAAGTCTTATAGGGTTTCCGAATGTAAAAAGGATCTGAGCAGGATTAATACGCTATAGGCAAAAGGTCAGCTGCAAGGAAAATCCTCGAAATAATGTCGGGTGGAGCTGGAGTGTCAGAGTCTGATTTGCGATGGATTATGCTGCAGGAGTGCCGAGCATGCCGATAATTTCTTCAGGGCGGCTGACCAGGGTTTTTGCTCCGAATTCCAGGAGTTCGCTTTCGGGTCTGAATCCCCAGAGGACGCCAAGAGGGTACATTCCGGCCCTTGCAGCGGTGAGCATGTCTATGCCGCTGTCTCCGACATAGAGAATAGCTGAAGGATCTTCACCGAGCATTGCGGCAACAAGCAGAGCGCCCTCAGGATCTGGTTTATGTGCGATACCGCTGTGGTGACCCATGACGACATCGAAATTCCAGGGTGCCAGGAGGGTTTCGGCACACAACCGGGTGAAGTGATCGGCCTTGTTTGAGAGGATCGCCATTTTCATACGTTGTCCGGCAATGGCATCGAGGAGGGTGGCAATGCCCGGATAGGGTCGTGAATTCACATTCCAGTTATCAGCATACACGGCCATCATTTCAATAAGCAGAAGGTCGATGGTTTCCTCGCTGCCCGATTGTTCCGGAAGCGCTTTACGAACGAGCTCTCTCATGCCATGGCCTACAAGAAACCGGCACTCATCGAGCGTATGGGTGGGATAGTCATGGCGTGCGAGGACTGCGTTAAGGGTGTTGACCAGATCCTGAAGGGTGTCGAGCAGGGTGCCATCGAGATCAAAGATAACGGCGTTGAAGGTCATGCGGGTTCTATTCAAGGGGTTGGAGTTGGCGGTTTCATACATATCGTTCACTATTATGACGCTTAAGTGTATATTTTAGTTATGAAATTTCAAAGTTATCATGCCTCTGATTATCTTACTGAACATAAGATGTATTGGATTGCTGTGATGAAACAAGTATTCACCGGACTACGATGATAAAGAAACTGCTCCTGCTCTATGCCCTTGTTGTTCTGGCCGCTGTCGGTACAGCTGATGCAGCAAGCAACACCCTCATTCTGGACGGCTCTACGACTGTCGGCCCCTTAGCGAAATCTTTCGCCACCTATTTCACCAGAAAATACGGGCTGCATGTTACCGTCAGCGAGTCGGGCAGCGGCAACGGAGCAAAAAGCCTGATCAACGGATCGTGCACCATTGCCGCAATGTCGCGTCCCATGAAACCTGAGGAGATAGCCGCCGCACGGCAGAAGGGCGTTAATCCCGTTGCTCATGTGATTGCGCTTGACGGTCTTTCCATGGTCGTTCATCCGGGAAACCCGATTAATTCACTCACAAAGGCTCAGATCAGCAGCATCTATAGAGGTGCCATCACCAACTGGAAAGAGGTCGGAGGACCAAATGCCCGCATTGTCGTCATTCAGCGTGAATCCAACAGCGGCACCCAGGACTCTTTCAAGGAGCTTGTTGCAGGCAAAGGCGTTCAGATTACAGGAAATGCTGAAACCCAGTCGAGTAACGGGGCGGTCAAGAGCAGGGTGAGCACGACGGCTTCAGCAATCGGTTTTCTCGGTCTCGGGTTTGTGGATCGTTCGGTAAAAGTCATAGCCGTCAACGGTGTGCTCCCAAGTGTGACAACGGTGAAGAACCATACATATCAGGTGTCGAGGCCACTCTATTTTTATACCAACGGTCAACCCTCCGGTTCAGTCAAACAGTTTATCGATCTTCCTCTGACAGCAGACGGGAAGCGGATCATTACCGAACTTGGTTTTATAAACAGTAAATAAACCACTGGACTTCATGGCTGACGAGAGTGTCGGGGGAAACAACCGCACAACAGCATTTGTCATAAGCGCCCGCAAACGTACACTGCAGAAGGCCGCTAAAACAGTCGGAGAAGGCTTGCTCCTCGGTATTGCCTCGTTTGTCGCGATTGTCGTCCTGTTCATTTTTTACTTTGTCGCCCGCGATGCCGTTCCTTTTTTTCAGCTTCGGGGATTCAGTGAATTCTTCACCGGCACGAACTGGTATCCAGCCGATCACCCGGGCGGCTTCGGTGCGCTTGCCATCATCTACGGCAGTCTGATGGTGACGCTCGGTTCGGCCCTGATTGCCGTACCGATGGGTGTTGCCGCAGCAATATGCCTCAGCGATATTCTTCCGTTTTCAATCCGTCAGTATGCAAAACCGGTCATTGAAATGCTTGCGGCAATTCCTTCCGTGGCATTCGGATTTTTTGCGCTCGTGATTCTGGCGCCGCTCCTGCAGAATAACGGCGGCCCCATGCTGATGTGGGCCTGGTGGATTCTGGTTACTCCCTTTATTGTGCTGGCTGTACTTGTCGCCGCCGATCTTCTGACCAACTCCATCAAGGATCCCAAGCGCCGTCAGCAAGGCTATGTCATGCTGCTGACGGTGTTTGGCCTTATCTCGGTTTTCCTGCTGTACAAGGTCGGTACACTGCTCTATGCGATTCAGATTCTTACCGGCACCAACGCACTCAATGTCTCGATTATTCTGAGCTTCATGGCCCTGCCGACCATTGTCAGCGTCTCCGAAGATGCCCTGCAGGCCGTCGGTCGCGACATACGCGAAGGCAGTTACGCCCTCGGTGCCACACGGGCTGAGACCATCATTAAAACCATCCTGCCGGCAGCGAGCAGCGGCATTCTTGCCGCCGTCATTCTCGGAATCATGCGCGCCCTTGGCGAAACCATGGTGGTCTGGATGGCCTCGGGCAACTCCTCTCATATTCCCGAACCGTGGTTCAATTATCTCGAAGCCATCAGGACGCTGACGGCGACCATTGCCGGGGACATGGGCGAAGCCGACCAGGTGACCGGTTCAGCCCGTTATCATGTGCTGTTCGCCATGGGCCTTCTGCTGCTTGTCATCAGCTTTATCAGTAATCTGGTCAGTGAACGCATTGTTGTCCGCCAGCGGAAAATTCTTTCAGGTCAATAATAGTATCCCTTGCTGTCATGAATATCGGAACCCGTAAAATACTTGATCGTTCATTTACCGCTCTCGGTATCGGTTCAATTGTTGTGATGGCAATTGCGCTGCTGATTGTGCTTGTACCGATTGTCAGCAACGGCTTCGGTGCGATATGCTTTACCGGCACCGTCGAACACCGCAAAATGCTGCTCCATGAGTTCAGGCGCGGCGGGAGCGAGAGCCTTACGAGCGACATAGCGACATCCGACCGATACCGCTCCAAAGTCTACGGGATGCTTACTCAGTTTGAGGCGGAGCTTGACAGAATGGAGCCGGAAAAAAAGAGGGAATACAAGGAAAAATACACTCAGGTTAGAACAGCCCTGCAGGCGCTGCTTGGCCCGATGCCGGGCGATCCTGAACCGATGCTGACCAGGTTCAAGTACGGGCAGACTCGGTGGGAGAAAGCTGAAGAAAAGGCGCATGACCTTCTCTACGAATCCAAATGGGATAACTCCAATCCCAACGTCATGGCCAAGGAGTACTTTGTCAGTCGTGCAATTGGCTTTCAGGGAACCTCACTGGCTCAGCTGTTTCCCTACGTCAGGGAAAACCTTGAGAACATGCTTATTCCGAAGTTCACGGTCTACTGGGGCTTTATAACCGACAGCTCTGTCGACTCGCATTTTTTCGGCGGCATCTGGCCTGAAATACAGGGTACCTTTTTCCTTGCGGTGGGTGCGATGCTCTTTGCCTTTCCCCTTGGAGTCATCGCCGCTGTCTATTTCACCGAGTATGCCAAACCGGGCTTTTTCAACAGCATGCTGCGCAGTGCCAACAGCACCCTTGCCGGAGTGCCGAGTATTGTGTTCGGCATGTTCGGTCTTGCTTTTTTCATCAATACGCTGAAGGTCTCTGAATCCAAAAGTGTTCTTGCCGGTGCGCTGACGCTTGCCATCATGATTCTGCCCACCATTATCCGAGCTGCAGAAGAGGCCATCCTTGCCGTGCCGAAAACCTACCGCGAAGCATCGCTCAGCCTTGGCTCCACGAAATGGAATACCATTGCCACCGTGATTCTTCCGGCAGCGCTTCCCGGCATTCTGACCGGCGGCGTGATCAGCCTCGGCAGGGCGGCGGGGGAGACAGCGCCGATTATCTTTACGGCTGCAGTCAGTGTGGGTTCGGCCATTGGTCTGGCTGATGTGTTTTCGTCACCGACACCGGCCCTCAGCTGGAACATCTATAACCTTGCCAGTGAGCATGAAGCCGCCTCACAGATCCGGCATGTGCAGTATGGCATGGTACTCTCTCTGGTCACTATTGTGCTCCTGCTGAATCTGTCAGCAATTGTTTTGAGAGCCCGTATTTCGAAAAAATTAAAAGGTTAAGGAATCAATGCTCATGACAGCTGATGTCCGGGAAAGTTCGCAAAGTGCGCCGGCACAGAAAACCACAAGGGATATCTACCTTCCTCCCACACGTAAAACAGTAACCGGCGGTGGGGCGGCACATATCTCGGCCAAGGAGTTTTCAATCTACTATGGAGAGTTTGAAGCGGTCAAGAAGGTCAGCGCCGATATTCTCTCGAAATATGTGACGGCCATCATCGGCCCGAGCGGGTGCGGCAAGAGCACCTTTTTACGGGCCATCAACCGTATGAATGACCTCATCCCGAGCTGCCACACCACAGGCGCTCTGCTCTTTGACGGTGACGACGTCTACGGCAAGTTCACCGATGAGGTGCTGCTTCGAAAGAAGGTCGGCATGGTGTTCCAGAAGCCGAACCCCTTTCCAAAATCAATTTTTGACAACATTGCCTACGGCCCTCGTCTGCATGGAATAAACGACAAGAAGAAGCTGATGGAGATTGTGGAACGCAGCCTCCGGAAAGCGGCGATCTGGGACGAGGTGTGCGACCGTCTCGACAAAAACGCCCTCGGGTTGAGCGGAGGCCAGCAGCAGCGGTTATGCGTTGCCCGCACGCTTGCGGTTGAGCCGGAGGTTCTTCTGCTCGATGAACCGACCTCGGCTCTGGATCCCAAAGCAACTGCCAAAATCGAGGATCTCATTCAGGAATTGCGGGGGAGTTACACCATCATGATAGTGACGCACAACATGCAGCAGGCATCGCGGGTATCGGATACCACCATGTTTTTTTATGAAGGGGTGCTGGTTGAACATGCGCCGACCGCGCAGCTCTTCACCAACCCGAAAGACTCGATAACGGAAGACTACATAACCGGCAGATTCAGCTAACGAAACCAGAGTACTTCTATGTCAGAACGACCGGTCCATGAACTTATCAAGGAACTCTCCGGAGTGCTTGTTCAACTCTCCGATAAAGTGCTGGAGAATTTTTTTCTCTCCCTGAATGCGATAAAACATCACGATGCGGAGAGTGCCCGCCGTATCAGAATGGTTGATGATGAAATTGATACGGCTGAGGTTGACCTTGAGGAGCGCTGTCTGGCTTTTCTTGCCCTGCAACAGCCGGTTGCACGAGATCTGCGTACCATTGTCACTATCATGAAGATCAACGACGATCTTGAGCGTATCGGCGACCTGGCGGTGCATATTATTGACCGTATGCCTGAAATCAGCACTGATATGCTCGAATCATTTGAATTCGAGACCATGGGTATGCACGCCGGGGTCATGGTAAAACAGTCGATTGAGGCTTTTATCTCCAAAGACCGCAATCTGGCGGATGAAGTGTGTGCGCTGGATGAAGAGATTGATGTGATGCACCGTGCGGCCTTTAAGAAGGTAACAAAGCTGATGAAAAGTCAGGATGCCAATGTTGACGAACTCATAGCGGCATTAAGCATTTCAAGGTATATCGAACGTATGGCAGACCATGCCACAAGGATAGCCCGCGAAGTTATTTATCTCATAACCGGTGAAATTGTCCGTCATAAGGGTGATTTCTATGAAAACCTGCTCGAATCCCTTGATGAGTAGATAGTTGGGAGTGGTCGACAATGACGATGACATCAAGGTTTGGATAATCTGAATTTAACTAGTGGAAGGTAAAACAATGACAAATAAATTAACAACAGTAACCTTCAAAGATGTCATGGGCAAGGTGGACGGTAAGGGTGACATGGATTGTTCACATAAAGGATTAACCTCTCTTGAAGGCTGCCCTGAAGAAGTGGAGGGTCATTTCAATTGTTCAGGAAATCTGCTCACAACTCTAAATGGAGCCCCTCAAAAAGTCGGAGGCGATTTTTGTTGCTCAGATAACCAGCTTACCTCACTCGAAGGTACTCCTGACGAAGTTGATAATTTTGATTGTTCACATAATCTGTTAACCTCTCTCGAAGGTGCCCCGAAGGAGGTCCAGGGAGATTTTGATTGTAATAACAACAAGTTAACCTCACTCACGGGTATTCCCAAGCGGGTGAAGGGCAACTTCGACTGTTCCGCTAACCTTTTGACCACTCTCGAGGGTGGTCCTCATAAGGTTGGAGGCGATTTCTCCTGTTCAGATAACCAGCTTGCCTCACTCGAAGGCTCTCCTCACGAAGTGATTGATTTTGATTGTTCCGCTAACCAGTTGACCTCACTCGATGGTGGACCTGACAATGTTCGAGGGGATTTTGACTGTTCAAATAATTTGCTGACCTCTCTTGTTGGTGCCCCTGATTTTGTGGTCGGCGATTTCTCTTGTGCGGGTAATCAGCTCACTTCACTTAAGGGGGGACCGGTCGAAGTATATGGCAACTTCGATTGTTCAAATCATCAGTTGACATCCCTCAAGGGAGCCCCAAAAGAGGTTGGGGGATATTTTAATTGTTCAGGTAATCATCTGACGTCACTCAGAGGCACACCTCAGGAAGTAGGTGAATTTAATTGTTCAAATAATCAGCTCAACTCATTTGATGGTATCCCGGATAAAATTCAAGGACACTTTGATTGTTCCAGGAACCTGCTGACATCCCTCAAAGGTGCCCCTAAAAAAGTTAAAGGCGATTTCAATTGCGCAAATAATCTGCTGACATCCCTCAAGGGCTCCCCTAAAAAGGTTAAAGGCAATTTTGATTGTTCGGGGAACCCGCTAACGACACTTGATGGTGCTTTAAAAAAAGTTGGCGGAGTTTTTATTTGCGGCGAACATGCCGAAATATTTACTGAAGAACAAGTGAGGGCAGTTTGTAATGTAAAAGGGAACTATATCGATATCTCCTTTTTAAATTGATGATTAAGGTATCTTCCATTCACGCTGGCAACATATGTACATCACGACGAAAACATTGTTTTTTACACTGAAGTCACCAGATGACTACAAGGTGATATTGGAAAAAGTTATTCCTTCCGAATGGCAGCTCAATGCACTTTCATCAACCAGAGAGCAGCTTGATTTTTACGATACGTTTGAATGGACTGCCTTCGAAAAAAAAGTTGTTATCATAAAAAAAAAGGCTTCACTCTCTCTTGTCGACCTCAATACAGGCCATGACATCGTCTCTGTTGCATTCAGCCGCAATCCATCCGTTTTTTTCCCCAATGACCTTCCAAAAGGAAAACTGAAAGATGTTCTCTCTGTGTACAGCGATATAAGAGCTTTCATCAAGCTTTGTTCCGTTGATACTCTCATTCGCACGTACAACATCCTTGACGACAATGAAAAAAACATTGGCATGCTCACCTTAACCTCATTATGTCTTGCCGATAAGAAAACTCAGGAGCCTTTCGCATCGCTTCTTTCTCTGATACCATTACGAGGATATCAGGAAGAAATAGAGAAAGCAGTACGTCATAACTTGCATAGGAGCACTCTTGATTTCAAAGAACTTTTTCATTTGATCATGACGATGTCAGGGCAAAATGTTCAAGGCTACTCCTCAAAAATTCTTCTCTCTCTTGATGCGGATGCCCCCATTTATGAAAGCACCCAACGCCTGCTCCAATGGACGCTCTCAATCCTGCAAAAGAATGAATATGGCATCATCAATAACATCGATACCGAGTT
>Ga0118677_10010063_pt1 | contig 14588 bp, 12 predicted proteins | sample AliMusrvi5mmetaG_FD_86154 | JGI IMG/M metagenome (GOLD analysis project Ga0118677, IMG submission 86154) | reverse complement strand
CCGCATTCGCCCAGGTTTCCACCGGCGCTCCAGCTTTCAAGTTGTTAAGATCGTCGGCACGCGACCACATTAGCAGGCCATGCGTCGCTGGTGACAGCTTCACTGGCGGAGGAGGCGGCAATTGGGTGGGAGGCGGGGGAGGAGTGTAGCCCACTGGCAGCGTCGGGTCGTTGTCTTTCTTCGCTGTGAGTCGATATTTCACCAGCAGATAGCGTTCAACACGCTCACGTTCCAGCGAAGACAGCATACCCTGGTAGATTAGAACTTCAGCCAGTTCACCATTGAAGACGGTTTCTCCGCCATTCGTATTCCCGATGTGGCTATTGGCGAAGATCACGCCATAGAGCGGATGGGCGTCCGTTGCGGTGTTTTGTAGTTTCCCATTCGCATAACTCGTCAACGTTAGGGTACCCCGATCATCGATCCCGGTAGCGATGACGCCGAGGCTCAGGTTCGTTATACCCGACAGGGTGGGGAAGGTGCTTTGCAGTGAGGCGTTGTCGCCGCACAGTTGCATCCACCCCATGGTGCGCAGACAGCCGTTGCTACCGGGGGCGGTATCCAACAAACCGGAATTGTTGAGCTGCTTGCCGATCGCAAAGAAGGTCATCCCCCGCCATTCCCCATGCAGCGGCAGACTGAAAAATTCGTTGACTTTCGGGGTTGCTTTGTCGTTGCCGGCAAAGACCACCGTGGGGTAATCGTCCATCGCGTTGGAGCGGAAGGTAGGCCGTCCGACGCCGTCCGCCCGTAAATCGTGCTTATTACCGCTGGCATCAGGCCAGACCGCGATGCGATCGCCATTTTTGCACAGCGTGTTGAGATCCTCAGCTTTTACCCACAACTGCAAGTGCGGAGTCGCCTGCGCACCCCAGGAGAACATCGCCGTCAGTACGAGCGCAAATAGCGCGTGATGCAATCGAATCATCAGGAACCTTCCTTCTAGCCTGCATTATTCGTGGACAGGATGCGTATGACGGCTGCAAAATCTCAATCCCTTTGCCATCATCAGCTCTGAATGCGTACAGATACACACCTCATTTTTCCCATAGCTTGTTTGATGGGCTGACCAGAGAGTTTTGCCTTTGAGGATAATAACTGCGAAAAATCGTTAACGCAATACCGGAGCATACTAAGGGTATCGTTCAATGTATAGCCCGGATTATTCATGAAGTAATTGACTGCCGGACTAACGAGGCATTATTCGAAATGTTATGAATAATGCAGGATAGTATGCCCGCGTATTACGACCACTGTTGACTTGCACCATCGACCAGTAGAAGAAGATGTTTCCCGAGATGCCAATTCAGTTGTAGTCCAGTCAAATATACACCCGCAAAGGTAGGGTCTTGTTCATATTCGGCTCAGGGGTAGAAAAGAAAAAGCCCGCTTATGATCTCAAAAGCGGGCTGAATAGTGGCTGCCGGACTAGGATTCGAACCTAGAACCCCCTGATCCAGAGTCAGGTGCGCTGCCAATTGCGCCATCCGGCATTATCGAAGTTAGTATACGCAAAGCACTGTGGATCGTCAAGGGGCGGACGGGTGTCGCCCGCGAGGCGCGGGCTCGACAGCGGGGCGCAGGTGTGGCATAATAGGCGCAGATCGTGCTAGACGGGGGACTAGCGGTACCCTGTACCCGCAATCCGCTATAGCGGGGTTGAATTCCTGCCCGAGGACGGGCGCTGTGGAGTCTGGGCGACGCAAGGGGTGTTGAAGGTTGGGTCCGGCGCAACGGTAGCCATCGAACCCCGTCAGGTCGGGAACGAAGCAGCGGTAAGGTGTTCCTGTCGTGTGCCGCCGACCACCTGACCGGAGCTACCTGTGTCGTGGCCGTCTGGAACGTTTCGCGCGACGGCAGGTGCACGATCCACTTTTTTGCGGCCCCGGTTCTGCCGGGGCCGCGGACGTTGGTAAGACCGGCACGGAATCACCGCGCAACGTGCAGTGCACGGATTGGACCGAGATGTTTATTGATCATGCAACGATAATTGTCTGCAGCGGCAAAGGCGGCGACGGAGCGATGAGCTTCCGCCGCGAAAAATTTGTGCCGCGCGGGGGACCGGACGGCGGCGATGGCGGGCGTGGCGGCGAGGTGGTTTTTGTCGCGCGGCGACGCGTACGCACACTGCTGCGTTTTCGCTATGAGCGCCGGTTCGTTGCAGAGAACGGCGGCGGTGGCAGCGGTAATAATCGCCATGGCAAAAATGCGCACGATATTCTCATTGAAGTGCCGGTGGGCACGATGATTTATGATATGGAGCATGAGGAACCGCTGGTTGATCTCAATCGCGAAAATATGCAGGCGGTGCTGGTCTATGGTGGACGCGGGGGACGCGGCAATTCGCATTACGCCACCCCGGCGCGCCAGGTGCCGCGCTTCGCGGAGCGGGGTGAGCCGGGGCAGAAACGCGAATTGCGCCTGGAACTGAAACTGCTCGCGGATGTCGGGCTGATCGGTTTGCCGAATGCCGGAAAATCGACGCTGCTCGCGCACGTCTCCGCGGCTACACCGAAGATCGCGGATTACCCCTTCACGACCCTGGAACCGCAACTCGGCGTGGTCAGCGTCGGCGAGGAACGCAGTTTCGTCATGGCGGACTTGCCCGGACTCATCGAAGGCGCGGCGGACGGCCGCGGGCGCGGCACGGATTTCCTGCGTCATGCCGAGCGGAGTCGGGTCTTGCTGCATATCGTCGATCTGTCGGGAGGGTATGCCGGCGAAGTGGATCCCTGGGAAGCGTTTCAGACGATCAACCGGGAAATCAGCCTCTATGGCGCCGGACTTGAGCGTCTACCCATGCTGGTTGCACTGAATAAAATCGACTTGCCCGCCGCGCAGGAACGTCTGGCTGAGATGCAGCAGCACCTTGAGCAGGCCGGTTATCGCTATTTCCCCATCTCCGCGGCAACCGGCGAAGGGCTGGATCCGGTGCGTTACGCCATCGACGGGGTGCTGCGCGAGCAGGAAGCCGCCGAAGGCCCCGTGTCTGAGGAGGCGCCGATGCGCGTCGTGGTGCCGCGCGTGAAACGCGAACTGGAAGTGGCGTTGGTGGATGAAGGTTTGTGGGAAGTCACCGGCTCCTCCATCGAACGCATTCTGGCGATGACTGATCTGGACAGCGAAGAAGCGTTGGATCGCATGCAGCGCGCGTTGGAACGCATGGGCATGTTCGCCGCCATGCGCGAACGCGGCGTCAAAGAAGGCGATGTCGTGCGGATAAAGGGTAAAGAGTTGACGTTTACGGAATAACGGGTGTCTTCTTGTTGTCTGTGTTCGGCAGGAGCGATCTGTCGCAGCCAGTCCTTCGGCCTGAAGTTTAGCCCTTTTATCTTGCTGCAATCTACCAACGCCGGCATGCATTTGGCGCGCGAGCGTCTCGCGAGCACGCGCGAAAGCACTGTGCGTACTGCTAGCGCCACCCTGTTCCGTCAGACATCGCGTAATGACCTGAGTTCACGCATCACCGTGCTGTTGAATCTACCACCAGCAGACACGCTAGTGCTCGCGGGACGCTCGCGCGCCAGACGTGTACTTAGACACATTCGTAACAGCATGAGTGAAAAAGGCGAAACTCCAGCTACTCGATCAAGCACGCTGAAGCGAGCTCGCCGTTTTCCCGGAGCCGGGTTCACCCGGCTTGATCGGGTAGGCATGTCCTTCAGGGCATGCCCGCGGAACACCGCGGGTTAATCTGTGAACCCAATCACCCCGACGACGTATCCAGACCACATCAGGCTTCGTTGGCGCCGGCATGCTCGTCAACGGTCCACTCGCACTGCACCATGTGCGGTTGTTCAGCCAACCCTTTGCCGGTGGTGCGTTTATAGTAGTCATCGATGGCGGAGCGTACAGCTTCTTCCGCGAGCACCGAACAGTGCATCTTCACCGCCGGCAACCCACCCAGCGCTTCGGCGACGGCTTTATTGGTCAATTGCAACGCTTCCGTCACCGGCTTGCCTTTGATCATTTCCGTGGAAATACTGCTGGTGGCGATTGCCGCGCCGCATCCAAAGGTCTGGAAACGCACATCGGCAATGATGTCGTTTTCGACTCTGATATACATCTTCATAATATCGCCGCACACCGGATTGCCCACGGTACCGATCCCGTTGGCGTCCGGCAACTCGCCGACATTCCGCGGATTGGAGAAATGCTCCATCACTTTTTCGCTGTACTTCATGACCCTTACTCCTCACCCGCTTTATTCGCGGAGCGAATAAAGCTTCGGTTAGCTATAGTAATATTCTGCATCTATCCAAAAATAGTGCGGATGCTGGCCCACAATATTTCTGTATCCTGCTGTATTCGCGGCGCGAATACAGCGGGCTAGGTACGCTCAATCGGACGGCCGACCAACGCTAGGTGCGCTTGATTTGCCATGCAACTATTCTCATGCTCACTGCCGCAATGCAGGCAACAATCGTTCACCGTCTGCTCATCGCGCAGCACGGCGAGCACCAGGCGTTCCAATAACGCCGTGAAGTGTTCCCGATCCGCCGGGGTGAACGTTTCCAAGGCCTGTTGGAGGCGCGCGACCCGTCCCGCCCGAATGGTCGCCAGCGCGTCCTCGCCCTCCGGTGTGACCGTCAGGATCACCAGACGCCGGTCGACGCTGCTTTCCCGGCGGTCCACCAGCGCTTTTCGCTCCAGGCGGTCCACCAGTCGTGTTGACGACGGAATGCTGATGTGCAAACCTTCCGCCAGCGCCTTCGCCGAACATCCACCGTGCCGGTGGATATAGGTCAGGGCGTCCAATTGGGCCGGCGTCAGCCCGCCATCCGTAACTTCCGCCAGGATGCGCTCCGTCAGCACCGTGGCGGCATAGGCATTCAACAGATCGAAACACTGTTCGAACTGGTCATGCGCTGGTCTAATGGGTGCTGTCAGGTTCCTTTGATTACGCATAATCGTTACCTTAGCTAAAGATTACCGCATAGCGATATTGCTGTCAAGAGGATTGTTGCCATTGCCACCGGAAAACACACGAATATGGTGTGTCTCGTACGGTTCGAATATTGACAGGGGAGTGTGGCGATGTATGAGATGGTCCACAGGTACAGTACGCACGCTACGCGAGTTCTTTTCCATAACCGTTATCATGTCGCGGAGATTTTTTAAGGTGCTGTACCGGTTTAACAGCTGCATTGATATGAATGCCGCTTTAGACGCTAAGCGCATAAAGCGGTGGTTAATCGCATCTTCTAGCCCGCTTTATTCGCGAAGCGAATAAAGCTCTGGCTAACCGAAGCGTTATTCATGTGTTCATGAATAATGCGGGTTAGTCCGGCAATCAATTAGTTCATGATCAATGCGAGCTAACACGTCCGTAGCGTCTGAAAGGTGTCGTATAGCGCCTCGATATTTTCGATAGGACAGTTCTGCGGGGTGCCGCCGGCAGCCATGAAACAGAGACCGGGTGCGCGACCGGCGTGGGCTATTTTCTGTCGCACGTCATCGGTCACATCCGCGGGGGCGCCATTGGTGAGGATGCGGGTGTCGGCTCCGCTGAACAGGAATTTGTCGGCGCCGAAGCGGTCAGCCAGCATACCGAGATCGACCAGTGGTTCGGAGTAGCATCCGTCTGCTCCCGCGGCCATGATATCGTCGACCAGCGCCGAATAATCGCCATCAGAGACGAAGATGACTGGAATCCCACGGCGTTTGAGCGGCGCCCATATTTCGCGATACCAGGGGATGATATTTTCACGGTACCAATCCGGGTGAAAGACCGTGCCGCGGGTCATTGCCAGGTCGTCGTGGCTCCAGAAGATTTCCACATCCGTTTGTGCCCACGCCGTGGTGACTTTTATGGAAATTGCGGCGAACTGATCGAGCAAGGCTTTGAATTCCACCGGGTAGAGACCGGCGGTTTCCAAAAAAGGCTCCCAGCCGAAGAGCGCGATGGCGTATTGGAACAGGGTCGTGCCGAACCCGCCGGGCACCAGGGCCACCTCGCCGGCGCGCGCCTGGCTCGCCCGGTGCCCGTCGCCGAACTCCTGTGCCATTTCGTCGACGCTGCGGCGGTGTTTCAATTCCCCATAAACGGTGGTAAAATCCTGATCCTGCGGTCGGAAGCGCAACACGTCCTCCGGACCGGCAAATCCTGACGGTTGATGCCACACGGTCGCGCCGACACCCCATTCCGCCGCGGCCCACCCCTCACGCATTTGCCGGACTTCTCCCGGTTCGAACTGTTCCGCCCCGCCGGGCACGCCGCCGACGATATCGATATCCATACGCCGGCAGAATTCCAGGAAGGCCTCTCCGGGGTGCGCATAAGCATCAATGCCGGAGACCCGCGTGGTGTGCGCGGGGTGATCCAGCCCACCCAAAAAGAACGGTACTTTATCCAACGGCTTCCGCTGAAGGAATTGCCGTGCGCGAGCTCTGCCCATTGCCGCCTCCCTTGTTCAACCCAGACGCGCCAGTCCCAGTCAAGTCTATTATATCGGGGATTCAACGGGTGGGGTAGTGGGGAGAGGCGCATGCGTGGGAACTAATTCGCCTGCTGCACGGTCAAAGGTGTCAACAATCGTGGGGATAAAGGATCAGATTGATGCGTAATTGGAGTCTACTGAGTATGCTGGTGCTACTGGCGATGCCGAGTACATGGGCGCAACCGGCGCCTGAGCCGCCCAAACCGTTGCCGGTGCACTGGCAGATGTTGACAGAGTCGGAACTCGTCCTGGTCGGGACGGTCCAGGCGACCGTGGTGGTGAACCCGCCGGGTTTGGAGCCCTTTGGGGAGGCAACGGTGCATGTCGACCGCATGCTACTCGGATCACCGCTGACGACTCTTGTCTTGCGCTACCAGTTGCCCGAGTTGCCGTCGGCGGAGAAGGAGAAGGAGAAGGAGAAGGTGCCGCCTGTCGCAGGATTCACGGTCGGCAAACAATATCTCCTCTTCATCAAGCACGCCGCATTCGGCTACTATACTACATTCGGCCCCATGGGTATCGTCGACCCGCAAGAAGCGGACGCCTACGCCCAGGCCTTGCGCGCGATTCCATTGACGTTGCGCATTCTTCCGGTGCGTATCCCTCTGTATTTCGATCGGCAGGCAACTATTGAGGTCGCGGTGACCAATAATGCCCCGCAAGCAGTGGGCGTTACCACGATCAGTGTGTCCGGCATGTTGTTCTCCCCGCGTATGGGCAACATTCAGCCGTTCACCGTGATCATGCCCCCGGTGGTCGGAGAGAATACCGGCACCGCTGGGGAACTGTTGACTGAACGACGTGCCCAGCGTGTGAAACCAGTGGTTACCCTGGTGCCGCCCGGTCAGACCCAAACGGTAAAAATCGACATCATGCCCCTGCGGCCTGACAGTTGGGCGCTATTGACCCCAGACACCTATTTTCTGACGCCCGTGGCGCTTTACGCGCAATGCACCGTTACACTGCCGCAAAATTTTCCACTGGCTCCTGGTGTACAAATCAACGTGCATGCCGCGCCCATCACCGCCTTGACCGGGTACTCGATGGCGAACGCCATTCAGGATGCACCACGCAAATAGAGTTTGTGCCTACGTCCACGTATTTAGAGCCTGTCCCAAAGTCCGGCATTTTTCATCGCGCGCCGATTTTGGGGTCAGGCGCGAAGCGATTTTCGACTGTATCGAGAAGGGACACACGAGAAAATCGCGACAAAGCTTGGCCCCAAAAGATGCCGCGAGGAAATATGCCGGACTTTGGGACAGGCTCTATTTAGATCGCGAGTGGATTATTTCGTCAGGCTCGACAACGCCTGGCGGAAAAAGACACCGCGAGGCTAATGCGTGGACGTTGGCACACACTCTAAATAATACACCCACAACGCGACTATTTCGCGTGCCGTCAAATATGGCAATCCCTGCGGCGTTTGTGGGCTCTCGGCAGGTACGGTGTAGACGTCCCACCCGGCACGCTGGTAGGTGAGCTTGATGCGCGGCAGGTGATAGAAATGACTCACCGCCAGCACACGCTGAAGGTGACGCCGCCGAAATAGCGCCACCGTGTTGCGCACAGTGTCCCGGGTATCCAGGCCATAACGGTCGGTGAGGATGGCCTGCGGCGGGATGCCCCGCGTCAGCGCCCAACGGCGCATGGCTTCCGTCTCATGCATCGTGCCCTCAGCCGGCCCACCGGAGAAGATGAGCAACGGGGCGTATCCTTCCGCGTAGAGACGGCAGGCCGTGTCGACGCGATCTTGCAGCGCGGAAGAGAGACCGCCATCGGCATACGCGCGCGCCCCGAAGACGATGATAGCTTCCGCTGGACGGCGATAATCGGTGGCGCCAAAGCAGAGGATTTGCGCCAACGGAAAGAGCAGCAGGCAGCACAGGACCGTGACGGCGATGATGCAGGCGGTGTTGCGCGATGAAGTGGTTTCCTGCCGTGATATCCCGCGCAGCAGCAGACCAAGCGCCGTCGCCGTTATCGCGGATACGGGAACCCAACAGCCGTGGAAGACCACGCCGGTGATGAGCAGTATTTCATAGGTTACGGCATTCCCGATGGTGATGAGCAGCAGCAGGATGACGATGCCGCGCACCAAGTTATCCCGCCGTGCGTCGGCGCCTGAAGTCACCCCGAACCAGAGCAAACCTCCCGCGGCCAGGAAGAGCAGTATGTGCGCCGCTCCGCCGGGCAGCGGGCGCAAATCAATCCACCACAGGTTGGCATCGAATCCCGCGTGCCACATGTCGCCCAGGAGATTGAGCAGCGAAAAGCCGCCCAGAAAGCAGGCCACGCCGCGCGCCACGCTTCGCCATGGAAACGCAGTGAACTGGGCTTGCAGCGTATTCGGCAACAGGTATGCTTGATCGTGGTGCGTCGTCAGTACGCGGTATGGCATGCCATATCATCCCGCACGCGGATGAGCAAGCCGTAACAGGATGATTACAAAAGGATGAAATGTGCGTGCACGTGATTTCATCAAAAGACGCCCGGGGGCAACCCAACTGGCGCAAGTGTGGTGGGGTGGGGAATCTGTTGCTCTTGGCGCGGTTGCCGCCCATACATAGAGCCTATCCCGGACTTTGGGACAGGCTCTAAATTGCGTCGAACTGGACATGCATCTATCAGGTCGGTATGATAGAGTCACTCTGGGAAGGAAAAGGAGAGTAAGATGCGCAACATACGCTGGATTGTCGTCGTGCTGCTGGCGCTGGGGCTTTATGCCACAGCCGACGTGAAGACCACGCTTACCCCCCCGACACGCGAGGAAATGACCGCCACGCGAAAAGTCGGGCGATACCTGGCGACCATCACTATGGCGGGCGGGAAGAAGATCGAACTCGTGTTGGAAGGCGCCGAGATGCCCTATACGGTGGCGAATTTCGTAAAACTGGCCAACGCGCATTTTTATGACGGCCTTACCTATCATCGCGTCGAGAAGGGTTTTGTCGTGCAGGGGGGTGATCCAAATGGTGACGGCACCGGTGGGCCGGGATACCAGCTCAATTTAGAAATTTCACCGTTGTTGCGCCATAAACGCGGCGCCATCTCCATGGCGCGCAACGATGAGCCGATCGATTCCGCCGGCAGCCAGTTCTTCATCACCCAGGGAGAATGGCGTTACCTGAATGGAAAATACGCGGTCTTTGGATGGGTCAAAAGTGGCCTGGACGTGGTTGATGCCCTGAAGGTGGGCGACGTAATGAAGACCGTCAGTGTAGAACCGTATAAAGGCAAGGAAGCGTGTCCGATCCTCGATTCGGGACCCAAACCAGTGAAAGAAACGACAAAACCAGCAGATCTCGATCATAAGGGTGAAAAGTAAGATTGATTAGAGCGTGTCCCAAAATCGAGAACCTTGGGACACGCTTTAACTATTTCACGAACACGGTCAGGAGTATTGCTATGGCAACTATCTCGCGCCTCTGGTTGGTCTTCGGCTACCTGCTCTGCGCCGGAGGTATGGCACTGGCGAAAGACCCCTCGACAGTGCCCTGGACGCTACCGGAGTTGTTTACGCGGGTGCCGCCGCTGACCCATGATGCGCTTGGGCGGTTGCCGTTGATCGTAATCGAGCCGTTTCGCCTGACCCCGGAGGATCGTTCGTTTGAAGAGGCAAAACCGCTGCCGGCCGAAGTGATCAAGGGATTGGCGGTACGCGGGCTGACGCAATGGATTCCCCCTGATGCGCGCTATATTCCCTTCGCGCTGGCATTGCAGCAAGCCGGCGCGCGCGTCGTGTTTATGGAAGGCAACGCATTCAATGGGCCCGCAGGTGAAGTGCCCGATGGCCTGCATCAACTGCCGGCGGATTTCGTCCGCGATCCCGAACAACCCGCGCAACAACCCCATTATCCATGTCCGTTGTTGCTGGAAGGTTGGCGCCAGAAAGCAGATAGCCTGCGTGCGATGCTGAAGAAGTACAAGGATGCCGGTGTGCAGGTGGATGCCGCCTGGCTGGATTGGGAGATCGAACCATATCCCGGCAAGTCGCAGTGGAATGAAGCGCGCGCCTGCTCGCGGTGCCGGGCACAGTTCCCACCGGGCGTGCTGGACGATTTTCAGCGCTATCGGGCATTCATCACGCGCTGGCGGCAGTCGCTGTTCAGCACCTACGTGGTGGCGCCGTTCCTGGAAGCGTACCCCACTTGCTCGGTGACCAACTGGGAAGTAGTGATCTCCTCTCCGGAAACGCCGACCCCCAATTGGTCCGGACTTCGCGACATCCCGCCGGTGTCGCTGGGGATGTTCAATACCGCCAACCCGGTGGTCTATGGCAACACGCTCTGGTGTAAGTACCACTGGCAAGAGGCCTGGCAGTGGCCATTGGATGTCCCACACATGGACCGCGTCTACACCGCGGTGATGCTCGGAGAGATCTCCGCGCATTGCGCTAATGCGTTGCGCAGCGCGCCGGACAGCCGCTCCGTGCCCTGGGTGGACCGTTTCTGCGCCGATGATCGCGACCCAAAAATTCCCATCCTGTCCCGCGTCCGCTACCGGGAAATTCTGCGCCATTGCTGGCTGCGCGGTACGGACAGCATGCAAATCTTCAATCCCAACTGGTTCCCCACAGATCCGACTTACCAGGCAATCGTGACCGAGGAGGTGGAGGACGTCGTGCAGGTGTATGACGAAATGCTGGCCTACCGGCCTATCCTGGAGCGTGGTCAGGTTATGAACACCGCGGCGCCGGGCATTACCGACAATGGCCCGATCTGGTCCGGTCGGCGCTTGGGTGACACCGTCCTCCTCCGCGCGTTCACCCAGGCCACGCGCGCGGTGCAGGTCACCATCACCCCCTTCTCCGACGCCGACCCCGTCACGCTCAGTTGCCCCCCGAATGGCGCCACCTATCTTCTCACACGACAGGACAAGCGGGTGAAGGTGGAGCGGAAATAACGCGCGCTCAAACGGAAAGACTTAATGCGCGCTCGCTGTGGCGCGTCTGGTGGATATCTGCCTTTCCCAATCAGCATCGGGTATCAAGGTGCAACAACAAGGTCACCGCGCCTGCATGGTTCAGATCATTTCGAATATTGCCACAGTTAGCGCGTGTCCCTAAGTCCACGTATTTGGATCGCGCGTGGATTTTTTCGTCAGGCTAGGTCGAAGACCGTGAGCCCGTCGAACGGTCGAAGATCGTGAGTCCATCGAACGAAGAGAATTCCACACTTTATCGAAGGAAGATAAACGTGGAATTTTCGACAACGCCTGGCGGAAAAAGACACCGCGAGGCGAATGCGTGGACTTTGGGACACGCGCTAGTTAGCCCGGTAGAGGAGCCGCACCATGTTGCACGTTCATTGCGGGGATAGTTCGGCGGAGCAGTTGCGAAAAAGCGAGGTGGCAGGGGACGTGATCGTGTGGGGTGACCCGGTATGCGATGGACCAACTCCGGCCCACCTGACGCCTCATGCCTGGTTGGAGGTGCGCGCGGCGTATCTGGCCGCGCAATCCGCACACCTGACCGCGGATAAAGTATCCGCCCATCTTTCCGCACAGGATGTAGCGTTGGCGCAATTTTCCGCGCACGATGAAGTAGTGCTGTGGTATGATGCGTGTCTTTTCGACCAGAGCATTCTGATACGCGCGTTGGACTGGTTTGCGCAGCATGCGTTGGGGGCGACGCGCGTGAGCCTGCTCTGTATTGGCGAGTTTCCCGGTCGCTCGCGCTTTCTGGGCCTCGGTGAATTGAACCCCGCGGAACTCGCCGCTCTTTTTCCGCAACGCCACACCGTGACCGATGAGGAACTGGCGTTGGGACAGCGCGCCTGGGCCGCCTATTGCGCACCGGACCCCACCGCGGTGCAGCAGTTAATTGACGACGATACTTCCGCGTTGCCCTATTTACGCGAGGCGCTCATCCGCCACTTACAGCAATTACCGGATCGGCGTGATGGCCTGAACCGGCTGGAACGGGAAATCCTGTACGTAGTGCGCGTCGCGCACGCTGATCCGGCGACCATCTTCACGGAAGTATCCGCGACCGAAGCTCGTCCGTTTTTTGGCGATACCATGCTCTGGCATGTCATCGAAGAAATGGCGTGCGTGCCGACACCGTTGCTTACCCTGATTGGACCAGGGCCGTTGCCGCGTTTTGACGACAGTTCGTCCTCGGCATTATCCGCGTGGACGGTGGGTATAACCGCGCTAGGTAGTGCGGTGCTGGCCGGACAAGCGGACGCCGTGCACCGACGCGGCATTGACCGCTGGGTCGGGGGCGTGCATCTAGGTACATACCCCACCTGGCGGTGGGATGAAGAGGCGGGCCGCGTGGTCCGCGTGGATAAGTCATGAGACAGTTGCTGACAAAATGGGGTTTGCGTGTGGCGCCTGTGCTGCTCTTGCTGGGCCTGGGGTGCTGGTGGTACACCGTGCAACAACACGCCAGGGAGATTCACACCCTGACGCTGGAGACGCCGGATTTTCATTCGTTTACCTTCGTGAATGCGCTCGGAGAGAAGATCGCTTATCGGTTGCTGGCACCACGAGTGCTCGCTGCTACGAATCGCTATCCGCTGGTGGTCTACCTGCACGGCTCCATGGAAGACGGGACGGAAAATATCGCGCAGTTGAAGTTCATCGGGCCAATGTTTGAACAGGAGGCGTTGCGCGAACAATATCCCAGCTATGTACTGGTGACCCAGTGCCCGCCCAATGACAACTGGGTGGCCAGTGAGAGTTATTTCGGCTCAGTCAAGGCTGCCGCGCAACCGGCCAGACCACTGCGCTTGACCAACGAGGTGATTCATAACCTGCTGCAGCGCTACCGCATTGATCATGACCGGATTTACCTCTTTGGCGTTTCCAGCGGGGGGTCCGGCGCGTGGGATGCCGCGGGACGCTGGCCCGACTTGTTCGCGGCGGTGATGCCGTTTGCCGGTTGTGGCGACCCGTCCACCGCGAAACGACTCGCCCGGTTGCCCATCTGGGCCTTTCATGGGCGCAATGACGTCATCGTCAACCCACGCACCACCCGGCTGATGGTGGCCGCGGTAAAGGCCGCCGGCGGTGATCCCAACTTCACCCTGGTGCGTTCCGGGCATACGTGCTGGATCAACGCTTTTCAGAACCCGAAAGTGCTCAGTTGGATGTATGCGCAACGACGGAAACCGGGGCGATAACCGAGGCGGACGCCAATTCGGAAAACACTTTTTGTGACTTGACCTCTGCGAACCCGTGCTGCAACCGCTGAATGAATTGATGATATACTTTGTATTGCTAGAGCCTGTCCCAAAGTCCACGCATTCGCCTCACGGCGTCTTTTTCCGTCAGGCGTTGTCGAGAATTCCGCGTTTATCTCCCTTCGATAAAGTGTGGAATTCTCTTCGTTCGACGGACTCACGATCTTCGACCGTTCGACGGGCTCACGGTCTTCGACCTAGCCTGACGAAAAAATCCACTCGTGATCCAAATACGTGGACTTTGGGACAAGCTCTATCTACGACGCACGAGGGTGGAGTAACGATGTCATCGCCAATTTATGCCATCCAATCAACCGATGGAAATCTCGAATTGGCTCTCTGTCCTGCCACAATCGAACTACGGTTATCGACGAAAACAGCGCGTGAATTCGATGCCGCGTGTGAGGTGGAAAATCCGGCGGTTGGTTCCCACTCTTACGGCAGATCAAGTCTGGCTTCATTGGTGCGGCTCGGTATATGGCGCATCATCTTGGCGACACGCTGGTGATTATCCCACTGGAAGACGTCACGGAAGTCACCTATACGGATGGACGACTGCAGGTGCTTTCGGCGCAGGGGAATGTATTGACCGGTGGGGCTCAAATCGGGATCGGCTCGTTCCAGCGTGATCTCCAGTTTGAAGCACCGCAGCTTTTTACCGAGGCGGATGCAGAGACATTCATCTCACGATTCGCTGCGATCAATCCGCTTTTCGACGCGTATCTCGCGACGTTGCGCTGGTCCGCTTTATTCGCGAAGGGAATAATGCTACAGCTAGCAACCTGCGGATAAAGTATCGTTGTGCACTATTGCCAATATTTTCATGTCAACGGACGGTTGGGTCACCCTGGTAACCAGCGGACCGCCCGACACGCAGTAAATGGTCAGGCGCCAGCCCGGTGGGCTGGCGCCTGACTTGCGTGACCGTCCACGTCGCATGCTTAGCCCGCCTTATTCGCGA
>Ga0118677_10010061_pt1 | contig 14590 bp, 13 predicted proteins | sample AliMusrvi5mmetaG_FD_86154 | JGI IMG/M metagenome (GOLD analysis project Ga0118677, IMG submission 86154) | reverse complement strand
GTCCGCAACATTGACGGCATTCCCGTTGTTTGCGACTCTCAAATCTACCTCGACCTTTTGCAGGTCGGCTTGCGCGGCCCTGACCAGGCGAAGGCTCTCCGTGAGTGGAAAGGCTTCTGCAGAGATCTATCTCGACCTGTTAACAGACCGTCCCCTCAAGGACTCGCCGGACACCGCCATGGTCGATGATGTGCCGGTCAGTGCCGTCTATGGCCTTCAACGGGCGCTTGAGGTTTTCTGGGAAGTCGATATTGCTGGTCGCGACCTCTATGGCGCCACGGTCACTGAACGCGTGAAAGTGTGCGAAGTCGGGCCGTTCGCGTGTCTCAAACTCCTGGCCTACGGCAGCCGCCATATGAGTAAGGACGTTTTCGATTTCGTCCGCGTAATCCACGACTACGACCGTGGCGGACCGTCCGAGGCAGCACGTTTGATCCACGCCGAACGAGGCCGTAACCTCTCCTATGACATTGCCATCGAGGTGCTGGCGGGCCATTTCGGCGGCCAGCAATCGAAGGGACCGGCCCAGTACGCTGACTTCTGCGTGGGGGGCGTCCAGCCGCAGACAGAAGACGGCCGCTTTATTCAATCGCAACGCATTAATGAAGCCGTGGACGTGGCGCAACTGCTTTTCAGCCAGATCGGCAAGTGAGGCGGCCGTGGCGCAGGGTAGATTGCCGGCCGAAGAAGGGCGCTGAGGACATTGGTCATGACGATTCTCCCTCGTTGATATCCCTGAACGCGCATTGAATGTGCGGTAAGTGCCGCCCGAGGCGGGGCACGACGGGTCCCGGGCAAAAGACTGCTGCTATAGAAGGGCGCACGGTCGAGTGCCGAGTCGAGTGCCGCGACGCGGCCGGCCTGGTAGTCGTCTCGCACCTACACCCCGATGCCTTCAAACAACACGGTCGACAGGTAACGTTCACCCGCATCAGGCAGGATGACGACGATCGTCTTGCCTGCGAACTCATCCTGGTGCGCGAGCCGGGCCGCCACCGCTCCCGCGGCGCCGCAGGAGATGCCGACCAGAATCCCTTCCTCCTTAGCCAGGCGGCGCGCGAAGGCCACGGACTCGGCACTGTCGACCTGTTCCACGCGGTCAACGATCGACAGGTCCAGCGTGTCAGGAATGAAGCCGGCGCCGATACCCTGGATCTTGTGCGGACCGGGTTTGATCTCCAGCCCGGCGCGTTTTTGGGTGATGACCGGGCTTTCCTTGGGTTCCACGGCCACGGAGACGATCTTCTTGCCGCGGGCATTCTTTATGTAGCGCGAAATGCCGGTGATCGTGCCGCCGGTGCCGACGCCTGACACGAGGACGTCGATGCCGCCATCGGTATCGTTCCAGATCTCGGGACCGGTTGTCTTCTCGTGGATTGCCGGGTTGGCCGGGTTCTTGAATTGCTGCGGCAGGAAATAGCGTTTCGGGTCTGACGCGGCCAGCTCCTCGGCCCGCCTAATCGCACCCTTCATGCCTTCGGCACCAGGAGTAAGGATCAGGTTGGCCCCGAACGCGGCCAGTACGCGGCGGCGCTCGATGCTCATCGTCTCGGGCATGGTCAGCGTCAACTTGTACCCGCGTGCCGCCGCCACATAGGCCAGCGCGATGCCCGTATTGCCGCTGGTGGGCTCCACGATTTCGACGCCGGGCTTCAGCACGCCGCGCTTTTCGGCATCCCAGACCATGGCGGCGCCGATGCGGCATTTGACCGAGTAGGCTGGGTTGCGGCCTTCGATCTTGGCCAGCACGGTCGCCTTGGCGCCTTCTACGATGCGGTTCAGTTTGACCAGCGGGGTGTTGCCGATCGAGTCCGGGTTGTTTGCGTATATTTTGCTCATGCGGTTTCTTCTTATTGCCTGCTGTTGGTCGCAACAGATTCGGGTGTTCTAATTCGCAGTCTTCCCCTCCAGCGCCGACCGGAGGTCGATAATCAGATCTTCGGCGTCTTCCAGGCCCACGGATAGTCGCACGAGGCCGTCGGTGATGCCGCGTGCCAGACGTTCCGATTCCGGCATGGCGGCGTGCGACATGGCGGCCGGGTATGAGAGAATGCTTTCCACGCCTCCCAGGCTGACGGCCACGAGCGGAAGTTTGGCGCGCTTGAGGAACGCCACCGCGGCAGGGCCATCGGCCAACTCGAACGACAGGACAGCGCCGGCGCCGCTCGCCTGGCGCGCGTGAACGTCACGGCCGGGGTGTTGATCCAGGCCGGGATAGTAGACGCGCCGGATTTCGGGGCGCGTCAGCAGCCAGCGGGCAATCTGATCGGCGGTGCGCTGCTGGGCGTCGATGCGCACGGCCAGAGTCTTGATACCGCGTAGGACCAGCCAGGAATCCTGAGGACCAAGGATGGCGCCGAAGCTGTTCTGAATCGAGCGCAGCCGCCGGCCCAGGGCGTCCTCGCGGACCACGGCGGCACCGGCGATCAAGTCACTGTGGCCGCCGAGAAACTTGGTGGCGCTGTGGACGACAATGTCGAAGCCCAGTTCCAAGGGGCGTTGCAGATAGGGCGTCATGAAGGTGTTGTCGGCGATCGCCACGAGGCTATGTTCGCGGGCGATCGCGGCCATGGCGCGCAGGTCGGTGATCTGAAGCAGGGGGTTGGCCGGGGTCTCCACGAACAGGCCGCGGGTCTCGGGCCGGATGGCGCGGCGGACCAGGTCGGGGGCGGCGGTGTCGACAAACGTCACGTCGAGTTTCCAGCGGTGAAAGACGGTCGTGAGAATGCGGTACGTGCCGCCGTAAATGTCGCGACCGACCACAAGATGGTCCCCGGGCTGGAAGAGGAGCAACGCCGATGAAGTGGCCGCCATTCCCGACGCGAACGCCAGGCCGCGAGCGCCCCCCTCCAACTGGGCCAGGGTTTGCTCCAGAGCCTCACGGGTCGGATTGTCGCTTCGGCCATAATCGTAGGGGCCCAGATGCTCCGGATCCTGCTGGTGATAGGTTGAGACCTGGTAAATCGGAATGCTGGAGGCCCCGGTGTGCGGATCGCGGTCCTGTCCCGAATGAATCAACCGGGTCCGGTCGTTCATAGCACCGCCCCCAGGTCGCGGATCAGGTCGCCAAAGTCTTCGATGCCCACCGACAGGCGCAGCAGCCGGTCATTGATGCCGAGACGCTCGCGCGTGGCGGGGTCCATATCCGCGTGGGTTTGAACGGCGGGATACGTGATCAACGATTCGACCCCGCCCAGGCTTTCGGCGAAGAGGAAGACTTTCACGCCGGCCAGAATTCCGGGCACGCGGGCGGGGTCATCGACCTCAAATGCAATCATGCCACCGGGCCCGCTCCCCTCGCGCGTGAGGAGATCACGGCCGGGATGGTCTGGGAGACCCGGATAGTAGACGCGACGGACCCGGGGGTGGACGGCCAGTCGTTCGGCGATGCGGCCGGCGTTTTCCTGCTGACGGGCAATGCGGAGCGGCAGCGTCTTCAGTCCCCGGAGGGTCAGCCAGGAATCCTGGGGACCCAACACGGCGCCGACGGCGTTCTGGAAAAAGGCAATGCGTTCGGAAAGCTCCCGCGTCCGTGTTACCACGGCCCCGGCGACGACGTCGTTATGGCCGGCAAGGTACTTGGTTGCGCTGTAGACGACCAGGTCGGCTCCCTGGGCCAGGGGGCGTTGCAGAACCGGCGTCAGGAAGGTGTTGTCGACGATCATGAGCAAGTCGCGGGCACGGGCCAGCACGGCGATGGCTCGGATGTCGGCGACACGCACGAGCGGGTTGGTTGGCGATTCGACGAAGATTCCCGCCACGCGCGGATCGGCGATGGCCAACCGCACTGCGCTGAGGCGCGACGTGTCGACGTAAATGGCCTCGACCCCGAAGGGCCGGAGGGTCTTCTCGAAGAGTCGGAAGGTGCCGCCATAGAGATCCTCGGTGACGACAATCCGGTCCCCGGATTTGAAGAGCCGCATCACACAATCGATCGCGGCCAAGCCTGAGGCAAAGGCAAAGCCACGGTGCCCTCCGTCCGCTGCCGCAAGAGTCTCTTCCAAGGCCAGGCGGGTCGGATTGGAGGAACGGGAATAATCGAATCCGGTGCTTTGGCCGAGTGCTGGATGACCGAACGAGGCCGTCTGATAGATCGGGACGGAAATGGACCCCGTGGCCGGGTCGCGACGGTTTCCCGCCTGCGCCAGCAAGGTTGTCAATTCGATCGACATTGCGTCCTCACATATCCACTCGTATCCGATTGCTAGGAAGAATACTCTATTTCTCTAGTGGATCAATAGGAAAAGTACTAAAAGTACCCTCAAGAATGACTTCGTTAAAGATGGTTGCTATTCCAGGGCAGATAAGGCGTGGATTATTTCTTTACTCCAGTAGATTTGTAGAGTAATGTATTATTTATGAATCGACATAGCTCGATGCGGGCCGTGTCGGTCAAAGGGCGGAAAGGGGATCCGAATTGAAGGTTTCCACCAAAGGGCGGTATGGGTTGAGGGTGCTACTCGATGTGGCCATGAATCAGGCCCGAGGGCCGGTGATTCTGCGTGACATTGCCAAGCGGCAGGCGATATCGGAGAAGTACTTGTGGCAGGTTATCAACCCGCTTAAGGGGGGTGGCTTGGTCAATTCGGTTCGCGGGGCCAAGGGCGGCTACACGCTGGCCAAGGAACCGTCGGCGATTTCCGTGTTGGACGTGGTATCCATTCTGGAGGGGCCTGTCAATGTGGTCGAGTGCGTGGACACACCGGACGCCTGCGATCGGAGTTCTTCCTGCGCAACGCGCGGGGCTTGGAGCGAGATAGAGACCCGACTGCGTGAAGTCATGGCGAAGATCACGTTGGGGGAATTGATCCAACGTCAGAAGGATTTTGAACTCGGCGGGTCTGTGAATTACGTCATTTGAGCGACCACGGATGAAGATAAAAGAAGTGGTTGTGCGATCCGAACATGGGCTGCACCTGCGTGTGGCTGGACAAATCGTGAAGGTGGCCGCCGAACACGACTGCCGCGTTAAACTCTCATGTGACGGTTGCCGCCATGCCGATGCCTGCTCGGTCATGCAACTCCTCATGCTCGGTGCAGGTCGCGGGGCGCACGTCAGTGTGCAGGCGGACGGTCCTGACGAGGAAGCCGTCGTGAAACTACTCGCCGACCTGTTTCAGGACGGCGCAGGGATTTGATCACGGGTTGAGTCAAAGGTCGAGAACTCGCTGTGCATCCTGGCCAGCGGTTACCTGATTGCCGGGTCAGGCTTCAACTCCAAGGTGGCCGCCGCCGGAGGGGCACAGACCCCGGAAGCTATCCGGTTCATGTGGTGGCTGGCCTTCATGCCTCCCATCTTGTTCAGCCTCATCTCCCTGGCCATCGCCTGCTACTTCCCGATCACCCGCAAAATGATGAATGAGGTGCGGGAGAAACTGAGTGCCAGACTCGCGGTTCTTTCTGAACCCTGAAGCGCCAATGGGTTTGTCCGGCGTCAATTTCCCCGCGAGATGACGCATGACGGATGCCGCCGTCAGTCAACCAGTGTTTATTTCGCCAACGGCTTGCGCACCCTGACGTGGGGGAGGCCGATCTCGATGAAGCGGTCCCCGAACGCTGTGTAGCCCAGTTGCGTGTAGAAAGACAGGGCCGTTTCCCTGGCGTGCGCGGCCATTTCGTCACACCCGAGTTCCGCCGCCAGCCGTTCCGCGTACGAGACGAGCGCCGCGCCGATTCCCTGACGCTGGCAATCGGCGGCCACGGCGACCTGCCGCATCCGCATGGTGCCGCCGGATTCCCGGGTCAGGACCAGGCAGGCAACGAGTCGCCCGCCGCGGTAACAGGCTAGATGACGATCCGTGCTTTCGGCCTGGAGTTGTTCCTTGGAGAAGCAAAGTCCGAGCGGCTTGCGCAGGATTTCGTCACGGAGCGCGACCGTCACCCGGTACTCCGGCGAGCCGTGCTTGATCTCCGCGCAGCGCATGCGGTTGAGTGATTCGGGACGTGTGGCTTCCTCAAGCGCGGCGAGATAGCGGAAGGCGTGCTCGTCGGTCTGGCCGCACATCTCGAGCGATGGCGTTAAGCGGACGCAGATCTCGGGCCGGGTGGCCTGGCCGTATAGTTTGCAGCGACCATCCGCCGTCAACTGGACGCACCGCGTGCCTGCCGATTTTCCGTTCGGCATGCCAGGGATGGGCGAGGAAATCGAGATCGTGACACAACAGGCGGCGCACCCGACGCGACAGTTCATGTCTTCACTGCTTTCACAACCTGGTATCCACGGCGGTGCAGGATCTCGACCTCGCCGAAGAGCTCCTTCATGTAGCCGACGTGGTGCGAGACATTCTTGGCTACGACATAGGCGCGGCCGCCGGGTAGCAGGGATTCGTAGGCGGTGCGGATGAAGACATCGGTGATCCGGTCGTGGGAATAGTAGGGGGGATTGCCGACAAACAGCGTAAAACGAGGGGGAGGCGGCAGGCCCTGGTCGCTCAAGACAACCGAGTAGTTGGCGATGCCGTTCGCGCGACAGTTTTCCTCGGTGATGGCGATGGCGCGGGAGTGAGAATCTACGAAACAGACGCTGGCCGTGGGCTGATTCTTGACGAGGGAAATGCCGATGCTGCCGCAGCCGCAGCCCATGTCCAGAATCGAGTCGCCCGGGCGGGTCTCGGCCACTTCCGCCAGGGCCTGGGCGCCCGGATCTACGCGCCGGTGGGCGAACACGCCGGGAATTGTCGCGAGGGTGACGGGAAGCCCATTCGGGACGGTCATCGTGAACTCCGCCCTGAAGCTCTTGAGTTCGGTCAGGTCGGTCTTTCTTTTGCCGACGAGCAGCGTGGAGTCTTCGCGTCGGCTGCGGATGGAGCATTTTCCGAATAGTTTGCGCACTTGTTCGGCAACCCAGGGCGCCTTCTCTTCGGCTGTCACGTAGCATTGCCCGCCGGTCTTCAAGGCCAGGTGACACTGCTGCAGCAGATCCTGGATCAACTCGTCGGAGAGCGTGCCTTTCGAAATCTGCAGGCAGACGACATCGTAGTGGTTGCGTTCGGTGATCGTGGGCTCGCACTGCGAGGTCACGGCAGTTGTGCGGGTGCGCACGAGGTTGCGTTCCACGGCATGATGGTGGAAGACGTCCTGTGACGACACGACCACCTGGAGCCCCGCATGCAGGTGGGCTGCCATCATCCCGAGCGCCCCGGTTCGGTTCCCGAGAATGAGCAGTCGTTCCGGCCGCGCGAACAGGGCGATCGCCTCGGTGAGATGCGCCTCGGTGAGGCTCAGCCCGGAGCGTGACACGACTTCGCAGCGGCCATCGCAGAACGCTTCGGAGACGAACTCGGAACTGCTGGTGACATCGGTGATCCAGAATGTCGCGGTGGTGGGTTCAGGCATGGGTCGGTAGCGTCCTTGGGCTTGGGCGTCGATTCCTTTCGGCGCCAAGCTATAGTCATCCGGTGCGGAGGACACAAGCTGAAAGCGGTTTTAACGCCGGGCTGGGGTGCGTCTCCGAGTCGTGGCGTTTTGCCATTGAGCGAGCGAAGCATGGTGGGGTCGACGTCCCCGGTCGCCTGGGAGCCCAGAGGCGGATGAGGACATCCGCCCCACAATGTGCTTCGCTCCTTTCCAAATCAAGCCCTCACGCGCGACGCTCAATGTGGGGTCGACGTCCTCGTCGACCTTTGGGCGGCAGCTGTCAGGACCTCTCGACCATTCCCGACCCGGGCGACCGGCGCTCTGAATCAACGCAGCACGTTCAGGACTGACGGAAATGCCGCACGCGTGTATCTTCATTCCGGCAAAGGCCCGGGGAGATTGGTTTGATGATAAAAGACATGCTTCGTCCCGACGGCATTACGGTCGCCAGCTACTACTTCGGGAACTACCATCCCGGCGACGCTCGCAACACCCGCGAAAAAGGCGCCGGCTGGTCCGAGTGGGAGTTGGTGAAAGCCGCGCGCCCGCGCTTTCCCGGCCACGCTCAGCCGAAAGCGCCGCTCTGGGGATATCCGTTCATGAATACCCTTGGCAACAACACGCTGGAGAATTTTCGCCGAGCCTTGGATATCACCCGCCAACGGCTGCTGGCGCGGCCGGCAGCTTCGCGAATCTTCAACATCAACTGCTGGAACGAGTGGACCGAGGGGAGCTATCTGGAGTCCGACACCGTTCATGGACTGAAGTATCTTGAGGCGATTGCCGCCGTATTCCCGCCTGCAGGTTCGGTGGGTTGCCCGTGACGTGACGGTGCCAATATAACTGATAAAATACGAATAGTTATCATTGATATTGCGATTTATTAATCATATATTATCAGTAATGAACGAAGGCACTCCATACCTGCTGTGGACGGTTGACGAGATCGGGCGCGACTTGGCGCGGAAAGCGAAGCAGTTGCGGTTGGTCCGGAGTTGGAAACAGTCGACTTTGGCGGAGCGGTCCGGCGTCACGCTGGCCTCATTGCGGCGTTTCGAACGCACGGGTCAGGTATCGCTCGCGAATCTGCTCCGCTTGTCATTGGCCTTGGGTCGCTTGGGGGACTTTGAATCGATTCTGCGCCAACCTGAAGCGGCCAGTTTGCGGGAACTCGAAGCCGCCGCGACGGGCCCGACGCGCAAGCGGGGCCGGGCATGAAGAAGCTTGAGGTTCGTCTGACCCATGCCCCGGGGCAGGAGCGAGTGGTGGGGCAACTCGCCGAGGCCGAGCATCGCGTGTACTTTGAGTATGACCCGGTCTTCTTGCAGTCCCCGACTTGGCTTTCTCCCTTCAAGCTCCCGCCCGAACCCGGGTTGCACGAGCACCGGGACTTGGCGTTCGGGCCGTTGTTCGGGCTCTTTGACGATTCCCTGCCGGATGGCTGGGGGTTGTTGCTTATGGATCGTTGTCTGAAGCGCCGGGGCGTTGCGCTCGAAACGGTCTCGCCTCTCGATCGGTTGGCCTACCTGGGGACTCGGACCATGGGAGCCCTAACCTACCATCCGCCCGCGCTGCTGGAAGACCGAGACCGTGAACTCATGGATCTTCAGGTCATGTCCAGGGAGGCGCACCGTGTACTGCAGGGCACGAGCGGCGACGTGCTGCCGCAACTTCTGCGGGCGGGCGGCAGTCCCGGCGGCGCTCGCCCGAAAGTTCTGGTCGGCATCCGCGGCATGACGATGATTTCGGGGGAAGACGACTTGCCGGAAGGTTACACCCATTGGCTGGTGAAGTTCCACACCGCCCAGGCCGCTCGTGATGACGGTTGTATCGAGTATGCTTATGCGGCCATGGCCCGGGCCGCCGGTCTCCGGGTGCCGGCGACGCGCCTGCTGGAAACGTCCGGTGGCGATCGGTTTTTCGGCGTGGAGCGGTTCGACAGGCAGGCCAACCGCCGCATCCACGTTCACACCTTGGGCAACTTGATCCATGCCAACTTCCGCATTCCGGGGTGTGACTACGCCACGCTTCTCAAGGTTGCGCGTGTCTTGACGAAGAACCATGCCGACGTGGCGGCGGCGTTCCGGTTGATGGTGTTCAACCTGCTGGCGCACAACCGTGACGACCATGTGAAGAATGTTGCGTTCATGCTCAACTCCGAAGAGGAGTGGCAGTTGGCGCCCGCCTATGACCTGACCTTTGCCCGCGGGCCCGGCGGCGAACACACCATGACCGTGGATGGGGAAGGCAGGGCTCCAGGCTATTCGCACATAAGGAAACTAGCCGCCGCCGCCGATCTGTCCGGCCGTGAAGTGGCTGCCGTCGTTGAAGCGGTCTCCGAAGCCGTGGCTGGCTGGCCGCGCTTCGCCCGCGTCGCCGGGGTATCCAAGGAATCCACCCGGACGATCAATGCCGAGATTCGCCAGTGCCTGAAACGGCTGGGTCCCTGAAGCAACCTGCATTTTCCCGCTGCTCAGGCGTTGTCTTCCGGGTTCCGCGCGAGGGGAGGGGGAACGCCCTGGCGTGGCCATGCCGCCGCTGCCCTGTCGGCGTCGGCGAGATGGAATTTGTGGATGATGCGGTGCATTACCGGGGCCAGCACGACGCCCATGACGGATATGAACATCAAGCCGCTGAACGAATCTCAGACCAGCATGATGGGGCAGCGTCAATCAGATTTGCCCGTTCACGGTTCCCCCAGGGCGCATCTCTGAATCGTGGCATTTTGCCATTGGGCGAGCGAAGCTCGATGTGGGGTCGACGTCCCCGTCGACCTCTGGGCAGGCACCCGTCAAAGCCTCTTCCCTATCGCCCGCACTCGCGCAGGCGGATGGGGACATCCGCCCCACATCGGGAAACGCCGCGCATGGGCCTTGGGTGAGACTTCACCAGAATTCATCTGTGCGTCCCCTTGGAAATGAGCCCATCGTAAGGCTTTTCATCCCTACGGCCCTCTGGCATGATGCGGCGCATGCGGTTGTCGATCGTTGTTCCTGCCCACAATGAAGAGGCGCGTATCGGGCGTATGCTGGACGCCTATCTTCCGTATTTCTCCCAACGCTACGGCCGGGACGTTGAACTCATCGTGGTTGTCAACGGCACCACGGACCACACCGAGCAGGTAGTCGCCGGCTATCAGGCCCGTTTCCCAATGCTTCGCCTCGTGGTGGAGCCTGCGAAGGTCGGCAAGGGTGGCGCGTTGATTCTCGGGTTCAAGGCTGCCGCTGGCGACTGGGTCGGCTTTGTCGATGCTGACGGCGCGACGCCGCCCGAGGCGTTCGACGATCTTGTAACGCATATTGGCGATGCGGGCGCGATCATCGCGTCGCGTTGGTGCCGGGGCGCGCAAGTCAGCCCCCGTCAGCCGCTGGCGCGTCGGATCGCCTCACGGTGCTTCAACTGGTTAACGCGTGTGCTGTTCGACCTTCGGATCACCGACACCCAGTGCGGCGCCAAACTGATGCGGCGCGATGTGCTCTTGGATGTCCTGCCGCGATTGGGCATTACCCGCTGGGCGTTTGACGTGGATCTGTTATTCCAGTTCCGGCGCGCGGGTTACCGGGTGACGGAGGTGCCGACCGTCTGGCACGACGTGGCGGGGTCGAAGCTTGCCGTGGGCCGGGCGTCGTTCGAGATGCTGCTGGCGTTGGTGCGCTTGCGGCTCATCTACTCGCCCTTCCACTGCTTGGTGCGGGCATACGAACAGACGCTCGGGCGATGGCTGAATCCCGTGCTGATGGGGGGCGACCAGCTTGTCGCTCACAGCCTAATAATGCTTGGGGGCTCTCAGATCGGCGCCGTTTTCACGCTGGCCTTTCAGTTGGTGATGGTGCGATTACTGAGTGGCGTCGAATACGGGGTGATGGCCGCCATGCTGGGGATCCTCTTGACGCTGGGCGTTCCGATCGGAGCCTTGGGCACCACGGTCATGCACTACACCGCCCGTTATGTGGGCGAGGGGCGCCGCGACAAGGTCAAGGGCTTGGTCCGTCAGTTGGCCATCGACTTGCTCGTGCCGTCCGCCCTCTTGCTGCTCGGCGTCGTGCTGTGCGGCGACCGGCTGCGTGCGTTCTTCCACGTGGAGTCAACGGTGCCGTTAATGTTGGCCGGGCTGGCGCTGGCGCTGAGTTTTTACGGCGCGGTGGTGTCAAGTGTGCTCATGGGGTTGCAGGCGTTTGTCTGCGCGACGTTGCTGGGAAGTCTCTGGGCGGTGGTGCGGCTGGTGTTGGGCGCGGCCTTGGTCCTGCTGGGCCTGGGCGCGATGGGGGCTTTGGCGAGCCATACGATCGGGTTGGCGGTGGGAACGGCGGTGACGTTTGCGGTGTGCTGGCGGCTGCTCGGTCCCGGTGTGGCGGCAGCGGTTCGTGAACCGGGCACATACGCCTACTTCCTGAGAAGCATGGTGGCGTTGGCCGCCTACGGCGTCCTGTCAAATGTCGACGTGATCCTGGCGAAACACTACTTTGACGCGCCCGCGGCTGGTGCGTTTGCCAAGACCGCCATGGTTGCCCGCCTGGTATTCTTCCTGCCCGGGCCGGTGGCTGGGGCGCTGTTCCCGAAGGTGGTTTCGACGGGCGATGCGTCGCATGCCAGCGGGCAGCTGTTGCTCAAGGCGGTGGGCATGGTGGTGCTGATCACCTTGGCGGCGGCCCTCTTCTGTACGTTGTTCCCTGGCTGGGTGTTGCATTTGCTTGCAGGTGTAGCCGATCCTGCCTTGGTGCCTGTCATGGTTGGAATGGTGTGGGCATTGGCGCCCTTGTGTGTGCTCATGGTGCTGTTGAATTACGAATTGGCTCAGCGCCGATTCCTGGCTACGTTGCCGCTGGCACTTTGTGCGTGCGGTTACGTCTTGGCCGTGCACCATTGGCACACGCGACTGGTCGATATTCCGTTGGCCCTGGGAGTCACCTCGTCGCTCGCCCTGGCGCTCACGCTGGCCTGCCTTCCGTGGCGGGCGATGCGAAAATCGTGATGTGGGGCGGATGTCCCCATCCGCCTGAACTGGGGCGTTTCTGTTGCGAAGGTCGATGAGGACATCGACCCCACATTGTGTCGACAGTAGTCTTGGTCGCATTTCCTCTTTCCCTGCCGTATATCTTCCCGCTATGATTGCATGCATGGCGCGGGCTTTCGAACAGCGCGCGCTCTGCGGCCGCGCGAGGTTGCGCTCAACAATGACGGGCAAAGGATTGACTATGAAAGTGGGTATTCTGGCGGGTGGCTTGGGCACTCGCCTTTCTGAGGAGACTCAGGCTAAACCCAAGCCCATGGTCGAGGTCGGCGGTCAACCCATGTTGTGGCATATCATGAAGGGCTATGCCGCGCGGGGTTTCTCCGAGTTCGTGATTGCCGCCGGATACCGAAGTGAGGTTATCAAGGATTACTTTGTTAACTACCGACACCATGCCAGCAGTCTTACGGTGCGACTTTCGTCCGGCGAATTGGCGTTTCATGACGAGCTTCGCGACGATTGGACGGTCCACATCCTCGAGAGTGGACTGGCCACCCAGACGGGCGGGCGGACTCGGAAGATTGGGCAATTCATCGGACGCGAGCCGTTTATGCTTACCTATGGAGACGGCGTGGCAGATCTCGATCCCCGCGCCCTGCTGGCCTTTCATCGGAAGCACGGCAAGTTGGCGACCCTGACAGCCGTGAGACCGCCATCCCGTTTCGGCGGTCTGAAGCTGGAAGGAGATTCGGTGGTGGAGTTCGCCGAAAAACCCCAAGTTGGCGAAGGCTGGATCAATGGCGGCTTCTTCGTGTTCGAGCCGCAGGTGATCGATTTCATCGAGGGGGATTTAACGCTGCTTGAACAGGAACCATTGGAACGACTCGCCGCCCGCGGCGAGCTTATGGCGTATCGGCACGAGGGTTTCTGGCAATGTATGGATACCTTGCGAGACGTACGCCTGTTGAATGCGCTCTGGGACGAGGGCCGCGCGCCGTGGAAGGTGTGGTGAGGGGCATGACGGTTGCCGATTTCTATAACGGGAAGAAAGTTCTGATCACCGGGCATACCGGGTTCAAAGGATCGTGGTTGGCTGAATGGCTCCTCACGATGGGTGCCAAGGTCACCGGTCTGGCCCTGCCGCCGCCTACCAAGCCCGCCCTGTTTGATCAGTTGGGATTGGCGGCGCGCTGCGACCACCGGATCGGGGATATCCGTGACCGGACGGCAGTGACTCGCCTTGTTCGGGAGGTCAGGCCTGACTTCGTTTTTCATCTTGCGGCCCAACCGCTTGTTCGGCGTTCTTACGAGCAACCGGTCGAGACCTATGAGACGAACGTGATGGGGACGATCAATGTGCTGGAGGCGTTGCGGGAGGCCGATTGGCGTTGTGCGGTGGTTGCGGTCACTACCGACAAGGTTTACGAGAACCGCGAGTGGGTGCACGGTTATCGGGAATGCGATCCGCTGGGAGGACACGATCCCTACAGCTCCAGTAAGGCGGCAGTCGAAATTGCCGTCGCGTCGTGGCGGCGATCGTTCTTTGCGGGGCATCCTGTTCGCATCGCCACGGCCCGGGCCGGCAACGTGATCGGTGGCGGGGACTGGGCGCAGGATCGTATTCTTCCGGACTGTATTCGCGCATTGGCCCGCGGCGAGACAATCCCGATTCGTAACCCCCATTCCACGCGTCCCTGGCAGCACGTATTGGAACCGCTTAGCGGCTACCTTTGGCTCGCCGCCTGCCTGTCGCAACCTTCGACCTCAGCCCTCCATGGCACGCCGCAACCCCGTACTCGGGCGGAGGCGGCTGACCTTCGACCTCTGACCCCCGACTTGGATTCCACCTTCAATTTTGGCCCCGAGGGTGACTCCAATCGTTCTGTTCGGGAACTCGTCGAGGTGTTGCTGAAGTATTGGCCTGGACGGTGGGCGGACAAGAGCACCACGACGGCCGTCCATGAAGCCGGCCAGTTGCATCTGTCGATCGACAAAGCACGAGCCCTGCTCGATTGGGCGCCGTCATGGTCGTTTGCCGACGCCGTCGAGCAGACGGTGACGTGGTATCGCAAGGCGGGCGAAATGACTGCCCCGGATGCGATGCGTGCTCTGACTGTCGGTCAAATCGATAGGTACACAGAGAGTGCCCGCAGGTTGGGGCGTGTGTGGGCGGTTGACGGTGTAGGTAGGATGAGAAGGCTGATCTCCTTCTGTTGTGATAAATCACAAGAAACGCACTCGAGGTGCAAGAAAGGAGATCAGCCGTGAGTAAAGGTATTACAG